>Ga0209202_1002083_pt1 | contig 11330 bp, 10 predicted proteins | sample AD_UKC032_MetaG_FD_184416 | JGI IMG/M metagenome (GOLD analysis project Ga0209202, IMG submission 184416) | Active sludge microbial communities of municipal wastewater-treating anaerobic digesters from USA - AD_UKC032_MetaG (SPAdes) (version 2) | ecosystem: Engineered > Bioreactor > Anaerobic >... | reverse complement strand
TCGTCACCTTGTCTCGTAACTGATAGAACCACTCCGGGCGCTCGCCGGTGGACTTGATCTCGAGGATCAGGCCGGTGAAGCGACCCTGCGGTCGGCTGGCCGGCCCTTGAGCCCGCACGTCGCGATCCAGCGTGATCCGCAGTTCGTCGGTTGCCGTCCGCTGAAATGCGAGCCGCTCATACTGGATGCACACCACCGGTCGCAGAGCCTTGGACTCAATCAGATGGGTGATGTGCTGATAGGTGTTGAGCAATTTGGGATCGCCGTTGCTCTTGAGCGTGGGCCAGATGTCGGCGCCCTCGTCCACCATCCGGGCCACGTCGCTAACACGACTGCCAAACCGGCGCTTCGAGCCAATCCCCCGGTTCTTCATCTTGACTTCGACCCAGCAGTTCTCGCCAAAATGGCCCTGGTGACCGTACTCCCGAATCCGGATCTTCCAGCGAACCATCAGGCCAACCAAGTAGTCCTGATAGCATCTGAGATCCGGCGTATCGAGATAGAGGGACCGGACGCTGGACCAGCAGGTCGGAGTGTACGAGAAGATGGGGACATGCACTCGGAGAGCGTTGATCACCGGGCCCAGTTCAGACGACGGCAGCCAATACTTGTGCTCGCTGCGCTTGGCAAAGGTTCCGGCGGTGCCGACAGGTGCGGTCTGCATTATTCATTGATGGGGTCAGGATCCCATGGTCCCACATCGGCGGGCTGCCAGACGACCGGCGAGTTGCTGAAGGATTTCTTGGCCAGCACCTTCTTGTGCATGTTCTCGATATTGCCGCCGGCAAAAACGATGTTCGTCTTGGTGTTATGGCGGTAGTCCACGTCGTCCATCGTCTGTCTCCATCGCCCCTTGAACGACAGGACATCTCCGCCGACATCGGCGTCAAAAAGCAGCACGGTGGCCAACGGACTCTTGAGCGTGTCGAGTTTCCGGAACGGCGGCTTCAGGTAATAGGGACTCAACCAGTTCGTCTCAGCGAGCTTGCTGTTCATGCGATAGCCCTCGGAGCTGTTCGGGGCATCGCGGGCAACCGTGGGGCACAGCTTGACTCCCACGTTCTTCTTGTCGGTCTTGAGGTACTTATCCACCGCATCATACCAGCAGAGATAGTCTTTTCGTTCCTTGTATATCTCTGAAGGGAGGAGGTTCTCCTTCACCCGGTCCTCGAACGGCAGGAAACCGCCGTGAGCACTGGCATACATCAGCATGGCCTTCGAAAGCTCGGTGAAATTGGTCCGACAGAGGACGGAGCGGACGTTCTCACGACTGGTGGCCAGGCTGGGGATGATAATGCTGACCAGGAGCGTAATGATGGCGACCACGACCATGAGCTCGATCAGGGTGAAGGCCCGTCCTCCCGGACGGCGCGAGCCGAGGACCGACTGTGCCCGCCGAGGGGATACACGACTTGCTTCAAGGGAACGGATAGCCGAACCCACGAGACAACATGTGGTCACAATATCGGCCTCCCAGCGTCGGAATAACAAGAGAATCCCTCGCCCCGCGAGACGATGGCACATCACTCGATATTAACCCTTGATGAGGCTCAGGTCAAGAACGAGTGAGACGACTTCGTTACCCCAAAAAGGCCCCGCCCGGGCCCCGTCGGAGGATTCCCCACGGGAACCGAGTCCGGTGTCGGCCGGCGGCGACCCGGCCAATCCCTTACCCAGGTCAGGACGAGGCCGATCGCACCGGAACGACCCGCTTCAACGCGGTTCGTGAGTCCATAACGACTCCCCTGGTCGTTGAAAGGTCCGCCGATTTCCCCCCTCGGGGGGTGGAAAACTGCCTATCTTCACAACACGCTGATGGCGTCCCAAGGGCTACCCGGCTGGCTGAACGGCTACGCAAGCGTCTGGAGTTGGGCACCCAACCAGCCTCCATGAGCTTAGGTCCTCCGGACGCTGCTCCCGTAAGCCTGCCCGAGACGAGGCTTCACCCGGCCGAGAACCAGGAGAGCCACGCCGAGAAACAGACCGACAACGGTGCCGGCCAGGAGCTGCCTGAACACGGCGACCATGCCCGAAACGTCTTGAGCCGCAACCAGTAAGCTCTGAAATGCGATCGAACGGCCTCGCAAGTAGACATGGAGCGAAGGAGCACCCACCGCCAGAAGAAGGAGCTTCAACCGGAACCAGCGCATCCGGGCCATTGGCCCGACCATGGATGCCGTTAGCAGGACACCCACGACGGTCGCGCCAAGGAAGCCCGGAACAATCAGCCAGGCGTACGCCCGATGGACTGTCCTGCCGACCTGCCGCCAGCCCTCGGCGTCTCCGGGAAGACCAGCCTGGAAGACGACCACCAGAAGAGCCATCAGCCCGCCAACGTATGCGGCCACGCACAAGAGTTTGGCCACGATCAGGTAGGGGCGGAATCCTCGCCCCCATCGCCGCCCGTGGACATTGCGTGGCCCCGAGTGTTGGCTGTCGCCCATGCTCGTACCCTGACAGAATCAGGACATCGTCCGACAGGGACCATTCTGCGTGCGAACCAGCCATGGTGCAATGCCCTCGACCAACCCGCCCAGGCAGACACCCCCTACAATCCCCGAAACTCCGGAGGGACCGAAGGCCAATGAATCCTGATCATCCCGTCGATCTAGACTCGCTGAACCGACAGTTGGGGACACGCACGGCATTGGAGATCATCGACTGGGCCGTGGGTCAATACGGAGACAACTTGGCCGTATCCTCGTCCTTTGGCGCGGACAGCACGGTGATGCTCCATTTGGCCACCCGCGTGAAACCCGACATCAAGATCATCACCGTCGACACGGGCTTTCTTTTCCCTGAAACGGTCCTGTTTCGCGATGAGCTTGCCCGACGGCTGAGTCTCAATCTGCACATCTACCGGCCGGCGCTGACCGCGACCGACTTCCTGATCGAGCACGGACGGATGTGGCGATCAAACCCCGACGCCTGCTGCGCGTTCAACAAACGCGAGCCTTTCGACCGTGCCAAGCGCGAACTGAAACTCGCGGCCTGGATAACCGGCATTCGACGAGATCAATCCCTGAGTCGTAGAACAACGCCGATCATTCAGGGCGATCACATCGGCCTGGTCAAGCTTTGCCCGATCGCGGGTTGGACCGGCGGTGACATCCACTACTACCTCCTGGAGAACGACCTGCCCTACCACCCGCTTCGAGAGCATGGTTACCCGAGCATCGGCTGCCGTCCGGAGGCAGGCTTCTGCACCAGTCAGGTTGGGCCGGGCGAGAATCCCCGCTCCGGCCGCTGGGTCGGCTTCGACAAGACGGAGTGCGGCCTGCACGTGCACGATCAGGGCAGCGGCATCTGACGCACATAAAGCTTGACGAAAGCATGCATTACACCTCATTCCCGCGCCGCGATTCAGCTGCCGAGAACCGTGGAGAGCATCGCCGAGATGGGACGGTGGAACCGGACGTTCGGGAGCGCATCGGTATGGATCAGGGACGCGTCGATACCGTCTCGGCTGATGGTGGAGACCCCGCTGTTCAGACAGTGCGACTGAACTGCTGAGAGGTGAGGTCAAGTCGACCCCGAGTATTGGTCAGTGTGACTTGAAGAAGCGGGACCCGCTGGTGGAAACGGGCGGGGCGAGCCTGCTTCGCCGTTTGGCTGTCGACCGCCGCCCGGATAGGATCCCGTTCGGGACGGATTTGCACGCCCTGCCGGCGGCCGCGTTGTGGCGGAGTTGAAACTCTAACCGTCGGGGGCTGTAGTCCTTATGGCACTTGTTGGCGAGACACCAGGTGGGAGCGAGCCAGGACAACCCGAGCGACGCCGACTTGGTGCGGACCGTGTTCGAGGGCAACCGAGGAGCCTATGGCACGCTGGTTGAACGGCATCTTCGGAGTGTCTTCGCGGTTGCGGCTCGGATCCTGGGCAACTCGGCCGAGGCCGAGGATGTGGCCCAGGAGACGTTTCTCCGGGCGCTGGAGCGGTTGTACTTGTACGACCTTGAGCAGCCGTTCCGCAATTGGCTGTTCAAGATCGCCACGAACCTAGCGTTGAACAAGCTCCGAGCCCACAAGCGGGAGCGCATCCTGCACCTCAGGGCGGCGGAAAACCGTCGAAGCGAGGGTGGGGCGGTCGACTTGGATGTGCCGAGCCCGGGGCAATGGCGATACTGGCTGGAGCAGCTTGATGAACCTCAGCGGGCGGCCATTGTGTTGTTTCATTTTCACGACATGCCCTACACGGAGATTGCGGAGGTGCTGGACGTGCCGGTCAACACGGTCCGCACGCATCTGCATCGGGGCCGGAGGCGACTGCGCGATCTGATGATGCATTGTCAGGTACCGGAGAACGGGACATGGGATATCGCGACACCGAGCAGTTGATCGAAGCCTACCTGGACGGCGAGCTGTCCGTGGAACAGGCTGCGGAGGTTGAGAGTCTGGTGCGCGGAAACGCGGAACTGCGCCGTCAGTATGGCCCGGTGATCCGGCTGCTCCGTTCGCCGGAACCGGTCGCGATGCCGGATGATCTGACCGAGCGAGTGCTCAGTTCGATTCAGGGACATATACTCAGGGAGAAGGCTATTCCGGTCTGCCCGGGGCGGCCCACCCTTCGGGGCTACCGCGTCTGGCTGCCCTGGGCACCGGCTTTAGCGGCTTCGTTTCTCCTGTTCATGGCCGGCTGGTTTGGCTCACAACTGACCAGCCGCTCATCGACGCAGCGGGTGGACCCGAAACCGAATCTGGTTCCCCAGGTGAGCGTGGTAGCCAGCCCTCTGCTGCTGAACAGCCTGGCCCAGAGCCTGACGGCGAGCGGGCCGGCCAATCCGGCGGCCTTTGTCATGCAGGGGGCAGCTATGGAAGTCATTGCAGCTGCTTCGCTGGAGACCGCCGAGGACTTGGCCGTCGTTCCCGTTCGACAGACGCCTCGACGGTTGCGAGGTGCCAGCCGTTCCGAGGATCGGTCCTCCGAGCCCACGGACGGACCTCGACTGCCGGTGTTCGTCCCGATTCAGCGGCTATGAGAGGGAGAGGCCCGACATGACAGCTCAAGTGTTCAGCATTGGTCGACGACGCGGGCTTACCCGGTTGTTCCGCAGTCGGTTCGTCGGCCCGGGTGCGTTCCTCACGGGCGGCCACGTCGGTGCGGTCCGGCGATGGACGATACCTGTCGCCGCATGGACGGCTTGTCTGTTGTCATTCATCGTGTCCGTGCACGGGCAGAGCACAACCGATCCGGTCGAGCGTTCCATGCAATTCATCGAGCAGTCGATGAAAGCGACCGACCTGTTCAACGAAGGGAAAGTGAAAGAAGCCTTGGCCGTTTTCACGAAGCTGCTGGAAACGAGCCCGGACCTGGACGAGGACGGCTACGTAGCCCTCTCGGTCGGCGACTGTCTGGCCGTTCTTGATCGCCGGGAGGGTGCCAGGGCGGCCTATGAGGCCGCGCAAGCCGCACACTCCGACCTGGCCGGCGCAGTGGACGATCGGCTCATCGAACTGGAGTTGGCCGGCAACGTGAGTGACTCGCTGCTCGACCGGCTGCGGTTCGCAGCGACAGGCCGGAGCGAGAAGCGTTTCGTAGCCGCGTGGCAATTAGGTCGGGCACTTCAGAAGCGGGTTCAGGCCCTGCTCATTGAAGCGGCGAGCGCGTTTCGGATGGCTGCTCAACTCGATTCGCCCATCCCCAAGACCGACTGGCAGGCTGACCATCTGGTGGACCTCGACGACTTGAATGAGCAGCTGACCGGAGTGATCGAGAGGGTCGAGAGACGGTGGGCCGAGTTGCGGCGATATCTCTCGGGCCGGCAAGGCACCGGCGAACAGCTGCCGATGCAGCCGTCCAGCACCCAGAATCGGCAGTACGAATGCACGCTCAGGATTGCCGGCGGCGAGCAGGTTGTCCTCCGCGGGTCGCAGGACCGGACGGACGGTGGGCCGCGCTTCACCGCCAACGGGAAGCCCATCCAGTTGAACGAAGGCCAGGCTGATTCCATCCGCCGTTACCAGGAGCGCATCGACCATATTCTGCTGGAGGCCGCGAACAGGAGGTCCGCCGACCAAGGAGAGCATCATGAGTAAGCCGTGGGGACTTGCCGGCTTCGGGATCATCGCCTTCATCTCGACGGTGGCCGCGCTGGCCGAGGATTCGGCCCAGAGCGTGGTGTTCCGCTATCAATCCAGGCCGGGCGAAGTCGTCCGCCAGCGAATCGTCCTGCAAACGGTGGGTTCCGCCCGGATGGGCCCCAGCGAGATCAAGACCGGTCAATCGACCACCAACGAGCTCAAGAGCGAGACAAAGAAAGTCAACGCGGACGGCTCGACGGAAGTCGAGGTCACGTTGGTCAACGTCAGTATGAGTATCACCGGCAACGGGCGTCGCATGGAATTCAACTCCAAGACGTTTGACCCGGCCAAGGAGCACGACAGGGACCTGCGTTACCTGGGGCGGTTCTTCTCCGCCCTGGCTGGCACGAAGTTCACCATGGAGTCCAGTCCGGAGGGAAAGCCCACCAAGGTGTCCGGTCTTCACGACATCATCCAGAAAGCCATCGATGAAGTCAGAAAGGACATCGAGAAAGAGAAGGGCCGGTTCTTCGTTTCGCAGATCCTCGAGCAGGTCGCCTCGATGTTCGACGACGAGAGCGTTGGGCGCCAGATGCAGTCCTATTACCGGATGGTCCCGGAGAAACCAGGCCCGGTCCGAGTCGGCGAGACCTGGCAGAACCGATGGATCATGGACATGCCCACGCTCAATGCCAAGTGCGAGGCGAAGGGTGAGTACGAGCTGTTGGGCGTCGAGACGTTCCGCGGACGCCCGTGCGCCAAGATCCGTCTCAAGGAAACGCTCCGCCTGGCCCCTGAGCCAGAAAGGACCGACAACGAGAAGGCGAAGAAACCCAGGAACGCCGGTCTGCTGGGCAGCCTCATGGAGCAGATGGATTACACCATGACCACCAGCGGGGGCGAGGGAATCGCTTATTGGGACTATCAGGCTGGCGTGCTCGTCCAACTGCGCCAGACGCAGAAGATGACCATCGAGGCCCGGATCAAGCAGGGCCCGGCCACGGTTGTCGCCGGCGCGTCCGGGCTGGGAACGCTCACCCAGAAGCTGAACACGTCGGTCCGTGTCGACCTGATCGAGGGCGACGAGGCGACGACCACCGGCGCGAGCGAATCACGGCCCGGCGATTCCGCCGAGAAGGCCCCATAACCTCGCGATCGACAATCGTCCCGTGGCGTGCTGAAGGCGCGATTACTGGTGTTCCGCGCTTTCCCACCGTCGTTTCTTGACTTCCGGTCGCAGCCCCCGAATGATCTACTGTCTCTGACGAATCTCTCTGATCCAAAAGGGCCGGCTTCAGGAAGGAGCCGGCCCTTCTCTCTTTTCTGGAATGTGCCCTGCCGTCCCGACGCGACTCCCCAGCCGATGCCGGAGGAAGGGGCCCAGTGCGGTGACCACGACACCGAACATGACGAGCTGCCAGGGCGGTGAACCCGGCCGCACAACATCGCCCGCGTCACCGGCCATACGGGTCCGACCCGTTTCCAGGGAGGCACCGTTGAGCAGGATCCTCAGCATGCGCGTGGTCGTCTCTCTCAGTTGCCGGACAGAGCCGCGGTGGCCGACAGGGATGCGGCTACTTGCGCTTGGCTGCAATCCACTTCTTGAGCTTGGCCAGCGGCCAGGTGTTGACCACATCCTCGGCCGTGGCCCAGCCTCGGCGGGCGGTCACGATGCCGAGCATGAGCTGGTCGAGCTGATTGGTATCGTGGGCATCGGTGTCGATGCACAAACGGCAGCCGGCTTCGATCGCCTGGCGGATGTGGACATCCTTGAGGTCCAATCGCTGCCAGGAGGCGCTGACCTCCATCGCGGTTCCGGTCTTGGCCGCGGCCTTGAACAACGCCTCCCAGTCCAGATCCATCGCATCGCGGCGACCGAGCAGCCGGCCGGAGGGATGACCGATCACATTGACGTATGGGTTTTCCATGGCCGCGATGGTGCGGGCGGTGACTCTGGCGCGATCCTGGCCCTGGGCAGCGTGAATGCTGGCGATCACCCAATCGAGCTGGGCGAGCAGCTCGTCAGGGTAGTCAAGTGCGCCGTCGGAGAGGATATCACACTCGATACCCGCTAGAACGGTGATTTCTTCCACCTTGCCGTCGGCGGCACGGATCCGCTTGATGTGCCGCTTGAGATCCTCGATCGACAGGCCGCCGGCGATGGCCGAGCTTCGCGAGTGCTCGGTGACGGCAATGTAGCTGTAGCCGCGCTCCTTGGCTGCCTTGGCCATCTCCTCGATGCTGTTCCGGCCGTCGCTGGCGGTGGTGTGCATGTGCAGGTCGCCGCGGATGTCGGTCAGCTCGATCAACTTGGGCAGTTCTCGCTCCAGCTCGCCGCGGTCCTCGCGAAGCTCGGGGGGGATGAACGGCAGACCGAGCTTGGCATAGATCTCCGCCTCTTCCTTGCCCGCAATCAGCTTCTCGCCCTTGAACAGGCCATACTCGTTGAGCTTGCAGCCCTTCTTGATGGCGATCTCGCGAAGCCGGACGTTGTGTTCCTTCGAGCCGGTGAAATACTGCAGGGCAGCGCCGAAGGACTCGGCCGGTAGGACCCGTAGATCGACCTGAATGTCTCCTCCTTCCGGACTGGCGACCAGGATCGACGCCTTGGTATCGCCAGACGCCCGGACGCCGCTGACCTCGGGCAGCTTGCTGAACGCGTCGATGACGGCTTGGCCGTCGGCCGCCTCGCAGAGCAGGTCGATGTCGCCGAGGGTCTCGCGCCCGCGGCGCAGCGAGCCGGCCGGGATGACCCGTTTCACGCCTGGCAAAGCGGCGACCCGACTCCGAAGCGATTCGGCGATCGCATACCCGACGCCCAGCGGTGTTCGCCCGGCCGAGCGGGCCAGAAACCCGATGCCCTCCTGGATCTTGGCGACGCTCTTGGCCCCGAAGCCGGACAACTGCTCGACTTTGCCCGCGGCGATGGCCACCTGCAGGTCTTCGATACTCCCAACGCCCAACTCGTGGTAAAGGGCGCCGACCTTCTTGGGCCCGAGGCCGGGGATGCTCATCACTTTCAGGAGGCCGGCGGGCAACGAGGCCATCAGCTCTTCGTGGAGCGTGATCCGCCCCTCGGCCAGGAACTGGCGAATGCGCTCGGCCGTACTCTTGCCGATCCCCGGCACGGTCTCCAGCTCATCGCGTTCGGCCAGTGCCGCGACGTCCTCGGTCAGGTCGTCGATGGCCCTGGCCGCCCGGCGGTAGGAGTTGATCCGGAAGCGATCCTCCCCTTTGATCTCCAGGAGATCTGCTATCTGCTCGAATCGCTTGACAAGTTCCGCATTGACCATGAGTTACCGCTCACAGGGGTTTCATTGACACTGCCACACCGGCGGCCCTATTATACCCCCTCGTAGGCAGGAGGGGGTCCTTTAGCAGGCATCGGTCTCGATGACATTGACTCTCGCGGAACTGGCGGCCTTCATCACTTCCCAAGGCATTCCCTGCACGGTGGACGGCGATGCGTCTGTGCCCATCCGGGCCGTAGCCACGCTTGAGGAGGCGGGGGAGGGTCAGGTCAGCTTTCTGTCGAACCCGAAATACGAGGGGCAGCTGGCCACCACCCGGGCGGCGGCGGTCTTTGTCAAACCCGAGGTTGCGGCCCAGCAGAAGATGACCCTGGTTCGCACGCCTGACCCGTACGCGGCGGTGACGGCCGCCATTGTGCGTCTGCACGGCTACCGGCGGCATCCGCAGTGGGGTCTCTCCGACCGAGCCGCGATCGCCAAGACAGCCCAGGTTGGGGCCAAGGCGAACATCGGCCCTGGCGTCTACATCGCCGAGAACGTCATCCTCGGGGACAACGCAACGGTCTACCCGGGAGTCTACATCGCCCAAGGTTGTCGGATCGGGCGCGATGTCACCCTGTACCCCAACGTTGTCATCTATGACGGCTGCGTGCTGGGCGACCGAGTGACCATTCACGCCGGCTCGGTCATCGGCGAAGACGGGCTGGGCTACGCACCCGTTGGCGAGAAGTGGGTCAAGATACCGCAGATCGGCAGTGTCATCATCGGGGATGACGTGGAGATCGGGGCGAACTGCACCATTGACCGGGCCACGCTGGGCAATACGGCGATCGGCAGCGGGACCAAGTTCAGCAATCTGGTCGCGATCGGACACGGCACGCGGATCGGCGAGGACTGCATGTTCGTGGCCCAAGTGGGCGTGGCCGGCTCGGTTCAGGTCGGGCGTCATGTGACCATGGCCGGCCAGGCAGGCATCGTCGGGCACATCACGATTGGCGATCACGCCACGGTCGGAGCCAAGGCGGGGGTAACCAACTCGGTGGAACCGGGCGTCACCGTGCTGGGTCAGCCGGCCGTGCCGATCAAGGACTGCCGCCGGCAGATAGCCATTGTGCAGCGGCTGCCGGAGATCAAGAATGAGATTCGCCGTCTTCGCCAGGACATCGACCGCCTTCGCGAACAGATCCAGAACGACGTTGAGCCGCCCCCCTGAGACCCGCCATGAACCAGACCAGCGTCAACCCGCTCGGACTCATTGCCGGGGCCGGCCGCTTCCCGTTCCTGGTGGCCGAGGGTGCCCGGCGCCAGGGCCGCCCGGTGATCGCCGTCGGTCTTCGAGGTCTGGCGGATCCGCAATTGGCCCGGACCGTAGATCGCTTATACTGGTCGGGCGTGGTGCGGCTGGGCCGGTGGATCCGGGTGTTCCGCCGTTGCGGCGTGCGTGAAGCGATCATGGCGGGCTCGGTTCGCAAGTCGGAGATGTACGGGCGGTTCCGGCTGATTCGCTTTCTCCCGGATTGGACCAGCTTCAAGCTGTGGTTCTTCGAGGTAGCCGACCGGCGAAACGACACCATACTTCGGGCCGCGGCGGAGTGCATGCAGCGAAGGGGTGTGACCTTGGTCGATTCCGTCCAATACTGCCGCGAACACCTTTTGCCCCCGGGCGTCCTGACCAGGCGACAGCCGTCGCCCGCCCAGGACAAGGACATGGCGTTCGGCTGGGCGATCGCCAAGGAGATGGGTCGGCTCGACATCGGGCAGTCGATCGCGGTGAAAGAACAGGAAGTCATCGCGGTCGAGGCGATCGAGGGGACCGATCGCATGATCGAGCGGGCCGGGCAGCTCTGCCGGCACGGCGGATGGATGCTGATCAAGGTGGCCAAGCCGGACCAGGATCCGCGTTTCGATGTTCCGACCGTCGGGCCGGACACCGTCGCCAATCTGCATCGCCACGGCGGACGGGCGTTGATCTTCGAGGCGGGACACACCCTGGTCATCGATCGGGAGAGGTTGGTTGAGGCCGCCGACCAGCTGGGCATCGTCGTGGTCGCCCATGAGC
>Ga0209202_1002079_pt1 | contig 11342 bp, 20 predicted proteins | sample AD_UKC032_MetaG_FD_184416 | JGI IMG/M metagenome (GOLD analysis project Ga0209202, IMG submission 184416) | Active sludge microbial communities of municipal wastewater-treating anaerobic digesters from USA - AD_UKC032_MetaG (SPAdes) (version 2) | ecosystem: Engineered > Bioreactor > Anaerobic >... | reverse complement strand
ATATTAATAAAATTGAATAATTGTAATTGAAAATAAGCACAAACGGCTAACAGCAGTTACACTAGATTTGGGTTTTAGGCTTAATTTAAAGTTGGTTTTGTGTCCGAAAGTTCAGTCTTTAACCGAAATTTAAGGCTTCTTTAATCCCAAACCTCGTGTAGCTGCGAAACGTTATAACCAATGCTAACAAGCAGTAGTCATATAATCAATATTTTCGGACTTACTAAACAAATCAATGACCACTTCTGTTGAAATTGGTATGATGTGATATGTTTCGCTATTCCGCTTTTTTATGTATAGTTTGGGTTTATCAAGTTCGCCACTCGTTACACAAACCATTTGCTTTTTATTTACTTTTTTCTCTAAAGCAAATCCGTGATAGCCTGTTTGTTTAAACTCGACATTACAACTCATATCGGTTCTTTCAAATCCTAAATCAATGTATTTTTGGTATTCCATATTGTTATTTTTTATAAGTTAATTAATTAAAAGCACTGGTTATAACAGCACATAAGCAAAAGCCCAAATCCAACCACACAATGCCAACGCTATTTGTGCCTTCGCTTATGTACAAAACGTTAGCAGAAATAAAAAATTATTTTATCCTGTCTTTTAAACATTTTTCGTGATTTTCACAAGCAATCCACTCACAATCTAAACACCGTACAAATTTTTTACTATCTGCTAACACAGTATTTACGCCAGTTTTGGCTTCTGTGGGTTCATTAACTTTTGTGCTTCTATTTTCCATTTGTGCTTATATTAAGTTTATGTTTTCAATTCCAAAACCGAGCGTAAATACTCGGCACGTTAGCAAACAGCTTATGAAGTAGTTTGCGTTAAAGTTTTACGGATAAAATATAACTTTCGTTATACTTCTTATTTGCTTTTTCAATAGCTGAAATAAACTGACCAAATAATCCTTGATGATAATCTTTGATTTTTTTCTTTAAAATGTGCTGAAAATCAAATCCTACTATTTTATCAAAAAACATCATTTGTTTCATTAATAATTCGTAATCCGACATTGATTCTAAAATTTTTTCAAGTGGTAAATCCAATTCTAAATCAATTAAAAAATCTTCTTTTGCTTTCCCTGTTAATTTAAACATAGTTTTAAGTTTTAAAAAGCCGATTTGCTAACAAGTGTTTTGCGACGATTTTCGGCTTTTGGTTAATATTAATGTTTGTTTTGTACTTGTAATCTTTGGTTGTAATCCGAAGCTTGGTTTTGTGTCGTTCCGAAAAACCTCGCAAAGCACCAACCCGTTATGCGTCAGCTTCGTTGGATTCGTTAGAAATTAAGTCGATAATTTCAACTTTCCATTCCATGCAATCACGCTCTCTGATATTTTCGCTCAACCAACTTTCAGCAGATGAATATTTCATTGAGTTCATTTTAATATCGTCTCCACGTTCAGAAGCTCTTAATAATTGTTTATAAACTTCTTTTGGCATTTCTAAATCTCCTAAACCTACTTCGTAAGTTACTTTTACAGTTAAATCTTTAATGTTTTTCATTTGTTTTTAGTTTTTCAATTTCGTTAATAAAATATTGAGTGCATTCTTCCATTTTTTGGAGTTGTAATTTTGAATACAGTTTAGAATATTTAGCTTTTTTTGGCTTTTTATTCTTGTGAATTGTAAAATAATTTGAGTTCATAATTTGAAAATTGTTTATAAATAAAATCCGAACGCATAACAGCCGTTTGAAGCTATGGTTTAGGCTTGGGATTTATTTGGAAAATACTCTGATTATTCCAATCTTGTTTTTATATTTGTAAACGCCAGTCTTGAATTATAAACCACAGCTTCAAGCGGGCGAACCGTTAGCGACAAGATTTACCGAAAGGATATTCGACAACTCTTGCAGAATTAAATTCCAACGCATCGTTATTTTCGTTCCACCACTTATAATAAATATCATTTTGTTCGTCTGTTAAAAATTCCAAACTATCTTCGTTAAATGGACAAGGAATGTTTTTACTTATTTCTATTTTATTTGTTATTTCTTCTTTTAATTTTTCTGCATCAATAGCGTCAGGAAATACCCCTACAATCCAAGTATGATAATCGTCGTAGCATCCAGCAGAACACTCTACTACATAACACATCCTGTCGCTAACAGCGGCTATACAAGATTGTTGCAATTCGGCATTTTTTGAAATATCAGTCATAATTTTATAATTTAGTTTGTGTTTGTGAGGTCTGTTTTTAATTCGGCAACAACCTCGCATAGCCGCAAAACGTTATGCGTTATTTGAACCTGACGTATAAAGCAGAAATAGATATAGAAATAAAACCAATAAATATTAATGCAACTATAATATGTATAAAATAAGCATTTAACCATTTTTCTATTTTTTCTGTCATTGTTAATTTTTCAGGTAATATTTTTAAATATTCGTCAAGTTCGTCATCTTCTTTTCTATAAATTTCATTTAGTTTATCATAAACTTCTTTGTTTTTTTCTTTGTTTTCAGCTATCCAATTCCAGAAATTATTTAAAGTATAATGTGAAACCCTTAACTCTCCCATATTTCTTTCACAATAAAAACCTTTCGGATGATTAATACATATCGTTGGGGAACAGCAACCAGTTTCACCACAACTTGAACAATAAGGACAATAAACATCATATTTTCTATTCCTAAAAAAGTATTTAATTTTAGAAAAACAACGCATAACAGCGGTTTTAAGCAATTGCCACTTTTGGGCTAAATTTGAAGTTTCTTTTGTATCTGTATTCATTGTTTTTTAATTAAATGTTTAGGCAGTTTTATTGGCAACTGCTTAAAGCCACATAACGTTATGCGTCAGGCTAAAGAACGACCTGCCAACGCTTCAAGTTCTGAATGAATAATCCACTTTTGAGCAATTAAGGCTTCTAGTCCTAATTCATCAGAAGTCATATTTACCAAAAAACCTTCATCATTTGTGCCTTTACAATAGACTGTTAGTTTTACATTTTCGGGCATTTTGTTTTCCCAACGCAAACCATCAGCGTTTTTGTCTTTTGGATAAATATCTGTGAACTTGTCCAAATGGTCGTAGCATAATTGAACTACTTTGTTTTCTTCGATTTCTTCTTGTGTCATTATTTTAAAGTTTGTGAAAGCCCGAACGCATAACACGTGTTTTGTGCAATAGGGGCTGGCGTGGTTAATTGAACATTCGTGCTACTATTGGGCTTATGTGGTAGGCTGAAAGTTCCGTTTTCAAAATCCCTACTGCACAAAGCACCTTAACGTTAACAAATATATTATTCCGAACTTTGTGTAAATTCTAAATTGAAATAATCTTCGCCATCTGTTGCGTATGGAAATCTTGTTTCTTCGTCAATTCTTCCTTGTGAATATGCTTCGGTAATAATGTCTTTTTCTTCTTCTAAAAGTTCAGTTTCTATTTTCAATCTTATAACTTCACACATTTTTGAAGCTGAATAATCTCGTCTTTCGCAAATTTCTTCATTAAGAAAATCTATTAATTTGTTTAAAGTTGTTTCTCTCATAATTTCTTTATTTTTAATAAAAAAACTTATTCTTTAAAACATTCGCCATCTTTCGGAATGTTATTTGCGTTTGTGGTTACATAGTGCATCTGTATAACAATAGTGTCACATTTTGGCACACCGTTAAAATACGTTGTAAAGGTTGTAACATCGTTAACGGTTGCATTAAATGTAACGGGGTCATCAACAACAACACAATCGCAAGGATTTGGAATTGTATCATCACTCGAACAACTCAATAAAATTACAGGGATAAGGATTAGTTTTTTCATGTTTTAATTATTTAAAAGTTTTCGTAATTCACTACCTAAAATCATATCGTTGGTGTGTTTCTTTGTTAACTCAATTACCATTTCAATTGTTATTTGTTTAGGTAATTGTTTAGGTGTTTCTATTTCGGATAGGTTAATTGAGTTGCCTAAACACTCATCATCACACCAATTTAATGAATAATATTTCAAACTACCGAAAAATTTAATTTTATCTTCTCTAATATAACTAAAAACCTCATTCAACTTACCAACTGTATCATCATTCTTAATTGCGTAACCTTGATTTAAAACAAGGTCTTTCGCTTGGGTTAGGGTGTAAGTCACGACATTAAAGGTTTAGCGGTTAATATTAATTCTCTGAAATTCTCTAAAAATTCATCTCTTACCTCTGCTGATTGGAATGAGAGGAAACTACAACTATATTTATAATATTCTTTATCTAGCCTATCTTTAAATAATCCAATACTATATTTAAAACTATCATCACTCCAATCAGGTTTCCACCCATCTCGATACACCTCTCTTAACTGTGATAGTTGAGCCATTGCAATAGATGCTTCGGCTTGTTCTTTGGTTGCGAAAATAATTCTGTTTTCATTTCTTCTTGTATGGAAATTCATAGCCTCTACAATTCCTTCTTTATCAAATGTAGAATAATAATAACCATCAATAGTTTTCAACTCATCCCAAGTCTTAGGAAGTTGTTTTTTCCTTAATTCGGGGTAATTTAATAATGCAAAATCTTTTAAACTTTGCTCATTCGATTCGTACATCTTTTGAGCAATCTCTTTTGTAAATATTGCTTTCATCTTAATTATCTTTAAATTCATAGTTAAATTGAACAGGTCTGTCTTTTATAGTGTACTTACTATCTCTGCCTAATATATCTGATATTGCAACATTATTAAAAAATAGTTCCCATCTGTTTTGCTCAATACCTCTTTTAAATATAAATAAGCCTTGTAAACGTGTGCAAAACTCTCTAAAATTTAACCCGTGTCGCTTAACTCCCTCTCCTGATACAAAGTAATCTTTACACTCGTTAAGCGGGTAACATACGATAATTGTATCTACCTTACGGCTTTTGATGATTGCAAACTCTACTTCAACGATATTATTTTCGATTGTAATAACGTCACCGGTCAAGTTTTTAACTCTGTGGTGGTTTGGTTTGTCTTGTGTTGGAATGAATCCGATTAGTTGTTTCATGTGTTTTAGTTTTAAATTATTTTCAAATTTACATAACTTGAAATTGACTACCAAAGAAAGTTGTCTGTTTAACATTTTTTTAACACTCTCTTAAATACACCGTACTCATCAAATTCAAATCCTATAAATTCAGCGTAACAATCTAAAAACCTAAATCTGTAAATAGTTCCCGTACATAAAACCTTATCAATCCACTTACCTACTCCAATACTTTCAATAGATGATAGTCTGAAATCCCTACCGTTAGGAGATAACTGTACACTATCATCTAACTTTAAAATGATTCCTTTAATATTCAAAGTCGCTTCCATAGTCTTGCCATACTTTTATGGTTATACCTTTATCTTTCAATTCCGCTATTCTAACTTTCTGCAATTCCGATAACTTCCCGCTAGGTTGTTTAACCTCAATGTACATCGTTTCTCCGTTACGGTGGCAAATCAAATCAGGAACTCCATTCCAATTAGTTTTGATTAGCTTGATACAAAGCCATCCCTCTTTTTGAAGTCGGTTGATTATTTTCTTTTGAATTACTGATTCCAAAATCTTTTTTGAACGTTCCATTTGTATAGTCTTTTTTCTTTAATACTGTTTGATATATTTTTGATTCAATCCCATTCTTTGCAAATATCCAAAATATTGTATTCTCTTTTCGCTCCATTGTTGTCATTCTGTCTTTAGCCTGAAAATAAGAAACGGCACTAAAATCGATATTTAAAAAAACTAAATGGTCTGCATTTTTTAAACTTATTCCCTCCCTTCCTGAAACAATCTGTAAAGCTATCCATTTATCACTTGAATTGAACTCATCCAAATCCGTTGTTAATTTATCTTTTAAAACTGTCTTTAGCATTTCCAATTCAGCAACAAACTTATAAAATATTCCTATCTTATAATCAGCAAAAGTATTTAAAATAAACTGACCTTTACTATCATCAATAACACGGGTTGAACCATCCTCAAATTTTATAGTACCTGAAAAAAGTTGATGTGTTTTCTGTTGCAACTTAACACCCGTATCTCCTAAAATTAGTTTTCCATCGCTTGACGTAACAACAAAGTCTTTGTGTAGCTTTTCAATTATCTTATAAGTAATAGGTTTCATTTCGACTTCCAAAACTGATTCATTTACCGATGTAGTGAAACCCGCTTCCGATTGTGTAAAAGTTAAAATATGGTATCTGATATGATGCCAAAACTTTTTTTTATCAGCGTCGGAATAGTCTTTCACTTGTGCATAACCTAAATACCTAAGTTTTATATTAACATATTCATTTGCCCATTTGTAAAAGTTTACATATTCCTTAAACGGACTGTGATTTGAAAGCCAAAAGATATGATAATATTGTGAATAGCTTTCAGGTGTTGGTGTTCCTGAAAGCATAATCATCGGAATATTTCCAAAACGTTTTTTTATTTCCTTAGCGTAAACCGATGGTTTAGGGTAAGAAGAATAACCATGTACCTCATCAATTATAACCACGTCAAAATCATCTGACTCTATTTTGTGTAATGATTCACGATTGATAATAGTCAAATCAAAATTATAGTTCATTTGATTGTAGTCATATTGTATGGAAGAAAACGCTTTTATTTTAGTTATAAATAAAACCCGTTTTGCATTTACATTGTGACACGTTTGCAAAGCGGTTAAGGATTTTCCCGTTCTAACTTCCATAAATAAACATACTATTTTCTTACGCTCTAGTATTTCGGTTGCATCGTTTGAAAGTCTTATTTGATAGTTTCTTAGTTCCACGAGAATAGGTGTTTTTTAAATTTTATTAATAAAACATCGTTTTCTAAATCCCACCCAACAAAATCTAAAGCAAATCTTTTTGACACAGGCAAAATAGTAGGTAGGTTAAATCTATTATCATTTTTTAAATTTATCCAAAATCTAATTTGATTCAATTCATACGGTGTTAATTGGAATGAATTTTCAAAATCAATCTTTATACTTTTACCTTTTAACTCTTTTCTAAATGTAGGGTTTAAGTTTGCCATAATTAAAAATCTATATCCTCGTTACTATTATCTTTACTATCAAATCCTGATACTGAAAATTTACGAACTCCACCGTTAGTAGTATCGTCACGCTTCCATTGTTTATAATCAAAATACATTCCTAACCATCTACCAAACCAACTTATATTCATGTTTCTAGGCATTTCTCTAACACCATCCGCATAAGACTGCATTATCTCTTTAGTAGTATAAAAGTGTTCTGATTTCCATAAAAACTCATTTTCGCAAAAATCATAAAAATCCTCGCAAGTGTTTGCAATAAGTTTTTTTGTTTTACCTGTTTTCAATTCTGAATAAATTAAACCGTGTTTAAAGTATTTTTGAATGTTTCCTATCATGTAACTAAAAAAACAATTCCACTCGTACTCATTCCAATTAGTAAAGAATAGTTTTCCAAACTCATTTATTGGTTTATAAGTTTTTGAGTAATGTCTAAATAATTCTATTTCTACTTTCCTTGCATCATGTGAATCTCCAACACCTGAAAGGATATAATTTGAAGTAAATAATATCTTAGGACTTCTATCAAATGGAATTTCAATAGGTTGTAAATTCTTTTTATTTAAAACTAAATTACCTGTAATAATACTAAAAAGAGTTTCAAATTTAAAACTACGTTCCATATCATCAAAACAAATAATATTATCATCTAAATTAATTGTTTGATAAGGGAATTGACCTTTATTATTAAATTCTTTACCATTTAAAGTAACTAATTTACGACAATTTGAAAGTGCTTTTGATATTAATGTTTTACCTGTTCTGCCTGATGGATTATCATTAAGAGTTTCATCATAAAAAATAATTGCTAATCCCTCATCTTGTTTTTTATAATTATTCAAAAGATAGCCTACTGCTGTTTCAACTATCAATTTTCTTTTTTCATCTTTATTTGAAACGTTATTTATAAATGTTTCAAAGTCTGAACTGTCAGTAGTAAAATTAAAATCATGTGGAATGATATTTTTTTGCCAAACAAATCCCCCTATATTAATATAGTCTATGATTTCTGTATTTGTTTCAGTAATTTTTAAAACACCATTTTTAAAAAATAGATAACTTTCATTTTCATTATCACGAACCATTGCAAGTTCTTTAGTAGATAATTGATTTAGGTAGTTTTCTGAAAACTTAGAAGTTGATTTTGCAAAGAAATTATAAACATTCATATCAACTTCAACAACATGATTCAAAACAAAGTCTTTTATATTTGTTTCGTTTATTTCATTTATAATGTTGTTATAAACCTTTACAAATGTAAACTCTTTATCATTTAATTGAACCTTGTAAAAACCTCTATTCTCTAAAAACAATTTAAACTTATAATCATTTAAAGATAATTTGCCGTTTTTATCAGTATCCCAAAATATTAAAAAATCATCTTCAAAATCAAAATCCACTATCTCATCAATATCCGAATCCTCTAAGCCTTCTTTGCGAAATTCTCGTTTCGCTTTCTGAACCCCCTTTTTTAAAATTTCCTGAGCCTCCCTGATTTTATTATCATCAACTAAAGTTAATGTATCAAACTCATGCTTATTTTTATAAGCACTTTTTATAACAGCTTCTAATTCTGATTCTGTTAAACCTGATGAGTAATAATTTTTAAATAAATCTAAAGCATCAAAATCATTCAATCCAGCACGATTTAACCCACACGCTAATTTATAAAGATTGTTGTTTCTCTCTCCCGCATTAAGTGTAAATTTCTTGTTAAACCATTTGATTATAACATCTACTTTTTTATTAGTATCTGTAATTTGAAAATGTTTAGGGTAATTGTTTTTACGAGTAACCTCTGTATATTCTTTTTTCAAAGTCCATACTTTTGATTTTTCGTTTATAAATAAATCAGCATCATAACTCTCATAACAAACCCTTGAAATATCTTTTGTTTTAGTGTCTAAGTGCGTGTCAAAAGTTTCACAAAGTGCCTCGTAATATTTTTTATGGTCGTTTATTTCTGATGGTATTTTTACAATTGCTTTTACCCCGTTTCCAGATGGGGATATAAAAGCAGAATATATGTACTCATTGTCTTGTAATGAATCTCTAAGACAAACAGCATCATCAACATCATCAAAATCTAAACAAGCGAACCCTGAATGTTTTACACAATTTTTTGCACTACGTCTTGAAAACTCACCTGAGAAACAAACTGATTTTAATTTAGCTTTTGCATCATTCCTTTTGTCTTTATCTTCAATTTTCCTAACATTCTCTATTTTTGATTTGTTAGAGCCATCTTTAAAAGATAGTAGTACTTCATTAATTTCTTTGTAGAAAGGATTTTCAACATCCTTAACATGAGCAAATATAGTTACCATATTTTATACAAGAAAACCATTGAGTTTCGCCTCTCTCTAAAGCTACTCCCCAATGGTTTTATATTTTTTACTACTAATTAATATTAGAGAGAGAGATTATTAAATACAAATATAATAAATAAATCAATACAAAAAACATTTATTTTAAAAAACATTAAAAACAGTAAAAATACAGCATATTAAAAAATTGAGAGCCTTTATTTTATTGGGGCTTACATTATAAAAAACAGCAAAACAGCATTTTTTTACTTTTTACACAAAAAAATATTTTTTTACTACTTTTTAAAAATATATATAAAGATATAGGCGGTTTAGTGTGTTTTGCTGTTTTAAATAAAAAACGGTAATTTATATTTACAAACTTTAGTTTGTAACCATAAAAAAACCACCCTAAAAGAGTGGTTTTAAAACTAAGTAGGTTAAGTTTAAAATTTCAAGTCTTCTTCTTCTTCTATTTCTTCTTCCTCATCAATAGCTATTGGTTCTGCTTTAGATAGATAAGTACTCATATACGCTTCAAGTGTATTAAAACAATCGTCTGCTAATTCGCTTTCAGCATCGGTAATTGATTGTAAAAATCTAAAATCAGGAGTTGTAAACTTAACTGCTCCTTTTTTACCATCTACGGCTTTGTCAACTACTACCCATTCATCTACTAAACGTTGTTTTCCTTTAGCGGTAAATTCGCCCCATTTCTGAACTGCTGAACCTTTTAACTGTAAGTTTGCTAACGTGCCATCTTCAAGCATGATGTAAATAGATTTTACATAGTGACCACCCGCTGATTTTACTTTCTCTTTGATGTCTTTGTAAAGACCTTTAGCAATTTCATTTCCTTTGAATGGCTTAACGGTCATTGTTTCTTTAGAAATGAATTTCACCTCGTTAGAATAAATACCTGATTGCGTTGCATCGTTCCATCCTGAAATTGAGTGCATTTCATCAAGCACTAAGAATTTTAAAGGAAGGGGAACTAAAACGTTTTCTTTTGTTTCTTTGTCGTAATAAGAAAACTGTTTGTCATTTGATTTCCAACTTAGGAATTTTGTCGCTGGATTTGATTGTGGTGTAGAAAAAGCATTTCTACGATTTGAAGTTGTACTCATAATATATTATTTTTTGTGGCACTCGATTACGATGGGAGAGCCTTCCATCTGTTATTATGAACTGCTAATATACGAATTTATTTTCTAATATCCTTAACCATTAAGAAAGATTTTCCATAATTTAATTCAGGAAATAAATGAAGCTCCCCATTATCATCAATCCAATGTAAAACACCATCAACATCCGTTGTTTGAATTAGTCCTTTTTGGAATGATTCAAAAGCATTTTGAAAACGGTCTTTTTGTTCTTTGGCTTGTGCTTCAATTTCTTTAATTTCTGCTATGTGACCGAATGAATATAATTTTCTTCCGTTCATCATCTTAATTTCTAAACCGCAGTATTTACCTCCGTTTGCTTCCGCTTCGTTTGAAATTTCTTGTAAACGTTCATCTTCAAAACGTTTAACATCTTCTAAAATTGTTTCAGCTTGTTTTTTAGCTTCACGCATTTTAATAAGTCCATCTAAGTTTGAAAGTTCCCCCTCAATAACTTGGTTGTGTGTGTTTAGTAATTCTTCCCGAATTTCCATAAACAAGTCTTTGTTTCTACTCATATCTAATTAATTTAAAAAACCTTGACTTAAATCCAATAGGTCAGTATTGGCAAAGTCAAGGTAGATTATAATATTTTTTCAATCCCTGACCGAATTGTTTAGCAAATATACAAATTATTTCTTAGGTTGTTGTTTTTCGAGTGTTAAAATTTTGAAGTACAGTTCGTTAATCGATTCTTTGTTTATTCCTCTCTTTTCGTTCCAAAGAAGTACTCGTTTAATTCTAGTTAAAGGCTTGAGTTTTGATTTCATATTTATTTAGTTTTTAGTTTATTAATCCACTTAACTCCCAAAACGATTTTTTACCCGCATTTCTGCAACTAAGTAAACTATCC
>Ga0209202_1002076_pt1 | contig 11345 bp, 13 predicted proteins | sample AD_UKC032_MetaG_FD_184416 | JGI IMG/M metagenome (GOLD analysis project Ga0209202, IMG submission 184416) | Active sludge microbial communities of municipal wastewater-treating anaerobic digesters from USA - AD_UKC032_MetaG (SPAdes) (version 2) | ecosystem: Engineered > Bioreactor > Anaerobic >... | reverse complement strand
CATTTGTCGCAGCGGCCGATGTTCCGTTGGTCGTGCCCGCGGATAGCACAATTCCCGCAGGCCCGGAGGGGGATGCGGTGCGCTTGGGCAGGCAGTTGATGAACGACACGCGCAAGCAGTTGCCGCGCAACGTGGGCAATGGGTTGAATTGTTCGAGTTGCCATATCGCCGGGGGCACGCAGGCGTATGCCAGCCCGTATGTCGGGCTGACGGCGCTTTTCCCGATGTACAACGTGCGCGATGGCCGGGTGATTTCCTTGCAGACGCGGATCAACGATTGTTTCGAGCGCTCAATGAACGGCCGTCCGCTGGCCTGGGATTCGCAGGAAATGAACGCGATGCTGATCTACATCCGCTGGCTGTCCACCGGGGTGCCGGTGGGGAGCCAGGTGGCCGGGCGCGGGATGGGGCAGGTGGATGTTGCGCTGAAGCCGGATCGGGCGCGCGGGGCGACGATCTACGCGGCGAAGTGCGCCAGTTGCCACGGCCCGCAGGGGGTAGGTACGCCGGATGGCAGCGGCGGCTATGTGTTCCCGCCCGTTTGGGGCAAGCAGTCGTACAACACGGGCGCCGGTATGGCGCGCACCGAAACGGCGGCAGCTTTCATCAAGAGCAAGATGCCGATGGGCCAGCCGGATTCCCTGAGCGACCAGGATGCCATTGACGTGGCCGATTACGTGGCGCATCAGCCGCGCCCGGTGTTTGCCGGGGCGAAGGTAGCGGCTCCTGCCAAGGGGCGCTGATTTTCGCGGTGCTTGAGAGCGCACGAGGACGCTGGTCGTGACCTGTTGCGGTCGACTGCCAAAAACGGGCAAAAATCACTATGCGGCCAGGCGCAACGGCTGGATCTCCGGTAAAGGTTTTTGCTCAGCCAGCCAGAGGTCGTGAGCAGCTTGCATCTCCAGCCAGACTTCGGGCGAGGTGCACAGCCAGGCTGCAAGACGCAGCGCCATGTCGGCGGTAATGCCTGCCTTGCCGTTAAGAATTTTCGACAGCGTCACGCGCGAAACGCCGAGCTGAGTGGCGGCTGAGGTGACCGTCACGCTTTCGGGAATCCATTCACGTAGTATTTCGCCGGGGTGGGCGGGGTTGTGCATTCTGCTCATCGTGACCTCTCAGTGGTAATCCTGATAATCGACCAGGATGGCGTCTTCGCCTTCAAAATAAAAAGTCATCCGCCAGTTGCCGTTAACCCAGACTGACCAGTGTCCATTGCTTAGCTGGTGTAAACGCCAACCAGGTGCGCTCATGTCCTTGATCTGCCTGGCTTTGTCGAGCATGGTCAGTTGTAGACGGAGGCGACTGGCATGATGCGGCTGAATGCCCTTTTTGCTGCCGCTCCGAAAAAACGCCTCCAAGCCTTTGTAAACAAATGACTTAATCATCAGCCGATTGTAAAGTGTATATTTACGGCTTGCAACTTGAACCGGTCCGCAAATAATCACTGCCACCCAAGTTTTTAAGCCTGTTGCGGTCGACGCCAAAAAAATGGCAAAAACCAAATCCGCATCTTACGTTCCCAGATGTACTGGAATTCTTTGTGGCCCGAAGGCCCGGCCGTCGCGCCCCAGCATTTTGCCAAAGCGCCCGGCGATGGCAGTCTGGCAGTGCGGGCAGCGGCCTGCGGGGTCGAGGTCGTAGCGCCGGATGTCGTACCAATCACGGACGATCAGCGCGGCGTGGCAGCTTGGGCAGAAGGTGGTGCCGCCTTCGCTGTCGTGCACGTTGCCGGTGAAGACATGGTGCAGGCCGGCGTCGAGGGCGATGCGGCGGGCCTGGACCAAGGTGGCGGGCGGTGTCGGCGGCAGGTCGTCCATCTTCCAGTCGGGGTGGAAGGCGGTGAAGTGCAGCGGCACGTCCGGCCCGAGCTCGCGGGCGACCCAGGTGGAAAGTTCGTTGATTTCCTGCGCGCTGTCGTTCTGGCCGGGGATCAGCAGCGTGGTGATTTCCAGCCAGCAGTCGGTTTCGTGGTGGATGTAGGCGAGCGTGTCGAGCACCGGCTGCAGGTGGCCGACGCAGAGCTTGTGGTAGAAATCCTCGGTGAAGGCCTTGAGGTCGACGTTGGCGGCGTCCATGACGGCGAAGAGTTCGCGCGCCGGGGCCGGGTAGATGTAGCCGGCGGTGACGGCGACGTTGCGGATGCCCTGTTCGCGACAGGCGAGCGCGGTGTCGATGGCGTATTCGACGAAGATGACCGGGTCGTTGTAGGTGTAGGCGACGCTGTCCGCACCATAGCGTTTGGCGGCGGTGGCGATGGCCTGCGGGCTGGCTTCGTCCATCAGGCGATCCATGTCTTTCGACTTGGAAATGTCCCAGTTCTGGCAGAAGCGGCAGGCGAGGTTGCAGCCGGCGGTGCCGAAGGAGAGGATGCTGCTGCCGGGGTAGAAGTGGTTGAGCGGCTTCTTCTCGATGGGGTCGATGCAGAAGCCGGAGGAGCGGCCGTAGGTCGTGAGTTGCATGGCGCCATTGACCATCTGGCGCACGAAGCAGGCGCCGCGCTGGCCTTCGTGCAGCTTGCAGTCGCGCGGGCAGAGGTCGCATTGCACGCGCCCGTCGGGCAGGGCGTGCCACCAGCGACCGGGGTGGAGGGTTTCGCTCGCGGTCATGGCGTGGCCTCCTTCCATTTTCTGACGGTGTAGCGTTCGAGGCGGACATCCGGCCCCCAATAGCCGGCTGGCAGCCCCGCCTTCTGCTTTAGACGGGCCATGAAGTCGGCGGGTTCAGACAACTGTTCCCAGACTTGCGGCAGGAAGGTGGCGCGCCGGCTGCCAGCGGTGAAAATGATGCCATCCATATTCGGCCGCAGTTGGGCGAGGGCGTCGGCTTCGTCACGGAAGCTCATTGGTTCGGGCGTGGTGAGCAGGGAGACTTCGACGCGGGTGATCGGCAGCTCATCTTCGCTCAACGGTGCGAAGCGCGGGTCGCGGAAGGCGGCGGCGCGGGCATTTTCCTGAACGTCCTGCCCCAGCGCGCGCCAGGCTTCGAGGCTGCCGATGCAGCCGCGCAACTCGCCGCGCTGGGTGAGGGTGACGAAGGTGGCGCCCATTTTTGCCAGTTCCGGGCCGTCGACCGCAACCGGTGCCGGTGGCTGGCCGAAACGGGCGGCGATGGCGTTGCGCGCCAGCGTCAGCAGGGTGTTGCCGGGATCATTCATGGCCAGCCTCGGTGAAGCTGAAGGCGGCATAGCCGACGACGCGTTGTTTGTCGCCCGCCGTATCGCCGGAATTGCAGTGGTGGATCAGTTGCGGCACCAGCCCGCGCTGGCGGGCGGCGAGCAGCAGGCCGTTGATCGGATAGGCGCCGCAGGCTTGTTCGGGGCGAATGTGGGTGTCGAGTTGCAGGATGTGGGCGCAGGTGTCGTCGTCGATCTGCTGGGCGGCGGCGTAGGGCAGGAAATGCGAGAGGTCGGAGCTGACGACGATCAGTGTTTCCGGCCCGCCCCACAGGCGGTCGAGCACTTCGGCGACTTCGCGGGGCGCGGCATGGCCGACGGCGAGCGGCACCAGCGTGAATTGGCCGAGCAGGCGCTGGAGGAAGGGCAGGTGAACCTCCAGCGAATGTTCCTGGGCGTGCGCGCGGTCGCTGACGACGATCTGCGGCAAATCGGCGAGGCCGGCGATGGCTGCGGTATCGAGGGGAATGTTGCCGAGCGGCGTCGCGAAGGCATCGGTTTTTGGCACGGCGAGGCCGTCGACCGCAACCCGGTGCGTCGGGCCGAGCAGGATGACGCGGCGGATCAGGTTTCGACACGGCGCAAGCAGGCCATAGGCACGACCGGCGGTAGCGCCGGAATAAACGTAGCCGGCGTGCGGGACGATCAGCGCCTTGGGTTGCGTTGCCTGCGCCGCCGGGAGATCGCCGAGCAGTTGGTCGACGGTGGCGGCGAGGATGCCGGGGCTGGCCGGGTAGAACATGTCGGCAACGGCGGGGGGACGGGTATGGGTCATGGTCGACTCCTCAAACGAGCAACAATCCAAGCGCCATGCCGCCGCCGATGGCGAGCAGGCCGGGCAGGGCGTGGCGGGCCAGTTTGCCGCCGCCGATGCTGAGTACCAGCCCGATCTTGAACACCAGGTTGGCCATCAGCGCCAGCGTGACGGCGATGACCGCCTGGCTGCCGGGGATTGTTTCGAGATTGAACAGGCGCAGCGTGGACAGCACGCTGGCGTCGGCGTCGGTCAGCCCCGAGGCCAGCGCGACGATGAACAGCCCCTTGTCACCGGCAATGTCCTGCAACCAACTGGAGGCGAGCAGCACCAGCGCGTAGAGCAGGCCGAAGGAGAGGGCGATTTTGAGTTCGGTCGGATTCTTCACTTCCGGCATCGGCAGTTCGCCGGCGGCGCCAAGCGCCTTCCAGCCGTAAAGCGCCATCGCCACGCCCGGCACGATGCCGCAGGCGAAGACGATTGCAACCGGCGTTACCAAATTGGGCGCGACGACGGCGGCAACCAGCCCGAGGCGGATCATCACCATCACGTTGGCGATCAAGATCACAATGGCCGACATGCGCACGAGATCGCCATGCGCGGCGGCGTGGCGCGAGAACATCATGGTGGTTGCGGTCGACGACGCCAGACCGCCGAAAATGCCGAGCACCGCCGCCCCGTGGCGGGCGCCGATGACGCGCAGCGCCATGTAGCCGGCCAGCGCGAGGCCGGAAATTAGCACCACCATCCACCACACCTGGCGCGGGTTGATGGCGTTGTATGGCCCGAAATCATGGTTGGGCAGGATCGGCAGGATGACCAGCGAGAGCACCGCGAATTGCAGGATGGAGTTGATGTCGCGCGCCGTCAGCCGTTCGCTGAGATCGCGCAACTCGGCCTTGAAATAAAGCAGGATGGTCGTCGTGATGGCAAGCATGACCGCCAGCGTCGCATAGCCGAACCAGACCGCCGCGCCGAGGCCGTAGGTGACGATGATCGCCGCCTCCGTCGTGAAGCCGCGATATTGCTCCTCCTGCCGCGACGAAAAGTTGGAGGCAACCATGGCCACCGAAATGACGGTCAGCCCGGCGACCAGCATCCAAGGCCCGCCGGTTTTCTCGCCAAGCAAGGCGCACAGGCAGCCGAGCATGGAAACCAGTGCGAAGGTGCGCAAGCCGGCCGCCGAATCGGGACGGCGCTCGCGTTCCATACCGACCAGCAGGCCGATGCCCAGCGCCGTGGCGAAGGCCTCGACGGGGACGGCCAGTTCCGGGGCGACGAAGCTCATGGTTTCTCTTTCTGCGGCCTTTATTCAGTAAAATTAAGCCATGCCAAGACATTTCGCAATCGTTCCCGCTGCCGGCAGCGGATCGCGCTTCGGCGCCGAGAAACCCAAACAGTATCTGAGCCTGCTCGGGCGTCCGTTGATCCATCATACGCTGGCGGCGCTGACCGCCTGCCCGGACATCGACCGCGTGTGGGTCATCCTGGCACCCGATGACACCGAATGGGATCGCCACGACTGGTCGCAACTCGGCCCCAAGCTGGAAACCGTGCGTTGCGGCGGCGCCACGCGCGCCGACAGCGTCGGCAACGGTTTGCAAGCGGCGGCGATGGTGGCGGCCGACGACGACTGGATTCTGGTGCACGACGCCGCCCGGCCCTGCCTCAGCGGCGACATGCTCGCCGCCCTGTTCGACGAACTGGCCGACGATCCGGTCGGCGGCATTCTTGCCGTGCCGGTCGCCGATACCCTGAAGCGCGCCGATACCCTGAAGCGCGCCGATGCCGCGCAGCGCGTGGCTGCCACCGAACCGCGCGACGGCCTGTGGCAGGCGCAGACGCCGCAAATGTTCCGCTACGGGCTGCTGCGTGAGGCGCTGGAAAAATGCCGCGCCGTCACCGACGAAGCCGGCGCCATCGAAGCGCTCGGCCTGCAACCCAAACTGGTGCGCTGCGACGCCACCAACCTGAAAGTGACTTACCCGGCCGATCTGGCGCTGGCGGCGATGATATTGAGAGGACGCAAATGAATTTCCGGGTCGGGCAGGGCTACGACGTGCATCGACTGGTCGAAGGCCGCAAACTCATCCTCGGCGGCGTCGAGATTCCGCACGCAACCGGCCTGCTCGGCCATTCCGACGCCGACGCGCTGCTGCATGCCATCACCGACGCGCTGCTCGGCGCTGTTGCGTTGGGTGACATCGGTCGCCATTTCCCGGACACCGACCCGCGCTACAAGGGCGCCGACAGCCGCGTCCTGCTGCGTGCCGCCGTCGCGCTGCTGGCCGAGCGCGGCTGGCAGCCGGTCAATGTCGACGCGACGCTCATCGCCCAACAACCCAAGCTCGCCCCGCACGCGGCGGCGATGGTGGCGAATGTTGCGGTCGACCTCGGAATATCGCCCGATTCCGTGAATATCAAGGGCAAAACCAACGAAAAGCTCGGCTACCTCGGCCGCCAGGAGGCCATCGAGGCGCAGGCAGTCGTGCTCGTCGAGCGTGTCGGCTGACGGCACCGACCGGCCAGAGCGCCCGGAAACGGCGCGGGTGTTTTTCGCCCTGTGGCCGCCGGAAACGGTTGCCCGGCAACTGGCTGGCATCGCTACCGATTACTCGCAAGCCGCCGGCGGCCGCCCGACACGCCGCGAAACCATTCATCTGACGCTGGCTTTTCTCGGTGACATTGCCGTCGAACGCCTGCCTGAGCTGCTACGGGTGGCCGGGGAAGTCCATTCTGCTGCCTTCGACCTGACGCTGGAGCGCTTCGGCGTGTGGCAGCACAACCGTCTGTTCTGCGCCGGCTGCGCGACGCCGCCCGCGCTTCTCGATCTTGCAGACACCCTCTCAAAGCGCCTGCTGGAAGCAGGTTTCGCAGCCGCTGACACCAAGCGGCCATTCGCGCCCCACGTAACGCTGGTGCGCAAGCTCGCGCGGCTGGATGTTGCGTTGCCAGCGGTGCATGCGCTGCACCTTCACTGCGGAGCCTTCGTGCTGGTGCGTTCGCGTCTTTCGGACAAAGGCTCGGCCTACGAGGTGCTGGCACGCTTTCCGCTGGCCGCCAGTCAGCGTTGAGTTAAAGGCGGCAGTCCGTGCTTTTTTTGAAATGCCGGGGTTCTCGTCTGATATGGCGGTTTGTTTTCTGAGGCATGGGGTTCCGCCCTTGAGGGGCGTCTTACTTTCTTCTTGCGTCGCCAAGAAGAAAGTAAGCAAAGAAGAAGGCGACCCTGGGTCGGTGCCGGGCTGCGCCCGGTACCCTGCGCTACTCGGTTTGGGCGGGGGCTGCGCAACTCGGGGCTAAAGCCCCTCAAACAGTGCTCGCCCTTTTTTCCGCCCAAGCCTGCGTTGCTCGGCACCTCTCAAGGGGCCCGGTAAACAATCGGGGGTTGAGAGGGTGTCGTGAATTTGATTTTTGCCCTTTTTTTGCCGTCGACCGCAACAGGCCAATACAGCGGCAAGGCGGTTGAGCCGAGACGTTGTTCGGGCCCCCTTGAGAGGCGCTGAGCAACGCAGGTGCTGGCGGAAAAAGGGCGAGGACTGTTTGAGGGGCGCAGCCCCGAGTTCCGCAGCCCCCGCCAGTGCCGAGTAGCGCAAGGAACCCCGCAGGGGCGCCGACCCAGGGGTCGCCTTTTCTTTGGCTACTTTCTTTTGGCGAAGCAAAAGAAAGTACGCCCGCCAGCAAGGCGGAAACCCAAGCATCAGAAACCCCCTGCGCCACAAACACGGAAACCAGCGTTTCAGAAAAGCCGCCAAAGTGTCAGACGCGGGAATCCAGTGTTATCCCCCCAGCGGAATCACCAATCGCGCCAGCAGCCCGCCACCAGGGTTGGGCAAGAGGTCGAGATGGCCGTCATGCAGGCGGGCGATGCGTTCGACGATGGCCAGGCCGAGGCCGGTGCCGGTGGCGTTGCTGCGGGCGCTGTCGAGGCGGGTGAAGGGGCGTTTCAAGCGCTCGGTTTCGCCTTCCGGAATGCCGGGGCCACGGTCGCGCACGTCGATCCAGATTTCCTTCGGGTGCGCGCTGGCCGCCAGCGTGATTTCGCCACCGCCGTATTTGCGGGCGTTGTCGATCAGGTTGCCTATGGCGCGGTTGAGAGCACGTGGGCGCACGGCGAGCGGCGGCAGGCTGCTGCCGGCGAATTCGAGAGGGCGGCCAAGTTGCGCTTGGCGTTCGGCGATGGCGGCGAGCAGGTCGTTGAGGTCGGTCGACACCGGGTCTTCGCCGAAATTGGTTCGGGCGTAGTCCATGAACTGGGCGATCACTGCTTCCATCTGCTCGATGTCGGCGACGACGGCCTGGCGCGCCGCTTCGTCGGCAACGCTCAGTTCGGCTTCCAGGCGCAAGCGGGTGAGCGGCGTGCGCAGGTCGTGCGAGATGCCGGCCAGCACTTCCGAGCGATCCTTTTCGTGGCTTTCGAGATCGGTGGCCATGGTGTTGAAGGCGGCAGCGAGGCGGCTGAGTTCTTCGGCGCCGGATTCGGGCAGGGGCTCGGGGCGCTGGCCGCGCCCGACCGCTTCGGCCGAAATCGCCATGGCCTTGAGCGGGCGGCTGATGCGCGAGGCGATCAGCCAGGCGACGGCGAGCGCGAGGGCCAGCGCCAGCAGCCCCCAGAGCAGCCACTGGCCGGCGATGCTGCGCATGGCGCGCTCGCGCGGCAGGATCAGCCAGTATTCGTCGTCGTCGCGGTCTTCCAGCCGGAAACTGACCCAGAAACCGGCAACGCCATCGACTTCGGCGGCGATGCGTGTATGCGGCCCGAGGCGGCTCGCGAGTTCGCGCTGGATCAACCGGTTGAAGCGGGAATCGGGCATCGGTTCGATCTTGTCTTCGGCTTCCGCCGGCAGCAGGCGGATGCCTTCGCGGGTCGACAGTTCGTTGAACAGTTCGGGGCGTTTTTCCGGCGCGGCAGCGAAAAGTGCCGCCCGGATCAGGTTGACCGCAGACGTTGCCAGTTGCGCCGTTTCACGGGCGCGCGGCTCGGCTTCAATGTAGCGGAAGAGGCTCAGCCAGGCCGTCGTCGTCAGGATGACCAGCGCCGCCAGCAACAGGAAGGTGCGGGCGAGCAGGGTGCGCGGAATCATTGCCGCTCGGCACCGTCCGGCACGAAGACGTAGCCGAAGCCCCAGACCGTCTGGATGTAGCGCGGCTGCGCCGGGTCGTTTTCGATCAATTTGCGCAGGCGCGAAACCTGGACGTCGATGGCACGGTCGAACGGCCCCTGTTCGCGGCCGCGGGCCAACGCCATCAGTTTGTCGCGCGATAGCGGCTGGCGCGGGTGCTGGAGCAGCACCTTGAGGACGGCGAATTCGCCGGTGGTCAGCGGCAGTTGTTCGTCGCCGCGCTTCAGGCTACGCGCCGCCAGGTCGACTTCGACGCCGCCGAAGCTAATCGTTCCCTCTTCGGCTTCCGGCGCACCGGGCGGCGGCGCGCCCTTGCGGCGCAGCACGGCGTGGATGCGGGCCAGCAGTTCGCGCGGGTTGAAGGGTTTTGGCAGGTAGTCGTCGGCGCCCATTTCGAGGCCGACAATACGATCGACTTCCTCGCCCTTGGCGGTCAGCATGATGATCGGCGTCGTGTCGCCGGTGCCGCGCAGGCGGCGGCAGATTGACAGGCCGTCCTCGCCGGGCAGCATGAGGTCGAGGACGATGAGGTCGAAGTGCTCGCGGGTGCGGGTGCGATCCATCTGGCCGGCGTCGCCGACGGCTTTCACTTCGAAACCCTGGTCGCCCAGGTAGCGGACCAGCAGGTCGCGCAGGCGGCTGTCGTCGTCGACGACCAGCAGGCGGTGTTGTCTATCGTTCATGGCAGGAAGGATAATCCGGCGGTCGGGAGTGGCATGCCGACAATGGTAACAAGCTTTTTCGCGGCGGACGGGCGAAACAAGTTGTTACAAAGCGGGCAAGCGACGGCGCATGGCGGCCCGCCAAAGCAGGGCACAATGATCCTGAATCGATTGAAAAGGATGTCGAAGATGTTTCGGTGGCGAATTGCCGGCCGCTTGCTGCTGGTGCTAACTGCCCTGACGGCTTTTGCCGGCAGCGCGTCGGCGCAGCTGCCACCCGACCAGCGCCGGCAGATGCGCCAGGAAATGCGCGATTACTGGCGGCAGGCGCCGCCGGAGGATCGCCAGCGTTTTCGCGAGGAGCGCCGGGCGATGCCGCAGGAAGACCGCCAGCGGATGCGCGACGAGATGCGCGGCCAGCGCCACGGCTATGGCGGCGGCAATCCGTATGGCGGGAATCCTTACGGTGGAAATCCCTACGGCGGACAGGGCGGGCGCCGCTGAAGAGCGGAAGCTGTCCGGCGGGCGGTTCCGGTAAAATGCCGGGCATGAAAATTCTGGCTTTGGAAACATCCACCGAGTCCGGTTCCTGCGCGTTGCTGCTCGGCGAAAACATCAGCGAGCGCCGTTGTCCGCCGGGCCGTCCGCATTCCGAAACCTTGCTGCCCCTGATTCGCGAGCTGTTGGCCGAAAGCGGCGTCAAGCTCCCGCAACTCGATGCCATCGCCTTCGGGGCCGGGCCCGGCGCCTTCACCGGCTTGCGCGTGGCCTGCGGGGTGGCGCAGGGGCTGGCGGTCGGCGCCGGTGTGCCAGTGGTGCCCGTTTGTGGTCTGGAAGCAATGGCTGCGACCGTTGGCGCACCGCGCGTGCACAGCCTGCTCGATGCGCGCATGGGTGAGATTTACGCTGCGGCCTACGAGTTGCGCGATGACGCTTACGTCTTGAACGGCTCGATTCACGTCTTGGCGCCGGAATCGTTGGAACTTCCGGCGGGCGGGAGCTGGGTGGCGGCCGGCAATGCGCTGCTTGCCCATCCGCGTCTGGCCGAAACGCTGCAGGTGGCGGGTTTTTCACTGCGGCCCGAGGTTTTGCCGCAGGCGGCGGCGATTGCCCGGCTGGCCGCGCGCCGGCCGCAGGCGCGGATCGATCCGGCGCTGGCTGTCCCGTTATATATCCGCGACAAGGTGGCCAAGACCATCAGCGAGCGCCTTGGCGAAGGCGGTCGGGCGTGAGCCATGAGCCGCCCGTCTTTCAGCCAATGACGGCGGACGATCTGGCCGCGGTGAGCGCGCTGGAGGCAGCGCTGCAACCCTTCCCGTGGTCGCTCGAAAACTTTGCCGATTCGCTGGCGCAGGGCCACGTTGCCGAGGTTTGCCGGTTGGGCGACGAGCTGATCGGCTTTTCGGTTGTCATGGCTGTTCTTGACGAGGCGCATCTGCTCGATATCGGCGTGGCGCGTGGCCGTCAGGGACAGGGACTGGGTTTCAGGCTGCTGCAGCGCGCAATCGACCGCGCGCGCAGCGACGGTGCAACGCGCATGCTGCTTGAAGTACGCGCCGCCAACGAACCGGCAATCGCGTTTTATCGACGCTTCGGTTTCTCGCAAATCGGTTTGCGGCGCGGCTATTATCCGGCAA
>Ga0209202_1002074_pt1 | contig 11346 bp, 10 predicted proteins | sample AD_UKC032_MetaG_FD_184416 | JGI IMG/M metagenome (GOLD analysis project Ga0209202, IMG submission 184416) | Active sludge microbial communities of municipal wastewater-treating anaerobic digesters from USA - AD_UKC032_MetaG (SPAdes) (version 2) | ecosystem: Engineered > Bioreactor > Anaerobic >... | reverse complement strand
ATAGCCGCAACCAATTCCGGCGTCACATCCCTTTTCTCGCCCAGCTTGATCATGCCGTGCGCTTTCAGTTGCTCGACAACAGACAGAATGATATCGGCGCTGATACCATAATTGCAAAGGCGAGTCGGTACCCCCATACTTTCAAAGAAATCTCTTGTTTTCTCAATGGCCGTATCAATGCGCGCTTGATCATCCCCGGTTTTGATACCCCATATGCGTTCCGCATACTGCAGGATTTTTTCTTTCTTCTCCTGCGAACGCATCTTTAGCATGGCCGGTAATACTACCGCCAATGTTTGACCATGATCCAACCCCTTCAGTGCCGTCAGTTCATGGCCGATCATATGCGTTGCCCAATCCTGAGGAACTCCCGCACTGATCAGCCCGTTGAGACCGAGTGTGGCGCACCACATGAGATTAGCGCGCACATCATAATTTTTTGGATCGGCCAGAGCCTTCGGCCCCTCTTCAATCAGTGTCAACAGCAGACCTTCGGCAAAACGATCCTGCAATTTTCCATTGACAGGGTATGTCAGGTATTGCTCAGTGACGTGGACAAAACTATCAACAACGCCATTGGCAATCTGACCGGGCGGCAGCGTAAAGGTCTTTGTCGGATCGAGCACGGAAAACCTGGGAAACAACAAAGGATGCGCAAAGGGCAGTTTTGTTTGTGATGAGCGATGCGTGATCACAGCGCCGTTGTTCATCTCTGAACCGGTGGCCGGCAGTGTCAAAACCGTCCCGAACGGTAAAACACTTTTGACCTTTTTACCGTAGGTTTTGACTATATCCCAGGGCTCGCCCTCATACAGGACGGCAGCAGCGATAAATTTTGTACCGTCGATTACGGAACCGCCGCCGACGGCAAGCAGGAAATCGACTCTGTTTTTGTGCACAATCTCTACACACTGCATCAACGTCTCATAGGTCGGGTTGGGCTCTATGCCGCCGAATTCGTTCAAGTCATAACCCTGCAACACCTCCTTAACCTCGTTATAAACCCCGTTTCGCTTAATGCTTCCGCCGCCATAGGTCATCAGAATCTTTGTTCCGCGGGGAATTTCCCTGGCCATGTCTTTAATGCTTCCTTCTCCAAAAAGAATCTTGGTTGGATTGTAAAATTTAAAATTGTTCATGGTTTCTCTTCACCCCTCAATCTGAACTTTATTGTGGATAGCCTACCGCTTGGACCAGTACAACTTTTTGCTTATCATGAAGCTTCATATCCTTAGCGAGCGCATCCTTATCGACAAAGGCGCGAACACCCGTGGCCAATCCAACAGATGCGCAATACAGATAAACATTCTGGGAAATGAAAGCGGCATCCGCACCGGAGTACAACAGCTTGTTTTCGTCGCTGGTGCCGATCGTCATCTTTGCGTAGTCCACCACGTAGATCAATTGAATCGGCGCACCCGCGATGGCACTGCGCGACGGTTGAAGGAAGTGAGTGGTCGCCTTGCGCAGATCAGCCTTAATCAATGGATCAAGCGTATGGGTTTTGGCATTATAAAGATAAAGGCCCTCCTCTGAGGCCACATAAACGTCGATTTCCTGCCAGTTACGCGCGGAAGGCGCCGTGCGTCTGCCGCTGTCCGGCCGATTGATCCCACAGCAGATTGGAAAGGACTTCAACCGGCAGTTTCTTCGTGCTGAATGACCGGTCTGTCTTCCGGTCATTCAGGCACACCATCAACGGCTTTCCACCTTTTGTATCCGGCAGTGGAAGCTTAATCGTCGCAAAATCGGCAGCGATGGATACGGAAACAAAACAAAATAAAACTGCGGTGGTTAATAATGTTTTTTGCAGCATAGTGACCTCCGGATTTCTATAATTTCTTTTTCATCTGGAAGGGTGTTTCAATGCAATCTATTTCCATCTTCTTTATCGAGAACCACAGCAAGTGCCAACGCGTTACGTAACATGAATGCTCCATAATCGTTCACTAACATAAGAAGTACATCTGCTCCTGCTTCAGTCCACTCCGCTTCCTTCACTAATGTCTTCAAAATAGCACTTTCCCCTTTTGTGCCAGCTACAGCCGTAGAAGGTTTCTTTATCAAAGTGGTGTACTCTGAAATCAACGATTCAACCTGTTTGCCTTCATTCATATTAATAGTTTTCGACATGTCATGATTCCTTAAATATTTTTTTATGGTACCAATTTATATAGAAAAATAGCCATGCTAAGGTTACAAAACTGCAAATCCAATTTTTACCAAGTATTCATAAATTGGATCATAGTAATCAGGACATCGTGTTGGATCTTCTTCATCACCATTCGGTACCACGATAACCATACCTTGCCTGGCACGCGTTAGAAGAACACGGTATGCATTTTTTAAGTAGCGTTGATGATCATCTTTTTTAATATGCATCCATCTGTTGCCCCGAAAAGACCAGTATTCCCATTTATCCTTTACATATCTTAAATCTGCGTCCCAGGTGCAACAAACCCAGTCAAGCTCTAGTCCCTGAATTTGGAATTCCGTTGCTACATCTTCGAGGTAGTATGACGATCTTACGTCTTCCTTTGTATCAAGAAACCAATGGATAGGATCAATAGGTGTTCTAACATCAATCGCATGAGGCTTTAATCGCTCTGCTTGTGATGAAACCACGATCCCATAACGTTCGGTACCGCGCGCCTGCTTTTTCAGCCACCGTTTTGCATTTGAAAGATCGCGCGTAATAACAATTGGAAATTTCCCTTTTATTTTTTCTAATGTGGCGCGTGCCGCTTCTATATCGAGATCGAGCATTTGCTTAACTATTAATGAAACATTCTCTGCGCGGAATGACCGCATCGATACTGCAAGGTGTAATTCATCTTTGTAAACAACATTTGGACACGGCAACAGTTTGCTTATTGCGTCACCAGCAGAATATTCACTATCCGTAAGACGAGATGATATATAAACATGCCAATCGGGAAAAGAACGAATAATGGAATTAATCCATTCAGAGATACCTGCTTCACCAGTATTGATCTCCTGACCACCGCCGACAAGACAGACAATAACAGCCCAGTCTGCATGTCTGTCGAGACAAGAAACCAAATATTCTGGTTCTGATAGACAAAAATTTATATTATTCTTTTTACGACGCATAAAACTAGATGTCTGCACGCTATCCCATGCTCTTTGGGCTTCATCGAATAGAGCAACGTGTTCAATAGGTGGTTTTGTTCGGTCCAGAAGACATTCATCTCGAAAGTGATGAACATTTTGAATGAACATCTTCACATTCGCCATAACTTCACCTTTTTTAGTTTTCTTTCCATTTTCTTTATCATGGCGCAATTTATCTCTTGTCAGCGCTTCGCGTAGAACGGCGACAAGCGGACCATTGCCAGACAGAAATACACTATAAAGGTCATTCGTTTTATCGATATGAGTGGTGGCAATATTTAAACCAACTAATGTCTTTCCTGCTCCGGGAACGCCAGTCACAAAACAAATAGATTTTTGCGATTGTTCTCTTGATTGACGGATAATATCAGAAATCGCTGCAGTAGTTTTGTTGAGATTAATGGCACTTGCATCATTTCGGGATATTTCTTCAACAGAGTGTCCGTTATATAGAGCCATTGCGGCTTCAACAATTGTGGGCGTAGGACTATATCGTCCATTTTCCCAATTCAGTGGATCAATTTTTTTACCTTCACAAAAGTTCACAACACTTCCAATTACTTCGCCAAGCATTGATGAATTACATTTTACAGGAAAAAGAAGTCTATCGTTATGTTGTGTTACAGAAATAACATACTCGCCAATACTGGCAGCTTTTGTTGCAATCAAAATAGGTGCAATAAGTTGTTCATGACTAGACTCATGAAAATTTTTTAAATCCAGAGCATAGTCCCATACTTGATCAAAAGCATATGGTGTAAATATTTTTTCACCGACCTTAAACTCAAGAACAAAGATAACAGAACCTATTAGAAGCAACACATCTATTCTTTGACCCATGCGTGGAATAGAAAATTCAAAATATATCATCCCTTGAAAATGCCCGAGCGATTTACGAAGAATTTTTATTTCTTCTAACCATGCATCTCTCTGTAATTGTTCAAGCGAGAATGTGTTGCTTATTACCAATTTCCCCAATATTATTTCTGGAGATGTTTTAAGAAAATCCTCAATGGTTGCTGAATAGTAAGCGCGATTCATATATCAATTCCAAACATAAGGAAAGCTTTTAAGAAATAATGATTTTCGACTGTCTATGTCGCATGGATATCACTTATACCTTCCACAAATAAAGGATTAGCTCGACATATAAATTTCACTGTGTTTCATGTTGAATATTTGAACTTAGCAATGATACAAATTCTCGGAAACAATGCAACTATTAAATACAAGAGAGCTAAGAAATATAAATTCACAATGCATACCATTGCTTCAATAACAGTAGCTGAACCGGGTCATATCGTGAGTAAATATGCCTGAAACGTCGTGGCTATTGGTAAAATGGGGCAGCGGACAGCTGAACTGTTTAAGCCCGCTGGGCAAGTTAACGGCTACCGCGCAATGAGCCTTATACCAACCATAAATCAAAGCGCTATCTTTGTTGGCATCATCATCATCATCATCGGCTGCCTCAACGTATGTGGAATACACCTCGTCACCAGCCGCCGCGATATCATCTTTGATTTAGAGCTGGTATTCGAGCCACAGTTGCAGGGCATTCTGAGCGATCGGGATGTCCCGGTTCAACTGCTACCTTATAGATTTTTTATCCTTGGATTCCCGCCTGTGTGCCCTGAGAAGAAGGTTATCACCTTCCCGCAATCCCTCCCCCTCATGCCTTGAAGGTCACAAGAGGGAAGGAAGAAAAGTGAGTAATCAACATTATTATGTGCCTCATATTTTCCCATATATCACCGTTTCTAACAGGATAATTTTATAGTCTGCGAAGCAGTTCAAAATTACAGATGCGCACTTCGGGTAGATTGTCTTTTGTGGTGACGATATTGTTTTTAGAGTCCAGTGAGATAATGAGATCGTTGGCTTCAAGCAGAGAACCATCAACGCCAACGGTTGTAAGACGCGCAATCACTGCTTCACGCAGGTCAGCCATGATTTTGCTGGATATTCTTCCCTCCGCTTCGGCTTGTATCAGACTCATTGGCTTTAACAGTTCATGGGAGCCTGCCACCCAGCTGTCGGTACCATTAAAGAAACCACGGATAGAAATGAAATTCCGGTCTTCACGCAGCAGCTGTTCTCCCCGGTCATTTAAAAGGTGGCTGTGCGATTCATATTTTCTTCTATCAGTGGATTGCTCTGTTTTAGCGCTGCCAGTCATGTAAATTGCACGCACGTAAACTGTGGGAATACCCTTGAAGCTCAGGTACTGGGCAATTGAAAACTCCTCAAAGGGACTGTTGAATCCGTATTCCAAAGCTTTTTTGGTTCTATTGTCATTGTTTTGCAAAATAACCTTTTCACCCACGCGGGATATTTTCCACACAATATGAATATGGTCTTTAGTAAAAGTATAATAGGTCTCTGTTTTCTCGGAAAGTTTCCAGGAATGTGTTTTACGCCAGCGTTCAGGTAGAAAATAATCGAAAAGACCTGCGTTTCGGCCAACCACCCACAAATGTCCCCCTGTACTTTCAGCAGGACCGTGAATATAGGGTAAACCCATTATTTCAACGATGCCAAGATGGCTGGGCAGTTCAGTGGGACGCCAGCGGTTGCGCTGGTCATCGTGATAGGTATGACGTTTATGGCTTTTTACCTTTTCTTCGTGTTCGGGCGTTCGGATCAATAGCTCGTAATCAATTACAGAATAATCTCCTGCCTCAATGATGCTGCCAATAAGTTCGGTTTGCGCGTTTAGTTTATCGGGGTTGTCAGCCGGAATATTCTCAAGAAGATTTACCTGCTTTTCTTCCAAAATAATGTGCACGGGTTTCATGTCCGCTACATAAAAACCTTTTTGGGCCATATCTGAAATTACTCTGAGGGTGACAGGCTTGACAATGGCGTCTGCGGCCTCTCCCGTTATGCCGGCATCCTGAAGTGTTTCTACAACATCTTTGCCGGGTATCCACTGGTAGATGAGCTTATATTGTTTGAGGATGTCAACATCAATTCCCGGATGTTTTGCATGGATACGGTTAAGTTTATCCGTCGAACGTCCGCTCTGCCAGAGTTGCATGGTTTCGGGCGGCACATAGATGGCGAGCGGCAACTGTGTTGCTATGGTAATGCCCCGGGGGCCGTATCTTCCTTCGCGCATTTCAAAAGTGAGCGAGAATTCCTCCCACGGGCTGTTGAATTCGGTATTCATGAATTCCATGAGCGTGTGCGTATCCAGCGGCACGTCTTCTCCCACCCGGCAGTTTTTAACAACAAGATCCAGTGCAACGCCGTCCACCATTTTAGTTGGCACCCTGTATACGGCACTGGTGCCCTTCAGTCTTTGGCGCTTGCTCGAAAACCAGGGATCTTCGTACCAGTTTGATGGTTCTAATTGTACGGCTACGGGAAGGCCGAATTTTGTGAGGTAAATATCTCCACCATTTCTTGTTTTACGGTGAACATAAACCACACCGAGTACGGTGACCAGCGTTTCAAAAGCGGCAGGACTTATAGATGATGACAGTGGAGATGTGGTAGAAGACATTTGCGCTAGATTCCTTAATACTTCAGTTGCAAAACATAAAGTTAAAAACCAGAAAAATAATACAACTTCCTGAAAACAACGCAAGCGTAAAAATATTTTATGGAAAGAAAAAAGACAGGCTGCATTCGACCATCTAATTGATCAAATGCAAACCTGCCTTTTAATAATTCGCTGTCAGACTTTGAGTTAACGTCTGATTATCCTATAAATTAGCCCAGTCTTTTTTCCAGACCTTCAAGCTCTCTTATGAGTTCCGCAGGCAGACGATCACCGAACTTGGCGTAATGTTCACGGATGCCTGCAATCTCGTTCTTCCACTCGTCTTTATTGACGTTGAGCAGTTCCTTCATATCGGCGGCGCTGACATTCAGACCGGTCGTGTCGATTGCATCCTCCGTGGGCATAAAGCCGATCTGGGTTTCTTTGGATTTTCCTTTTCCGGACGCCCGCTCAAAGACCCACTTCAGCACACGGCTGTTTTCACCGTATCCGGGCCAAAGCCATTTGCCGTCCGCTGTTTTTCTAAACCAGTTAACGTAAAAGATTTTGGGAAGTTTGTCTTCCGACGATTTTGTCCCAATGTTGATCCAGTGCTGGAAATAATCGCCCATATTGTAGCCGCAGAAAGGCAGCATGGCGAAGGGATCGCGACGAACCTGTCCGATGTTGGCCGAAATAGCTGCCGCAGTCACTTCGGAACCGACGATCGATCCCAGGAACACACCGTGATTCCAGTTAAAGGCCTGGTGCACCAGCGGAATCGTGGAGGGACGACGGCCTCCGAAGAGAATGGCGCTGATGGGCACGCCCTTGGGATCTTCCCAGGAAGGATCGATACCGGGACACTGTCTGGCCGGTGTTGTAAATCTGGAGTTGGCGTGGGCGGCGACCTTTCCGCTGTCTTTGGTCCAGACCTGGCCGGTCCAGTCAATGATTTTGCCATCCGGAGCATCATAGCCGATGCCTTCCCACCAGACATCACCATCTTCCGTCAAAGCAACATTTGTAAAGATAGTATTTTTCTCGATGGTCTTCATGGCATTATAATTTGAATCCAATGAAGTGCCGGGAGCGACACCGAAGAAACCGGCTTCTGGGTTAATAGCGTATAACCGGCCGTCGGCACCGAATTTCATCCAGGCAATGTCATCGCCGACGCATTCTACCTTCCAACCGGGTATGGTGGGAATTAGCATAGCCAGATTGGTCTTTCCACAGGCGGAAGGAAAAGCGGCTGCTATGTATTTCTTTTCACCTTCCGGATTGGTAATGCCGAGGACAAGCATATGCTCAGCGAGCCACCCTTGTTCCCTGGCCATGACCGATGCAATCCGCAGTGCAAAGCACTTCTTACCCAGAAGCGCATTTCCGCCATATCCGGAGCCATAGGACCAAATAGTTTTTTCTTCTGGAAAATGGGAAATGTATTTTTTCTCAATCGGTGCACAGGGCCATTGTGAACCATCGGATTCACCTTCTGCCAGTGGTTTACCTACAGAATGAAGACAGGGAATGAAAAAGCCGTCTTCCCCCAGAACATCCAGAACCTTCTGACCCACCCGGGTCATGATATGCATATTCGCCACGACGTAAGGTGAATCGGTGATTTCAATGCCGATCTGAGCGATGGGTGATCCTACCGGGCCCATGCTGAACGGAATGACATACATCGTCCGGCCTTTCATGCAGCCGTCATAGAGGCCTTTCATGGTGGTCTTCAAGCCTTCAGGATCAATCCAGTTGTTTGTGGGGCCTGCTTCATCTTTGGTTTTCGCTGCGATATATGTGCGGTCTTCAACGCGCGCCACGTCGGAAGGATCAGATCGAAAAAGAAAGCAATTCGGACGTTTACTTTTGTTCAACGCTGTGGCCAGTCCTGAATCGACCGTAATCTTGATCATGGCGTCATATTCATTCTGGGAGCCGTCGCACCAGTAAATCTTTTCCGGTTTACACATTTTGGCCATATCACCCACCCACGAGATGAGTTTCTTGTTTTTGGTCATACTGCTGTCGTTCATGAATTTCTCCTTTAATCAGTTCATAATATTTGTCTTTTGGAAATTTTAATCTGGATTTTAGAATAAAGATCCCAAAGAACGGCGCATGGGCTCAATTATTAAAAAAGAGTTAAAAAAGCAACTAATATTTAATTGCGGGAAATCAAATAGGAGAACGGTGCTTTGTAAGACAGGAGATACGTTCAGGAGTGGTCTTCGAAAAAGTCTTTTTTCGGCCTGCCGAACTCTTATTTCATTTTATTGATAAAATTTCTGAAAACTTCAATCGGCTGGGCGCCGAAGATTGTGTATTGGTTGTTGACGATAAACAGGGGAATCCCCGTTAATCCAAGCAACCGCCCTTCCCTTTTTACGTCATCCAGTCTCGACGCATAACGCCCGTCGCTTACCGCAGCCAGCGTTTTTTTGCCGTCTAAACCGCTTTTGGTGGCCACGGCGGCAATCACATCGGGACTGCCTATATCCAGGCTTTCCGTGAAATAGGCGTGAAAAATGTTTTCATGAAAAGCATCATACTTGTTCATATCGCGGGCATATTCAGAGGCCATCAGCGCTTTTCTGGAGTTGGAAAGAAGTGTGTGGGTATTGAAAACTATGCCCACTTCATTACCCCGCGCACACAGTTGTTCATAAAACAAAGAGAGGACGCGCCCCTTGAAGCGCTCGGAAAGCAACATGCCTTGGGGCGGTGTTTCCGGGTGCAGTTCGTAGCTCACCCAATGATCCTCAATAGGATATTCTTTTTTCAGCTGATCGACAACAGCCTTGCCGATATAACAGAACGGTCAGATATAATCGGAAAAGATCTTGAAATTGATCATAGGTTAATTCCTCTTTTGGCGAAAATTTAAAAACTTCCTTTTGTTATCACACTTGCCTCGTTTTCCTGTGTCGATAGTATCTCAGGGGAATCACAATGACGAAAAAAGGAATCATATACATGGCGGCAACCAGTGGCTCGACTGGACCGAAAAATTCTGAAGAAAATACTATCACCAGCACATTATTGAGATTGCCCAGCATGACCGCACCGGCCAGTTGATTCTCCACCGAGCCTTTGCGGAAGAAAAATATTCCCACCACACAGTAAATGGTAGCCAGCACAAAGGTTACCACCATCGCCATAATAATCACAGACGGTTCTTTTTTGAAAAACGTCGCATAACGATAGAAAACCCCCAGGTTGATCAATGCAAACATCAAAAGCGAAACGGGAAACTGAATCTTCAGAATCGGTACGACAAATTTGGGCATCAGGTAGCGAATAATTTCAACGATAATAATGGGAATAAAAATCACTGTCGCCAGCAACTTGAGCATGGGCAGAAAAGAAATCGCTACCTCTTTTGCCACGACAACCTTTATGAGTATTGGAAGTGTGAGCGGAACCAGTACGGAGGTAATGACCACTACCACCAGCACGAGAGAGCTGTTGCCTTTGACCATGTTGGAAATCATCGGAGAGACGACACCAGTCGAAACACCAGTCAAGAGCAGGGCGGCCAAGGCGTAATCCGGAGCAACAAAATAAAAAATAAGATAAATAATGATCGGCAGAAGAACAAGTTTCATAATAGTGAATGCCGAAATCTGTCCATAATGTCCCTTGAGCGCTTTCCAGACATCCGCCAGATCAATGGAGAGGTAACTCAGGAAAAAATTGATCATCAGGCAGTAGATGGGAAAAACCTTGAATTGAGAACCAAAATCGGGAAAAACAATAGCCGTGATCATGGATAAAATGACAACGACAACAAGAATAAGATCATTGAGACGAAACGGTGTTTGCATGGGAATGAGATACCAGATAGCGTCTATCTTATCAACATCTTTCACAATTGTACTAGATGGACTTATAGTCTCCCCTGCAATGCCCCTCGTCTGAAAATCAATATGTAGCAGGGCCTTCACTACTTCATGAAGATAACTTTAATGATCGGATGATTTTGCTTTACTGAAGAAATGTTTGTATAAAATAAAACCGTAGATAATCAGGTTTATGGCAATGACCAACCCGCCGAAGATATATTGCATAAAGACTGTAAGACCGGATGGATAAATCACTGGAATAAGGTATTGCTCGATAAAGTCTCCCCTGTATATACTGCCACCACCGAGACTGCGCAGATGATTTTCGAGTGGGGTCAGCGGGCAAGTCCAGCCGGCAAATTCGATGAAGGCACCCCAGAAGGCAGCCGGCAGGTGAACCCAGACCACCCAAGGCCGGCGCAGAACAAGCAAGCCACCTGCAATAACAAAAGTAATAAACAAAAAGTGAAACACAACCACCGCATCAGCAAGTAGGAAATACATAGGACTTCCTTTCTCTATTTTGATAATATAATGTCATTATCGATTAGATTCAATCATAAACACATAAGACAGGGGATCAGGTGCCACCATTCTTATTTTCAACCCCTGTTTGTTTGATTCACCATACGCGTCTTTCCGGCAGAAGCTTTTCCGGGAAATGCTGTTTTTCATATCCAGTTTTTTATGATACACTTTTTCATAATCGGACTGAAGAAGAGGAATCAGAATGTTTGACTGGTTCACAAAAAAGAGGAGGCAAAAGCTCTTGGAAATACCTTTTCCTCCCGATTGGGAAGACATGATCCGTCGCAACATGTCTCATTACTGCATGATGAACGATGTTGAGCGCAAGCATCTGAAAGAACTGAT
>Ga0209202_1002072_pt1 | contig 11350 bp, 10 predicted proteins | sample AD_UKC032_MetaG_FD_184416 | JGI IMG/M metagenome (GOLD analysis project Ga0209202, IMG submission 184416) | Active sludge microbial communities of municipal wastewater-treating anaerobic digesters from USA - AD_UKC032_MetaG (SPAdes) (version 2) | ecosystem: Engineered > Bioreactor > Anaerobic >... | reverse complement strand
GGGAATGTTTGCAATCGCGCTGTCGATAGAGGAAAAACTTTGGAGCGGGTGAATGCTGGCGACAGAGGCCCCGGCCAAAGCGGAAGATTGAAGAAGGTCAAGTCCTCCCGCGCCGCTCATATGAAACACCGTTTTTCCCTTAACGGAAGAACCGCTGACGATTGCTTCGCAAACAGACCCGATGTGGTCATCAGGCGTTGTAATCAAAAGGTAATCGGCAAGATCCGCCGCCTGTGCGGGGTAATGGAAGCTCACCGCCCCTGTATAAGATCTTGCTCTTTTCAAATGAGCGGCAGAAAGATCGGCCATGGCCGTAATATTATGGCCAGCCTTTTTTAACAGAAAACCGATGGCCGTACCGACCATTCCTGCGCCGATAATGGCAAACCTCAATGATTTTTTTCCCCTCGTCATCCCCATGATCCATAAAAAAAGGTCTTCCACAGCGTAAGGAAGACCCGTATGAGACAGTATTAACACTCCCGTCTCAGTCTTTTCCAAGTGATCCAAGCGGTGGAGTGTTTTCTAACATACAGTCGTCTAACCGTCAAATGTTATTTCCGAATACATTCCCAACAAAGAACCTTGTTTTTGCACAATCTCTCAGCTATAGAGAGATCAGGAGAACAAAATGAAAAAAGTGGATTTAATGATATTTGATTTTGACGGCACGATCGCCGATACGGGCGCGGATCTGGTGTCTTCCATCAATCACACTCTGACGGCGATGCGGCTTAATCCGCGATCATCTGAAGAAATTCTCAGCTTTGTGGGCGACGGCGTGAAGAAATTGATAGAAAAATCGCTCGGAGAAAATTACAAGGGGCGCCTGGAAGAGGCTATAAGCATTTTCAGTAGTTATTACGAAAAGCATCTGATGGATCAGACCGTTCGTTGCCCGCATATCGAAGATGTGTTGAAATATTTTAATCATAAAATGAAGGTGATTCTCACCAATAAACGTTATCACTTAACCTTGGCCATTGCCCGTGCCCTTCGCATTGATCGGTATTTCATGGAAATTGTTGGCGCGGATTCAACACCGTTTCAGAAACCGGATCTACGCGTGGCTGAATATCTCTTAACCAAATACAACGCAGATCCTCAGAAAACAGTCATTATCGGCGATGGTATCAATGATATCGCCTTGGCTAAAAGTGCGGGGATTTTGTCCTGTGCTTATTTAAATGGACTAGGCAACCAGCGGACTTTGCTTGAGATGGAAGCCGATTTCTATTGCGAAGATCTCATGGAGATCATTCTCTTTTTCAATGATGCTGAAAAAAATTGAACAAACCATAAAAAAATATTCACTGCTGGAGAATGGTGACCACGTCGTTGTCGCCTTATCCGGAGGAGCGGATTCCTGTGCCTTGTTATTGAGCCTGGTTGGTTTGACGCAGGCGAATAATCTGAAAATGGTTGTTGCTCATTTCAATCACGGTTTACGTGCCAATGAATCGAAAGGAGACGAGGTATTCTGTCGGCGACTGGCGAAAAAATTCAATCTAGCTTTTGTCACGGAAAGAATGCGCCATCTATCCATTCCCAAAGGTATATCACCGGAAGATTATTTCCGCCGGGAAAGGTATCGGTTTTTAGATAAAGTTGCCATGGATCATGTGGCGAATAAAATTGCGCTCGGTCATCATCTGAACGACCAGGCGGAAACCGTCTTGCTCAACATTTTGCGCGGCAGCGGTTTGGATGGGCTTAAAGGTTTTCTACCGATGAGGGAGAACAAATATATTCGCCCTTTGATAGAGGTATCGCATCAGGAAATAAACGACTTTCTCAAAGAAGCCGGTGTCGAATATCGTCAGGACAGTTCCAACAACAACAAAGTTTATTTGCGCAATCATATCCGTAATGAGCTGATTCCCTACCTAAAAGAAAAATACAATCCCCGGATTGAACAAAACCTGGCGCGGATGGCGGATATTATTCGACGTGATGATGAATTCATCGGCAAATATGTGAGCGCGATCCTCACATCGCCTCAGATTCAAAAAGAGAAGAATGAAGTATCCTTTTCTGCTGAATATTTTAAGAGGCTCCCTATCTCCCTGGGCTACAGACTTCTCAAGGCCGTTCTCGAGGATCTGGTACCTGAAAACGCAGGTTTTTCATCTTTCCATATTCAATCGGTTGTTGATCTGGTTAACAAGAGCTCGTCAGGGAAAAGTGTTTCATTGCCTTATCGTCTTAGAGCACAAAAAGAATATGACCATGTTGTCATAAGTTCCGATAGGATCGAAAAAACAAGCGATTATGAATATCCGCTAACGATTCCTGGGACCGTGGATTTAAGAGAAAGGCATGTTATATTATCCACAAAACGTGTGACAATGGATGAGGTTGATTTTAAGTGTCTCAATAAAACGTATTTTGATAGGGATAAAATTAAAGAACCCTTAATCATTCGGAATCGCAGAAGCGGTGATTGGTTTAACCCTTTAGGAATGCAAGGATCTCAAAAAATAAAAAAGTTGTTTATTGACCGGAAGATACCAAGGCCAAAACGTAATGGCATTGCTCTTATTGCCGATCAGGAATCCGTGATCTGGGTCGAGAACATGCACCTAAGCGAAAGGGTTAAAGTGTCGCCTGAAACAAAAAATGTTCTGATTCTTGAAATTCGGACCTTGTAATCAAAAACCAAGCTAGTATAAGAAAATATTTGAGTTAAATTGGATATTATTATAAAGATCAACAAACATATTTGATTTTAAGGAGAAAAATATTGAATCAGTTTCAAAAAAATATAGCACTTGTCCTGACAGTGCTTCTAGTCTTTTTGCTTGTTTGGCAGTTATTTAATCAGCAGAAGCCGAACTCAAAAGAGATTAACTACACGGAAATGTTATCCTACCTTAATAATGGCGAGATTACGGAAGTTACCATACAGGGGGATGCAGTGACCGGCAAGTTGGCTAATGGAAATAACTTTAAAGCATACGCGCCCAAAGATGATGAGCTGATTGGGATGTTGAGGGAGAAAAACGTCAAAATTACGGCTAAACCACTGGAAGAAAATCCGTGGTATATGATTTTCATTTCGTGGTTTCCCATGCTTTTACTCATTGGTGTGTGGATTTTCTTCATGCGTCAAATGCAGTCAGGGGGCGGTAAGGCAATGTCTTTTGGTAAAAGTAGAGCGCGCCTGATTACCGACAAATCGAAAAAAGTAACATTTGCCGACGTAGCAGGCGTCAATGAAGCTAAGGCTGAACTTGAAGAAGTGATCGACTTTTTAAAAGATCCCAAAAAATATACCAAGCTAGGTGGACGCATTCCCAAGGGTTTGTTACTGGTGGGACCCCCCGGAACCGGCAAAACACTTTTAGCACGTGCGATAGCCGGGGAAGCTGATGTACCCTTTCTGAGTATCAGTGGTTCTGATTTTGTAGAAATGTTCGTCGGTGTAGGTGCCTCTCGTGTACGGGATTTATTCAGTCAAGCCAAAAAGAACGCACCGTGCATCATTTTTATTGATGAAATTGACGCCGTGGGACGTCACCGCGGTGCGGGCTTAGGCGGCGGTCATGATGAGCGAGAGCAAACTCTCAACCAATTACTGGTAGAAATGGATGGTTTTGAATCCAATGAAGGCGTTATTCTGGTTTCTGCAACTAACCGTCCCGATGTTCTGGATCCGGCGCTTTTGCGCCCGGGACGTTTTGATCGACAGGTGGTTGTTCCTCTGCCTGATGTGAAAGGTCGGGAGCAAATATTTGAAGTGCATGCCCGAAAGATACCGGCTGCGGATGATGTCGATTATGCTGTTCTGGCCAGGGGTACGCCCGGTACATCAGGCGCGGATATTGAAAATCTTGTTAATGAAGCAGTTTTAAACGCCGCTAGGTTAAATAAAGAAAAAGTCAACATGGTGGACTTTGAATTCGCCAAAGACAAGGTTCTAATGGGTACTGAAAGAAGAAGTATGGTAATCAGTGATACGGAAAAACGCAATACGGCTTATCATGAAGCCGGCCACACACTAGTTGCCCGTCTGATTCCCGGAACCGATCCCATCCACAAAGTGACGATTATTCCGCGCGGTAGAGCGTTGGGCTTAACCCAGCAATTGCCCATTGATGAGAAGCACACCTACCCCAGCCAATATCTCGAAAATAATATCGCCATATTGCTGGGCGGACGCGCAGCCGAAGAAATTGTGCTGAAAGATTATACCACCGGTGCCGGTAATGATATTGAAAGAGCCACCAATCTAGCCCGGAAAATGGTGTGTGAATGGGGCATGAGCCAGACTATGGGTCCATTGAGTTATGGCAAGAAAGAAGAGCAAATATTTTTAGGGCGCGAATTTGCCACACACAAGGATTATAGCGAGGATACGGCAAAACGTATTGATGCGGAAGTGGTGTCTATAGTCAAGCGAAACTACGACAAATCTTTATCGCTTCTAAATGAACATATTGATATTCTGCATAAAATGTCCAGTGAACTTCTGGAAAAAGAGGTTCTTAATAATGTGGAAATCGATGAGATCATCGGCAGCGCCTTACCTGCCGAACATGCAAAGCAGAAGCAATAGGTCGCAGTGGGCCTTTCCGTTTCTGATCTAAACTTGGATGATGGGCAATGAACATCATTACAAGGCGTGCTATTTGCCAGTCATTTGGAATATAATAAGGTTTCTCTTTTTTATAATCGGTACATTTCAGTTTTCCCTGTTGAAAATTTGGTGCCAAATTTGAAAATAGTTAAAATCAATAATTTTAACGAAGCGATTGAAATATTCCAGAAGATTGGTGTGGATCCTTATGGAATCGATGCAATGGCGCCTAAGACGCAACACGTTAATATTCTTCTTTCAGGGCAATCCTGTAAAGTAGCCAATATTATTAAGCAAGAAATGCTGTCGCTGGGCGCCGATGCAGCAGTTGCGCGTGGCAGTGTTGCCTGTTCAATTGACAAGACGGATGTTTTGCTCATGGGGACCATCAAGCAGATTTGGTCCATGGCTAAAAAAATTGAAAAACAACCTTTCGGGTTAAATCTAATTGCACGGGATATTATGGATCTGATCGTTAACATCGCTCAAAATCACTATGTTCTTAAAACATCGAGACGCGAGATAACTTTGGGCGAAAGAACTTTAATCATGGGTATTTTAAATGTCACACCAGATTCTTTTTCCGACGGCAATTTTTACTTCGATCGACAAAAAGCTATCGAGCGCGCTTTGCAAATGGCGGACGAAGGTGCCGACATCATTGATGTCGGCGGAGAATCAACAAGACCCGGAGCGAAACCAGTCACAGTGAATCAGGAAATCGCCAGGGTTGTTCCAATTGTTGAGAATTTAGCACGAAAGTTGAGTATTCCCATATCCGTGGATACAGCAAAATACCAAGTAGCTCAAAAATCGTTGGAAGTTGGAGCTGAAATCATAAATGATATAAGCTCGATGGGCGATAGAAAAATGGCCAGCGTTGTCCGAAAAGCCTCTGCCGCCTTAATTCTAATGCATATGAGAGGCAAACCTTCCAATATGCAGACCGGTAGTCTGGACTATGATGATGTAGTGGAAGAAATCATTAATTATCTGAAAAATGGATATCGCAAAGCCATTGCAGCGGGGATAGGCAAGGACCAAATAGTCGTCGATCCGGGAATCGGATTTGGCAAAACGTATGAAGATAATTATAAAATAATAAATAAATTAGATGAGTTCAAAGTACTAGGTTTGCCGGTGCTGATTGGAACTTCACGCAAAGCTTTCATCGGCAACGTAACCGGGGGGGCGCCTGGGGACAGAATTGAAGGAACAGCCGCAACCGTTACCGCAGCTATTCTGAAAGGCTGCCATATTGTCCGCGTCCATGATATAGCTTTTATAAAAAAAGTTATCGCGGTGACGGATGCTATCATTCATGCCTAGAAGGAACCTATGATATACGGAGTTGGTATTGATATCGTGGAAAACGGTCGGATTGAGAAAATTATTCAAAAATGGGGTGAAAAATTTTTATCCCGTGTCTTTTCCGACAGAGAAATCTCTTATTGCGGCCGGCATGCCCAGGCATTTATTCATTACGGGGCCCGGTTTGCCGTGAAGGAGTCGTTCCTGAAGGCCATTGGAATGGGCCTCGGCAGAGGCGTAAAATTGCTCGAAATTGAAGTCATCAATAAGAAGAGTGGAAAACCTGAAATAAGTTTGTCTGGCGGCGCTAGGGATTTTTTTGTGAAAGCTGGAATTAAAAAAATTCATTTGAGTATTACTCATACAAAAAATTACTCATCCGCGATGGTTTTGCTGGAAAAATAAAATTTTAATGATAGATTTATATCTGTTCTCATGAGAGAAAAAAATACCCTTTTTGAAATAGAATCCAAAAGCGCCGAGCAGACATTCGCCATCGGCTTTGCTATCGGGGAAAGGGCAGGAGAAGGCGACACGTTTGCACTATCAGGTGAACTGGGCGCTGGAAAGACCTGCTTTACAAGTGGGTTGGCACGGGGCCTTGGCGTTGGGGATCATTATACGATTACCAGTCCGACCTTTACCTTAATTAATGAGTATCCGGGGCGATGCCGCCTTTACCATTTTGATGTTTATCGATTAAACCAGATAGGTGAACTGGATGATTTGGGTTACGATGAATATGTGTCGGGAAAGGGCGTGGTCGCCATTGAGTGGGCGGAGAAAATTACAAATGCTTTGCCGCCCGATACTGTAACCATCAATTTTAAGTACGAAGATGAAAAAACAAGGATAATCACGATCAGCGGGCCAAAAAAAAGAATTCGGAACTTAGTAAAGGATATCAAGAGGGAGGTTTAGCATATGGGGTTGGTTGTTCAGAAGTTTGGCGGAACATCGGTGGCAAATATCGAAAAGATAAAAAATGTGGCAAACAAGGCAATTAACGAGAAAAATTCAGGGCATGACGTTCTTGTGGTACTCTCTGCCATGGCGGGAGAAACAAACAGATTGATTGATCTAGCGCATAGCGCTGCTGACTCCCCTGATGAAAGAGAATACGATTCATTGATATCAACAGGGGAACAAGTGACGATTACTCTTCTATCCATTGTGCTAAATTCGATGGGTTATCGCTCTCGCTCCTTTTTGGGTTTTCAGGTTAAGATATTAACAGACAATGCCTACAAGAAAGCAAGGATATCCTTGATCGATACCGATGTCATTCAGAAAGAACTCAAGAAGGGCACGATTGTTGTTGTTGCCGGATTTCAAGGCGTTGATGAGGATAATAATATTACCACCCTGGGTCGCGGTGGTTCCGACACGAGTGCGGTTGCTTTGGCCGCGGCGCTAAATGCCGAACGATGCGATATTTACACAGATGTAGACGGCGTTTATACAACCGATCCCAATATCTGCGCTAAAGCCAGAAGACTGGATAAGATTTCGTATGACGAAATGCTGGAAATGGCCATGACTGGCGCAAAAGTATTGCAACCCCGATCCGTAGAAATGGCTAAGAAATATGATGTGCCTGTTTATGTCAAATCAACCTTTTCCGATGAAGGCGGAACACTTGTAACGAAGGAGGATCAAGAGATGGAGCGAGAAGTATTGTCAGGAATCACTTATGATCGTGATCAGGCGAAAATTACCGTTGTTCATATACCGGATAAACCGGGGATTGCAGCAAATTTATTTATGCCTTTATCGGAACGCAATATCAGTGTCGATATGATCATTCAAAACGCCAGCACGCAAGGTTATACAGATCTAACCTTCACTGTCTCGAAAAAAGATATGAAAGAAGCACAGAAAATCGTTGAAGCAACAGCCAAGGAAATTGGCGCCAAAAAAGTGGAAGTGGATGATGAAGTCGCAAAGGTATCAATCATTGGCGTGGGCATGGTCAGTCATTCGGGCGTCGCGGCAAAAATGTTTAAAACTATGGCGGATGAGAGTATCAATATCATGATGATAAGCACGTCCGAAATCAAAATATCCTGTGTAATTCAGAGAAAATATACGGAATTGGCTGTCATGGTGCTTCACGATGCATTTCATTTAGAAAAGAAAAATTAAAAATGATGATATTTGAACGTCAGATAAGGGGATTCATCGCAGTGTCTGTTATCCTAGCGTTGATTCCCTTGATCCATTTTTTTATATCATCTCAGATGAATACGAAAAGTCCAGTTCTATCCACCTCAGGCTCTGAGACAATCGCTATTGAAGTCGTTGACGAAAACGGAGCGTCTGGTGTCTTTTTTGTTGAACCGGGAATCTCAGTCAATCAAATGTTTTCACGTCTTAAAACCAAGAAAATACGTACAGAAGATTTTAAACTGAAAAACGGAACAAAAATAAGACTTGTTCCTGAAGAAGATCATCGAAAGATTGTCATCGAAAAAATGGGAGCCGCGAAGAGATTGGCACTCGGGTTGCCCCTAGACATTAATTTGGCAGGTCTTGATGAATTAACATTAATTCCCGGAGTGGGAGATGTCTTGGCTGCCAATATTTTAGAATGGCGAATGCGAAATGGACGTTTTGAAAAATTAGAACAGTTGATGGTTATCAATGGAATTAAAGAGAAAAAATTTTCAAAATTAAGACAATATCTCTATGTCGAGAAGTGGTAGGTTTTACGATTTACTGTATGACTCATATAGTGCAAGAACTCGCCTGACGTAATTCTGTGTTTCACGGTAAGGGGGTACGCCATAATTATATTTTGCAACGGCGCCTTCGCCCGCATTATAAGCAGCCAGTGCAAGTGTCAAGTTTCCTCTGTAGAGATTTAGTAGATAACGTAGATAACGGGCACCTCCTTCAATATTATCAACAGGATGAAAAACGTCATCAACCTTCATGTGCGAAGCGGTTTGTGGCATCAGTTGCATAAGCCCTTTTGCGCCGGCACACGAAACAGCCTTATGATTAAAATTTGATTCTGCTTTAATGACGGCTTTAATCAAGGCGACATCAAGATTAAATTTGCTGGCGGCCTGGGAAATAATCTTGTCATATTGGCGGATATCTATGCCTTTCGGGAAAAACACTCTTTTTTCCTTCAGGATCATTACATATTTTGCTTTAGGATTAGAAGGCACGTTTGTCAAATGGATCACACCTTCTTCATCTTCATATTTGTAAATATCCGCATGAGAGGAAACAGCATAAAGAAGGAGTAAGAAGGTTGAAACAAATAAGATGGCCTGTAAAGTTCCAATTAATTTGGAAGATTTTCTGTTTGTTTTGTGAATCATGATGTTATCATACTTTAATGATTATTTTAGTTCAAGGAGAAAATAGCCCTTCATATTCATGTGGAATTTCTGGTTCATGCATTGCCACACTTCAGTATTTCGGATATGATGGCTTACTATTTTGTTTGCTCTTGACATGATTTCTCGATGGTGGTAATGACCTCAACACTTTACAGTATAAGATGTCGGGGCGTGGCGCAGTCTGGTAGCGTATCTGAATGGGGTTCAGAGGGCCGGTGGTTCAAATCCACTCGCCCCGACCATTTCCAATTTCTAATCTTTTGTTTTATTTCTGATACTTTCTAGGGAGACCATTGAAACGAAATGGCATAAGTAAAAGGGCTAAAAGTAGTTTCCAAGCATGGGTCATCTTTTTCTTGCAATAAAGGGGATTATCATTTACAGGAATGACGACGAAAAGCACAATTTAACTGGTTTTGTTGCAGTGCGCCCATGAGAATCCGCGTTGACATTTTGAGTAATGAATATATAATTCCAATGTAATCAAAAGGCGAGAGTGGCGGAATTGGCAGACGCACTGGACTTAGGATCCAGCCCGCCCAAGCGGTTAGGGGTTCAAGTCCCCTCTCTCGCACCAGAATGAGAGTGCATACTAATTTAATAGAAGGAGAAAAAGTAGTGAGCGATCTTTGCGTAAAATTAGAAGATATCAGCCAGGTTAAGAAAAAGATATCATTTGAGATACCCTGGGCTTTTGTTAAAGAAGAATTAGAGAATGTTTATCGTGATATTGGTAAAAAAGCCAAGATAAAAGGTTTTCGTCCGGGCAAAATCCCCCGTAAGATACTGGAAAATAATTTTAAAGCCGATGCCGAAGGGGAGGCGATTACCAATATTGTCAATAAATACTATTGGCAGGAGCTTGATGATCGAAAGATTGTAACACTTTCCCGTCCTGAAGTTGATCAGCATGGGCTAAAGGAAAACGCAGACTTTTCTTTTAGTGCTTCGTTTGAAACAGAACCAGTATTTGAACCGAGTGGTTATCAGCACATGGAATTGGAAAAAATAAAAATTTCCGTGTCGGAAGAAGATATTGAAAAACGGCTTCATGAAATCCGGAAGATGTTTGCAACGATGCAGGATGTCACGGAGGATCGGCAAGCAGTGATGGGTGATTTTGTAACAATTGATTTTACAGGAACACTTGATGGTGAATCTCTTCCAGAACTTAAAGCGGAAAGTTTTCTGTTGGAACTGGGATCAAAAAGACTAATTCCCGGATTTGAAGAAAAAGTTGCGGGCATGCGAAAGGGCGAAACAAGAGAGATTAACCTCACATTTCCAACCGATTATTCTGAAAAGAAAATGGCCGGAAAGGATGTGATTTTTACTGTGGCTCTCAAAGGTCTCAAAGAGCAAAAACTGCCAGAAATTGATGATAATTTCATTAAAAATTTTGATAAGTATAACACCCTGGACGATTTAAAGAATGATGTGCGTCAATCAATGGAAGAACAATGCAAGCGCCAGAGTGATTTGGAATTGCAGGATAAAATAATGGAAGCCATTCTTAAGGTCAACGAATTTGAAGCACCGCAATCACTTGTGGAGCGACAGATTTTCTATATGATATCGGATACACAAAAGAGAATGAAATCCGCAGGTATGGATGAGAAGAATGCAATGGATCTGAGTTTGCGCATGCATGATCAATTTAAACAGGATGCGGAAAAGACGGTCAGATCTTTTCTTCTGCTCAAAAAGATAGCTGAAAAAGAAGCGATTACAGTCTCTGAAGACGATATCGATAATCATATCAAAGAATTAGCAGAAATTCATCATACAGATTATGAGGTTGTTAAAAGTGCCTATGACAATGAAGAGAGGATGAACTCTCTGAAATCAGAAATTATCCAGAAAAAGGTATTTGACTTTATTAGGCATCAGGCCAATATTAAAGTCATTGAAAAAGTTGGGCTGGAGCAGGGGGTGGCTAATTGAATTTAATACCAATGGTGGTGGAACAAGATGGGAGAGGTGAAAGAGCGTTCGACATCTATTCCCGTCTTTTAAAAGACAGAATCATATTTCTGGGAACGGCTATCGACGATAATGTTGCGAATGTCGTTGTCGCGCAAATGCTTTATTTGGAAGCTGAAGATCC
>Ga0209202_1002071_pt1 | contig 11356 bp, 8 predicted proteins | sample AD_UKC032_MetaG_FD_184416 | JGI IMG/M metagenome (GOLD analysis project Ga0209202, IMG submission 184416) | Active sludge microbial communities of municipal wastewater-treating anaerobic digesters from USA - AD_UKC032_MetaG (SPAdes) (version 2) | ecosystem: Engineered > Bioreactor > Anaerobic >... | reverse complement strand
CTGGTTGCCGAAAACCAGTTTGGCATAATCGTACGATCGGTCGTTGTAACTTCCTGATAATCCGAAGGAAAGGTAGTGATTTTGAAAATCATTGAGGGCAAAGAAGTAGGACAGAGCTCCCGCTACCGAGGAGGTGCCGAACCGGGAATCTCCTGCCTGATCGTAGTAGGAGATCAGCCCCCCTCCTATCACATTTTTTGACTGACGGTCCTGAAAGATCTTGAAATCGAGGCCAAGATAAAAGGTATTGAACGGAACAGAAACGGCACGCCATTGCGACCTCTGGTTGGCTGTGATGCGCAGTTTGCAGAATGCAAAGCCGGCTTGGGCAGGGTTGATCAGCAGGGGTGCCGATTTGTACTGTGAGAAATGGATATCCTGGGCAGATAGAGACGCCGATACCAGACAGATCAAACACAAACCCAAAATCCTCTTCACATCAGCGTATTAAAGTGATATTCCCCTTTTTCCGGAATTGTATCTTGTTGAAACACCTTACTTCGAGATAGTAATCAAACACCCCCGGATCCGCATCGCGCCCCTTATAGGTACCATCCCAGCCATACTCCTTGTTACGGGTCTCAAACACCTTCTCGCCCAGCCGGTTGAAGATGGAAAAATAGACCTCTTCGGCATAGATGGAATACATGTACAGCACGTCGTTCATTCCATCGCCATTGGGCGTAAAGGCATTGGGAACGAAGATAAACGGCTCCTCGCAGAACACTTCCAGTACGGTAATTTCAACGGTATCGGTGAATTTGCATCCGTACTTGTCGGTTGCCACCACCGTATAGGTCACACTGGCATAAGGAGACACCAGCGGGTTAAAGATGGAGGGGTTGTTGATCCAGGTTACGGGTGTCCACTGATAGGTGTAGCCCGTACCGAGCCAGGTACTGGTAAGCTGCACCGTTTGACCTTCGAACACTGTATCTTCCGACACAGAAGCTGAAAAGGTTATATAGACGGAGGAATCTTCTACAAGGATATGGGCAGTGTCTTTGCACCCCCTGGTATCGGTTACGGTAACAATATACGAGCCCGGGCAGAGGTTGGTGGCAGGATTGGTAGTTTGGGAGGTTGGATCATTCCACACGTACCCGTAAGGGGGTGTTCCTCCGCTCTGGGTAACGAAACCTTTCCCAATGCAGGCATCCGCGCATGGCGCATTGTGCGAGGTGGCATCCACCAGGAGAGGTGGCGGATCGATGAGGGTAAACTGGGATACCCCAAAACATCCGTTCACGTCTGTAACGGTAACGCTGTGGTTTCCGGCGCATAAGCCTGAAGCAGAAGGACCGGTTGAGGTAGAATTACTCCACGAGTATTGATACGGTGGTGTGCCGCCCAGCAATGCCACCGAGACTTGTCCGTCGCATACCCCCGCACAGTTGGGATGCTGCACATTCACTGCGCTGAACTTCACCAGCTGATCCACATACACACTGTCGATGGTGCTGCACCAGGCATTGTACATCTTCACATAAAAATACTGCGGTACCGTAATGGTAACGATACATGAAGGGCTGGAAGGAGTCGCATTGAGCGTATTGGTGAACAACGGATTGTCGGACCATTGATAGCTGACACCAGTGTTGGCAGTCTGAGCCGTAAGCTGCACGGAGCCCTGACAGATGCCGACATCGGGGCCTCCATCCACCACAAGGTTGTGTACCACTACCTGTTGGTTAAAGGTATCGGTACATACTCCGTTGGAGACGTAGAGTTTGTAGCTCTGGGTAGCAGTTGGAGTTGATACCGGATTGGATATCAATGGATTATTAAGGTATGTGACAGGATTCCACTGATAGGTGACGGCCGGATCGTTGATGGGGAGAATCCCGATCTGGACCTGATCACCCAAGCAGATATTCTTGGCGGGGAGCACAGAAGACTGCCCTGACAGGACCACTACCTGCTTTACAACGGTATCGGCAAAGTTGCAGGCGCTGTTGTCGCTGATAATCAGCGTTACATTGAAGATCCCCGGTGTACTGTAGATCACACCTGCAGGGTTTGCGGATGTGCTGGTATTGCCATTGCCGAAATTCCAGTAATAGGTTGTGGTTGAAGGCGATGGGACCTGGGAGGTATTGGTAAAGAAAACAGTATCAGGGGCACAGATTGAAGCAGGAAATGCTTTGAAGTCGGCTACCAGGGCAGGCGTAAGGAAATTGAACACAACAACCCCGTTGTTGCAGTTTGTGCTTTTATTGATATTGGACCAGGCTCCGGCCGATGTGGGGAAGTCGCTGTTCCCCCCGCAACCGGCGCAAACGGTCTGGTAGATGCGCCCTTTGCTGTCGAAGCGGCTGGTACCCCCGTCAACATGCTCAGCGCTCTGGTTTCCACCGTAATAGGTAGCGTACACCAATCCTGAAGCATCATCCTTGATGATCATCAGGTAAAAATCGCTGTTATCGGTAGATGACTGGAAAGCGTCGGGGGTAACGGGCAAACCTGCGGTTCCGCCGAAGCCATTGACGGTACCACCCCAGCCCGACAGGTATATGCGGTTACACAGGTCGACCATAAAAGCGGTTGGGGAAATATCGATCCCATTGCCGGATCCGAAGGTAGTGGACCAGATCCGCTGTGAGAGCTGCGGGGTTAGTTTTGTAACAAACTGACCTCCTGAGGGTTTGAACCAGGCTGCATTGGTAACGTAATAATTTCCGGTAGCACCGGTCTGGCCAAAGAGGTAAACCGCACCCTGTTTATCGAGGTCGACGAAATAGACCTGGTCGTACGCGGTGGATCCGAAATAGGAGGAATAAAGCAGTTGATTTCCGCCGGGGGCAATCTGTGCCACCCAGCCATCGCAGCTCCCTCCCTGAAAGGAAGGATAGAGCACACCTCCCGTTACCGGGAGATTTGCAGAGGTAGTACCTCCAGCCACATAGATGCCGAACTGCGGATCGGAAGTGATGCTGTAACCGGCATCGTTGCCTGACCCGCCTATGAAGGTACTCCAGATCATCGAGCTGAGCTGGTTATCCATCTTGAACACCACCGCATCCTGGGTTCCGGATTTTACCGTCTGGAAGGCTCCTGTGGTCACCGGAAAATTCGCTGACTGGGAGGAGCTGACCACTAGCACATTGCCGGCATCATCGATAATAATCTCACCGCGCACCTCATCGGCATAGTTGTGTTTGAGCACCGAAACCGTGCTCAGGCCATCACTTCCTGTTCCACCCATATAGGTGGATGCCAGCAGCTGGGTCCCGTCGTCGCTGAGCTTGGAGATCACAATATCGGAGCCGTTGCCATAGCTGAGTATCGAGGTGAGGGTGTACGCTGTGCCTCCGTTGAATGACGGGTCGTAGGCACCTGTAGTGACCGGATAGTTGGAGGAGCCGGTAGATCCGAGGATGTAGAGCTGTCCCAGGCTGTTTACCACAAGGCTGTGCGGCACCTCTGTTCCGGAACCGCCCAGATAGGTGCTGTACTCGAGGTAAGCGCCGGTGTGATGGAACTTCGAGATGGCGATATCGGACGATGCACCTGCGTAATTGGTCTGGTAGGCGCCGGTGGTAACAGGATATCCATTGCCGAACACATTGCCGCCATCGTAAAGATTGCCAAGGTCGTCATAGGTAGCAGTGTAGCCCCAGTTGTCGGCAGTGGACCCGGTATAGGAGGCAAATACCCGCACCGGAGGATCGATGATCAGTTCAAGGTCGGGGTTGTAATTTCCCAACCTGTAGGTAATGATGTTGTTGCGGAGGGCAAAGCGGCAGTCGACCGTGGTCTTCACCCCGTCCACCATCTGCCAGGCATAGGGTTTAAGCTCGTACACCGTTCCGAACGGGGTTTGTATGACGAGGTTTCCATATCTGAGCCGGATATTTGCGACCGTGCTGTAGGCAAGGCGTATCTCAGACGGGTCGGAACCCGGAGCGCAATGAAACTCATATTTAAAGAGCACCTCATCCTTTTGGAGCAAGAGGTTGATGCCCCGATAGAGCTCCCCGTACCGTACGCCGGAAAACCTTTGCACACGTGTAGCCCAGCGCGCCGGATCGTTGCCGAGGAAATAGTTATGGATCCCGGGCAGCACATCATGTCCGGAAACCACCGGATCGGGATTGGCTCCCAGAAAACTGACCTTGTATGCAAAATGGTCCACCAGCCCGGAAGGTGGAGGTTGCTGCTCCTTCACCGCTTGCGGCAGGGTTTTGTAACCGACAAATCTGCTGTAGGCCTCCTGGTCACGAAGGTCAAAGGTGAGCCCATCCTTCTCAAGATAGATATGACCACCATCGATTTCGGCCCTGAACAGGGCACGATCGTCCCATTGGTGTTTATTCTCAATAAAAGCTATCTCTTTGCTTCTCAGGGAATCATGACCCGGTGATGCAACAGCCGTTAAGGTGGCGCATACCCACAGCCATAAAAAAAAGAAAATGCGTACCTCATTTCTCATCAGGCAAGAATCTGACAATCAAAGATAGTCTATTTATAAGACATATAAACAGAAGAAAGGGTTGTTTCGTATGAAAAAGAAATTTTATGTCAGGGATTGTTCATAAACCCCTGGTTTTTCAGAACATTCAGAAGGACTTCAGAGAAGTACAGATTGTCTTTAAGGGTATACCTCTTTTCGGTAAAGATCTTCGCAAGATTTTCAAGCTGGTTTTCCTCCAGCAGCTTGAAGGTACCCGGCAGATTTTCCTTCTCTGCATACACCTTATTGATCCTTTCTTCAGTCCAGGGGACATAGGTTTCCTGATGCACAGCAGCTTCAGCCGGAAGACGGTCGGTGGGTCCGGGATCTGAGGCGGGATACCCGAGCACCAGAGTGGTCACAGGCACTACCCCATCGGGCAGGTTGAAGAACTCCACCAGCTTACCGGCCTGATAGGTAGTGGTACCCAGGTAGCAGATCCCCAGTCCGAAAGCTTCGGCAGCGACAGCACAGTTCTGGGCAGCCAGCAGGGCATCGATGGCGGCGGTAAAAAACGACAGGAAGTTGTCGTAACCGGGTTTGGCATCACGAAGGCGGCACCAGGTATTAAACCGGTTAAAGTCGGCGCAGAATGTGAGGAGCACAGGTGCATCCAGCACCATCTGCTGGGAGAAGTGGAGCTTGTGCAGCACCTCTTTTCTGGCAGGTTCACGTGTCACTATAATACTGTAAACCTGCATGTTGCCGGAAGTACTGGCTTTGATTCCGGCCTCAAGAATGGTGTTCAGCACATCCTCAGGCACGGGGTCGGGTTTGTATTGCCGGATGGTACGGTGCTCCAGCAGGGTTTTGAGGGTTTCGTTCATAACCGTCATTGTATTGAAAGGTGCACAAAGATAGTCCCATTTCAGCCACCTGAAAGACCTGCACTGAAGGAATATTTCATAATTTCACACCCCCGGAAATAACAAAACAGCGGGTTGTACGTCTAATGATCTGATTCCTTTATGCCGATGACTCACACCCCGGATCACAGACCCCTGCATACGATGCCTTTCATGGCATGGTTAGGGTGTATCCTCTGGGCATGTCTCTTGCCGGTGAACGGGGTAATGGCACAGGAACAACCCACTGATTTTCAGGACACCATTGTGATGATACGGGGAAAAGTCACCTCTTCAGGCAGCATCCTGTCGCTTTTGCAGGTGCACATTATCAATCTGAGCCTGAACAGGGCCACCCTCTCCGACAGGCTGGGGAATTTTCTGATTGAGGCGCAGGAAGGCGACACCCTCTATTTCTCCCACGTCGGTTTCAAGAAGCGCCTGGTGCGGTATTCCTCCGGATTTCTTGACACTGCCGGTATCTTTCATGTGCTGATGTTTGAAGACACCACTGTGTTAAAGCGTTACAGGGTTTTTGCCGCTACCCGTGTGGTACAGTTCAAGAGTGATTTCATTGCCAGGAAGGCTGAAGAGGACACCCTGAACACCGCATTTGAAACTTTTAAGGAGGAGAACTATTTCAAAGCACCTTCGGCAGGGCTGGTGTTGCCGGGCCCTTTTACCCTGATCTACGAAAACTTCAACAAGCAGGCACGACTCAAGAAGAAACTGGACCGGAACCGGCAGGAATACTACGATAATCTGTCTGAGGAGGAGAAACGGAAGGTGCTCTTTTTTGAGGGTCAATAGTGCAGGGATGACCTGAAAGCCCCCTGCTGCGCAGTGATCCACAGAGGGATCTTTCGATCACGGGCTATGGCAAGCCATTTCTCTGCGACGAAACCGGGAACCGATCCATCAAGCAACCACAGCCGGGGCTGATACCGGTCGAAGACGTTCTCCACAGGGTAGAGACGGTTACGAACCACCACGATGTCATCTTTCCTGATCGGGAAACCATTGTCAGGAAAGCGATCAAGGAAAATGATCCGGCCTGCCGGGGAAGAAACCTGAAGGACTTCACCGGGTTTACCCATCAGAGTTTTATGGCGGCCAGCATTCCTGAGGGTTCCGGTGCGGATCCGGTAACCACCGGCCGCATAGCCTGTCTTCTTCTCATCATACGATTTACCGAACCATATGGTGGTTCGTGAGGTGCCGGTGATAATGTCAGCCAGGGTTTGTCCGCGGAGATTATACACCACGATCTCCTGCTGTTGATGTCTGTAAAAGATCTTGGAAGCGGATGAGGCAAGAAGGATGACAACACCTGCGAGCATCAGCAGGAATACCTTCCTGCTCCCCATGTTAACCCATACAGCGAGGGAGATTACAACTCCAAACAGCAGGATTTTTTCGGCTCCGGTCACCTGGATCCCCTGGATCTGCGCTAAGGGCATGTGGCTGATGATATCCACTTCCGAACGGATAAGGGTAAGGAGAAGGTCAAATATCCTCCCGGTTACCATCGTAAAAAACCCTTCCGGGGCAATGGCAAAAGCTACTCCGGCATAGAGGGTGATGCCGGTAAGGGGTATCACCACGAGGTTTGCCAGAAGGAACCAGACGGGAAAAGTACCGAAGGCTGCCAGGGTGACTGGCACGGTAAACAGCTGCGCGCTGAGGGACACCCCTGCCATATCACGGATGTATTTCAGGATGCGGTTGGCGGGGCTCCAGATCCCTGAGAGGGGGTTGAACAGCAGCACAATGCCGGCAACCGCCAGAAACGATAACTGGAAACCCATGTCGAACAGCAAAACAGGGTCGTACACCAGAAGGATCAGGGCAGCGCCGGCCACGTTGTTGAGGGTGTTCACTTTACGGCTGATGAGGTGACCTGCCAGGATCATGCTGAACATCACAGATGCACGACATACACTTGGGGTAAGGCCTGTAAGGGCAGCGTAGGCCCATAGCCCTGCGGCAGAGATGAGCACAAAAAGGACTTTCCCGGGTTTTCCAAAACGGCGAAGCCACCCAGTAAAAGCACTGATTAACAGAAATATAACCCCGGCATGCAACCCTGAGACGCAAAGGACATGGATGGTACCGGACACTGAAAATCCCTGCTGAACATCCTCATCCAGAAAGGCCTTCTCCCCCAGCACCATGGCCAGGCCAAGACCTTTGTTTTTTTCATGCATCCCGGAGATGAACACGCGCTGCTGAAGTGCGGTGCGGGTATCGTTAATAAACCGTTTCATGAGTCCGGGGGATCCATGGGCAAGGGATATATACTTACCCTCTTTCACAAAAGCCCGGTGGCGAAAGCCTTTCTGCTGCATATAGGCTGCATAGTCGAACTCACAGGGATTACCCGGGTTGGTGATCAGCTGCACCGTGGTGAGCAATGCCAGGGTGTCGAAGCCGGCAGGAAGTTTCGGGGAATCTTTTGGAATATACACCATTACCTGTGCATCAACGGTATATAGGGTGTCATAGCACCGGTATGCAAAAACCTTCAGCGGAAGTGCCACCGACTTCTCCTTTTGCTGGGGGGAACTCATCACAATCCCCAGCATCAGGATTTCCCGGTCTTCAGGCAAGTTCACGGCCGAACCAGTGTCCGGAGAAGGATTTTCGCCAGTTTCATTCCTGATAAAACCTGCAACCGTAAACAGCAGGATTATCAGGATTCCCGAGATCCAGCGAAAACGGTAAAGCGGCAGCGGAATCACTTTAAAAAGGATAAGGCTGAACAGCAGAAAGACGGATGCACCTGCGGGCAGAATCCATGCACACAAACCCGGATCTGTAACCCGCTGGCTCAACAGGATGCCAGCTATAAACGGAAGCACCAGCCTCAGAAGAGGAACTTTTCCCTGCAACTGCACAATTCTGCCTTTCTTCTTTCTCCTTTAGTTGATTGAAAAGCAAAAAAAGGAGAAAAGGGCAGCAGGAATCACCGTTTGGGTGGCAGGTCGGTATAAGGTTTTACACGCACTCCTTTGTAATAGAAGCGGATGATTTCTTCGGAGGAATACCCGAGTTCAGCCATCCGGATAGCCCCTTCCTGCGAAAGCCCGACCCCATGACCGTAGCCGTATCCTGTAAAAACCACCTGATCGCGGTCGGAAGTAACAGAAAAGAAGGTGGAACGGAGCTTCAGATCATTTCGGATTGCCGTAAGGGGAATATCCCGGTGAAAGTTTTTCGTTCGCTCTGTCTGTGTGAAATTCAGGGCGAGCTGGCGCATTGAATCGGCATATACCGGGTAATTGAACCGGGAATCCAGATAGTTGAGCCATTGAACCACCGGGATTGAGGTGGTCCAGGTATAGTTTTTCCCGGTAAAGGAAAAGGTATCCACCACAGGTTGCAGGTACGGCAGAGACGACATCCACACGTCGGATGCGGAGAGGGTGAACCCTCCGCTATTGGAGTGGAAAACCGCATTGATAAGCACCGAATCGTTGTACACAATCACCAGACCGGCGGTTTCTTTTACCGCTTCGGCAATTACAGGTTTCTCATTTTTCCCTTTGTACACCTGATTATTGACATCATCTGTAAAAATCACAGAGTCGCCATAGGCAGCAAGCATCCTGAGGGCATAGGTACGGGAAACGATCGCCTGTACCTGAAAAAACACCTTGTGGTTGCTGCTCCCACCCGCTTCTGCCTGCACCACACCTGCGATGTATTTTTCGATTTCGACCCAATTGCAGCAACCGATGCCGCCGGTATACATCAGAAAAGAGAGGTCGTCTTCATAGGTTCTCGTATCCCACTCGCCTGCATGGATTGCCAGGGCATTATCGAGCCCTGTTCCCTGAAAATAAAACTGATCCCCGAAAGCCACCATTTGTCCCTTGCAATACAGCACGATCTGATCATCTGCCTTCTGAAGGGTTACGGTATCACCGGAAGTGATGGCAAGAACTTCGACGGAACCCGCTTTCACCAGATACTTCCCTGAAATATGGCTAAGGGTTATCGCAGAAAAATACTGGCCGGCAAACAGGTTTACCTTTACATTCAGTGCGGGCAAAGGGATGGAGCAGATAAGCAAGACCATTCCTGCAGCGAGCCGTATCACCGTTCTGTAAAATCCGGATTTCAGAATTGCCGGTATGAAGGTCATTTGACGATGGCCTTGTAAATGAGTTTTGCGGTGGTGGCAGATGCGCCCTGCTGGCCCAGCAGCTTGCGGAGTGCTTCATAGTCACGGATAATAGCCGATGACTTTTCCGGATCCAGTAAAATCTCCTCCAGTTCGTGTTTAAGGGCTTTCGGATTCATATCACGCTGTATCAGTTCAGTAACCACCTTTTTATTGAGTATGAGGTTTACCAGCGAGATAAATTTGAGTTTTACCAGTTTCTTGGCAATGAGGTACGACAGGCCGGAAGCTCTGTAACACACTACCTGCGGTACAAGTAACCACAGCTGCATCGGCAGACCTGAGCAGTGCATAGGTATTCCCATACACCACCTGCACATCACTGCCTGCCATCATGTGGGTATAAACGGCAGGGTTTACCTTGGATACCCCTGCCACCACAAACCGGTAACCCGGCCTGAAATCGCCTGCCACCCTGAGCATCACGGGCAGCATCCGCCGGATTTCCTGAGGGCGGCTTCCCGGGAGTATGGCGATCAGGGGTTCATCCTGATGAAGATCCGGAAGCAAACCGGGTTCCCCGGTCCGGTCATCCATCTTGATCTCATCAAGTAAAGGATGTCCCACAAAATCAACTTCATAGCCAAACCGGGCATAAAAGTCCTTTTCGAAAGGGAGAATAACGAACATCCGGTTTACATTTCTGCGGATCTTACGGATCCGGCCCTGTTTCCAGGCCCAAATCTGGGGTGAGATATAGTAGAATACAGGAATACCGTTTTTCTTTGCGAATTCAGCCATCCTCAGGTTGAAACCCGGATAATCAATCAGGATCAGGGCATCGGGTTTCCAGGCAAGGATATCCTCACGGCATTCCTTAAACTGCCCCAGAATAACGGGGAGGTTAATCAGCACCTCCCAGAAGCCCATAAAGTCGAGGTCACGGATGTGCTTTGCAATGGCGGTACCCTGCGCCATCATCCGGTCGCCGCCAAAGCCACGGAATTCTGATTCTGGATTGAGTTTTTTCAATTCCCTCACCAGGTTCGAGGCATGCAGGTCGCCGGAAGCCTCCCCGGCAATGAGATAATATCTGGGCATTACAACCGGCAGTTTGTCATTTCAGATCTGAAACAGAAAATATACCACTACGGCTACAAAGGTAACCAGCATCACCCCTCTTCCCGTTCGTTCATATTTTTCCTTTCTGATATACGGGATGAAAATAAACAGATTAAGAAAGATGCTTGTAAGGATGATGGTGCCTGTCTGCATCACATCACCCTCTTTTCCCGAAAGCGTTTTCAGCAGCAGGTTGATAGCGCTGAGCACACCATAGGTGGCTAAGGGGGCCAGGGCAGCCAGGGCCATCCCAAACCAGATGTTATTTTTCCGGAGTAACTTCATGGGTTGCGGGATTGGGGTTATGGGCCAGAATGCCGTTCCATTCCGGCAGGGAGGCAAAAGCATGATGGGCTGTAAAGTCGAAATGGACAGGCACAATACTGATAAACCTGTTTTCGAGGGCAGTAAGGTCGGTATCGGTACCCTCATCGGTACAGATAAATTCGCCATGCAGCCAGAAGTAGGGCTGGTGATGGGGATCCTTGCGTTCATCGAACTCCTCTTTCCAGTACCCGAGTGCCTGACGGCACAGTTTCATGCCCCTGATGGGTTTCTGGTCGCCTTCGGCCGGAAAATTCACATTAAGGCAAACATTGGCTGGCAAGCCATATTGCATTACATTGTCAATCACCTGCTCTATAAAGGGCGCAAGGTGTTCCAGGGGTGCCTGATGATCGTAATCGAGCAGGCTGAAACCCACAGAAGGGATCCCGGCCATTGCCCCTTCGAAGGCTGCGGCCATGGTGCCCGAATAGATGATATTGACAGAGGCATTGGATCCGTGGTTTATACCCGAAAGGATGAGAT
>Ga0209202_1002065_pt1 | contig 11379 bp, 22 predicted proteins | sample AD_UKC032_MetaG_FD_184416 | JGI IMG/M metagenome (GOLD analysis project Ga0209202, IMG submission 184416) | Active sludge microbial communities of municipal wastewater-treating anaerobic digesters from USA - AD_UKC032_MetaG (SPAdes) (version 2) | ecosystem: Engineered > Bioreactor > Anaerobic >... | reverse complement strand
ATCACGGGCCGACCGACACGCATGGGCGTTGTCACTTTTCGCTCCGGTGGATTGACGATTACTTTCCCGGCCACCCCGAGGGCGAACACGTGCGCAGGGAGCGGGGCCAGCATTTCCACGCCGACCCCCGTAAATACGGTCATTTGAGATCCGAGGATGGGGAGGACAGCGATGCGGGTTAACTTAACAGAACTTCTACGGCTCAAGCATAGCCCAAAACCTTCAGGGACGGCAGATGCGGGGTATCTATTGACACGCGATACAACCATATACGATTGCGACAGGGCATATGCGTTTTTTTTGGAGAAGGAGGACAGCGATGATTGAGTGCAGAGCAAGAAGGACACCAAAACCAAGATGGGATAACACGGTTGTATGCCATGAATGCCATGCTGAATACAGCAGAAACGCAAAGTGGGTGCGTGGTCGTTATTCAAACGGGCCAGAGGATACAAGCACCCCTAACTTTATCCCATCAATGCTGGTTCCGCAGGGTCATTGCCCGGTATGTTTAACAAAGGAGGACAGCGATGATTAAACGGTACAGACATTGGTTGGGCGAGGAAGCACGGCATATGGTCGAAACGTTTGATGGCGATTACGTTCTCTACACCGATCACCTTGCCGCCATTACAGAGAAGGACCGGGAGATTGAGCAGTTAGAAGCGGAGAACGATAATATGCGGAAAATCTTCGATGGACTCATGGCTATATTGCCACCAGAGTATTTTGTAAAGGAGGACAGCCATGATTCAACGGTATGAGATTTATAGGCCATATCATTTTTGCGACCCAAAATGCGATCCGATTAATGCGGATGATAGCGGGGAATTTGTCCTCTACGCTGACCATCTTGCCGCCATTGCGGAGAAGGATAAGGAGATTGAGCGGCTTCGAAAAGACTTGGAAAACAAAAATTTCCTTGCTGCTCGTATGTATCAATTTACAAAGAATGGAGGACAGCGATGGCTAAAGAATCGTTCTATGAGCAGATGAAACGGCTGGGGTTATGGGACAAACCCATAGGTGAATTGGCAAATGTGATTGATGAGAAGGACAAAGCCATTGCAGAGAAGGATAAGGAGATTGAGCGGCTCACAGAAGAACTCGAAAGCCACTCATGGGAAATCTCACAAGCAATGGCACAGCAGAGGATCGACAAATTATGGGCAGAAAACAAGAGGCTGGAACGCGACATACTGATGCTGGTACGCCTCTGCCTGTCTCATGGTATAATCAGCAGGGGGCTAGCGTGTGAACATCTTGGATGTGCGAGAGAGGATTTGGATGATGTGATTAAGGAGGACAGCGATGGGCGAGGCGAAGAGACTGCGTGACCTTGGGGTCCAGATGAAGAGCATCCGGCCGGGCGAGAGGTTCCAGATTGACGTGACGAACGCGACGCCGCTGGCCTGCGAGTGCGGCTGCAGGCACTTCATGCCCGCCGTGGTGGTCTATACAGTATCGGCCCTGATGTCGCCGACGGGGAAGGAGCTGGACGCGCAGCGGCCGGTGCTGCTGTGCGTGAGCTGCCGGAAGGAGCTGACGAAGGGGTGAAACGACAACATCCGACAGATGAGAATCTTTTTTGGTGCTATAAATGCAAGACATTTAAGCACCGTAGAGAATTCCACAAGGACAACAGAAGCATACACGGCATTCAAGGACAATGCAGAGAGTGTTGCCATGTCGGCGACATCAGCAAGCCAAGAATAACAAAAAGACAACATCAGACAGACAAGACTCTCTTTTTGTGCAGTAAGTGTCTTCAATATAAACCGGCTGAATGTTTTTATAAACTGAATCATTCAAGCATTGGGATTCAAAGTTACTGCAAAAAGTGTTCTAAAAAAAGCAGAGGAGATTCAAACTACTATTATCATAAAAACAAGGCCAAGATTCTTGAAAAATATAAGCAATCACACCCTGCTGTTTACGGGCAGAGTGTGTGTAAGACATGCCAAAAGATATTTGAAACGGACTCATCAAAAAAAAGATATATTTATTGTTCGCCGGAATGCAGGAAGAACTACCGAAAGAAATTTTATAAGTCATGCAGGTGTTGCGGAAAAGGTTTTTGGGGAGAGTCAAAAAGTCTATATTGTTCATCAAAATGCGTTTTCGATGAACAAACAATAGTTAACTGCCCAATATGTGGGAAAGCGAGGGTAATTTGCATAAATACACCCGAATATAAAGGCGATGAAAGAACATGTATGGCATGTAGCGACAAGGCACGTAATACGGAAAAAAGAAAGAAGCTACATATTCATTACATATCAAGCACGGTTAATATACCAGTAAAAGAACTAACGCCAGAATTAGTAGAAACCGTGCGTTATCGCATTATAGTTAAACGCACGTTAAAAAAATTAAAACATTTAATAAGGGAGGTGGAAAATGAATCAGATCGTGACGTTATTTCGGGAGAGCAACACAAGGATGAAGCGGTTGATGAAGTCTATCGAGGGTGTGAAGAAGCCGGACATGGAGGTGATCGCGGCTTGCCAGCGTGAATGTGAGATCCAGGTCAAGACGCTGAACTCCATCGCTTCCTTTTACGGGATCGCGTCGAAAAACAAGCGAACCATGCAGGGGCTTGAGCGGATGAACATTATGGATGACCAGGTTGCGATCGACATGGGCCTCGGCGATCCGGAGGTGGATAAGGTAAAATGCCCGCTCCAGGATGATCTCATCACGCGGGCCGAGTGCCTGGATTATTCCGGGTCGCATGTTGACGAATGTTCCGGCTGCGAGATCGGGAAGGCGACAAAAGACAAACTGCTGCCAGAGCGGTAATCAAACCGCAAGAGGGGGGGGTGTTTCCACTCCCCCCTTAACGATTAATTTAAATAGTAAGCACGCGCAGGAGTCGACATGCCAGAAAAAATCGAGAAGACAATCCCGCCGAAGCCGCTTCTCCGCGTCGATGAGGTCGCGGCGTATTTCGACGTGTCAAAGTCAGTCATCTACTTGTGGATTGACAACGGCCTTCTGGAGGCAGAAAAATATCAAGGGACGATCCGAATACCAAGGGATTCTGTTGTAAATTTTAGGTTGAAAAGCAAAATCATGCCATTGTCCTGAAAAATACCGTCCAGATTTTCCATATATTCCATCCGTTCAATGAAATCGTAGAATAACATCGTTGAAAATACCCGCCAGAGCGAAATCTGCGAAGGCGGCTTTTCTTTGACCTTTTTCGACAGGATCAAGCAATACTTCAAGCGCGGCATGTCCCTGACCGATCCGAAGGCCTGGGACCAGTCCCTCTGGAACCTCCTCGGTTCGCAATCCCTCTCCGGCGAGAAAGTCACCGAATCCACGGCCCTGACGTACAGCGCGGTCTGGTGTGCGGTCAACCTGATCAGCGGCACGATCGCGTCCCTGCCCCTGCACCTGATGCAGCGCAAGGGCGACCGGAAGCGCCTGGCCGACGAGCGGATCGCCTACGAGGTCATGCACGACCGCGCCAATCCGTACATGACGGCGCTGGTCTGCCGGGAAGTCCTCATGGCGCACGTCCTGACCTGGGGCAACGGCTACGCCGAAATCGTCCGGAACGGCTACGGTGAGGTCAAGGAGTTGTGGCCGATCACGCCGAATCGGGTGTCTCCGAAGATGCAGGACGGCCGGCTGGTCTACCGCATCCGGATGGACTACGATCAGGACGTGATCCTGCCGGCGGAGAAGGTGCTGCACGTCCACGGCCTCGGCTACGACGGCTTCATCGGCTACTCGCCGATCGCCATCGCCCGGAAGTCCCTTGGCTTGAGCATGGCCATGGAGTCATTCGGGTCGCGGTACTTCGGCGCGGGCACGCATCTGGGCGCGATCGTTAGCCATCCCGGCAAGCTCTCGCAGCAGGCGCACGACAACCTCCAGACATCCCTCGTCAACGCATACTCCGGCCTCGGCAATACGCACAAGCTGCTCCTGCTTGAGGAGGGGATGAGCGTCCAGAAGTACGGCATCCCGCCGAACGACAGCCAGTTTCTTGAATCACGGCAGTTCCAGATCCCGGAGGTGGCGCGGTGGTTCAACCTGCCGCCGCACAAGCTCAAAGACCTCACGCGATCATCCTTCAGCAACATAGAAAGCGAACAGATCAGCTTCGTCACGGACAGCATCCTGCCGTGGCTGGTCCGCCTGGAGGCGGCCTACAACACCCAGCTTTTGACGGCCGGGGACCGCGGGGACTACGGACGGGGCCGCCTCTACTACAAGCACAGCGTCGAGGGCCTGCTGCGCGGCGACAACGCCAGCCGGGCGTCATTCTATCAAACCATGTGGAACATCGGCGCGATGAGCGTCAACGAGATCCGCGAGAAGGAGGACCTCGACCCGGTCGCCGGCGGCGATGAGCATTTCGTGCCGATGAACATGCAGACGCTGGTCCAGGCCGGCAAGGAGCCGGTCCCGGCCGTGCTGCCGAAGCCTGGCAACGGGCAGGCGGGCGAGCCGAAGGTCGCGGATGAGGACGAGGAGGAGGAAGGTGAGCAAGACCGGCAGCCTGCTTAAATATATGGTCGAAAACAAGATCACGATCCGGGAGGCCATCGAACTTTTGCAGCGGGCGGAAGAAATCCTGCGGAGCAAGGTCAAGGAGAAGGCCGTCATACAGGATATCGAGAAGCGATAGCACGGAGGCAGTCATGGGACGATACATCAACATCAATGAACTGGAGCGGCGCTACATGTCGGCCGGGGAGTTGCGCGTCGACGCGGAGGCCTCGCCGAAGATCACCGGCTACGCTGCCGTATTCAATACATGGGCGGACATCGGCGGCTGGTTCCGGGAGTCGATCAAGCCGGGCGCGTTCAGAAAAACCATCAAGGAGAACGACATCCGCGCTTTGTGGAACCACGACCCCAACTACGTCCTGGGCCGCAACAAAGCCGGGACGCTGAAGCTCCGCGAGGACGACAAGGGCTTGTCCGTGGAGATCGACCCGGTGCAGGCGACCTGGGCGAACGACCTCCTGGCGTCCATGCGGCGCGGCGACGTCTCGCAGATGTCATTCGGCTTTCAGGTAAACAAGGCCGACGTGAACTACGACGCTGACGAGCGGGTGCTTGAGGACGTGACGCTGTTCGATGTGTCTATTGTGACCTATCCCGCATATCCGACTACGTCTGCAGAGGTTCGGTCGGCGTTCGAGGCGAAGAAGGCGCAGCGGTCAGAGCCGCCGCCTCCCGATCCGATGGAGGATCTAGACCGCATCTGGGCAAAGCTCAAGGCAAAAGAAGAACTCACGGAAGACGAATTGAGGGCAATTTCCGCTTTCGTCCCGAACCTCCCCGCGCCGGTGGTGGACCACGCGGGGACGGCGCCGGAGCCGGTGGTGAACCACTCCGAGGCCGACACCAGGGGAACGGACAGGTGGTCGCATAAGCTGGAAGAGTACGAAAAGAAGTACCCGACTTTAAAAAGCATCCAAGGAGGAAAATAGAAACATGAAGACCATAACAGAGCTAAGAGAGAACATCGCCCGGTTCCTGAAGAAGATGGAGGACATCGACATCCGCTGCCAGTCGGAGAACCGGGAGCTGTCGGCGGACGAGATCAAGGACAAGCGGGACATGATGGACGAGGTCGACGGCCTCCGCGCCATCCTCGACACCCGCGAGCGTGAGGAGCGGCTTCGCAAGGAGATGGAAGCGCCCGCCCACGCGCCGCTGACGAAGCCCCGGCCGCACGGCCAGGGGCAGGAAGACCGCTCCGCGAAGGACCGGTTCCCCACACTCGGCCACCAGCTCATCGCTGCCGTCCGGGCCGGAACTCCTGGGGGTCAGGTCGACCCGCGCCTCCTCCAGATGCGCGCCGCGACCGGCCTGGGCGAGACCGTCCCGAGCGACGGAGGATTCCTGGTCCAGCAGGACTTCTCCAGCGAGCTGCTCCAGCAGGTGTTCCAGACCGGCATCCTGGCCCCGAAGTGCCGCCGGATTCAGATCAGCAGCAACGCCAACAGCATCAAGATCAACGGCGTGGATGAAACCAGCCGGGCCTCTACGCGCTCCGGCGGCATCATCGGCTACTGGAAGGACGAAGCCGCGCTCAAGACCGCCTCGAAGCCGAAGTTCCGCCAGATCGAGCTGTCGCTGAAGAAGCTGATCGGCGTGTGCTACGCGACGGACGAGCTTCTGGCCGACGCGGCGGCGCTCGAATCATTCATCCGTCAGGCGTTCGTGTCCGAGTTCGGATTTTTAATTGATGACGCCATCATCAACGGGACCGGCGCAGGCCAGCCTTTGGGAATTTTGAATGCCGGCTGCCTGGTCAGCGTTGCCAAGGAACAGGGTCAAAAAGCGGCCACGGTCGTCTTTGAAAACGTCGTCAAAATGTACTCCAGGATGTTCCCGCAGTCGCTCCAGAACGCGAACTGGTACATCAATCAGAACATCCAGCCGCAGCTTTTCAGCATGAGCATGTCGGTCGGAACGGGCGGCGTCCCGGTCTACATGCCCGCGGGCGGCGTGAGTGGCCAGCCCTATGGCACGCTGTTCGGCAGGCCGGTCATCCCGATTGAGCAGGCGGCGACGCTCGGGACCGTCGGCGACATCATCTTCGCGGACCTCGGCGGCTACATCCTGGCCGAGAAGGGCGGCATCCAGAGCGACATGAGCATACATGTTCAATACCTTTATGATGAAAGCGTATTTCGCTTCGTTCTCAGGCTGGATGGCCAACCGGAGCGGGCCTCCGCGCTGACTCCCTACAAGGGCAGCGACACGCTTTCGCACTTCGTGGCCCTCGCGACCCGAAGCTGACATTAACCATTAACTGCCGGGCGGGACGACCGCCCGGCGCAGATCACAAGGAGGAAAACAAAATGTTCCTGACAGAAAATCTCAAATTCGTCCCGGTCGCCAGCAATTACGACCTTTCGACTCACGACACGTTGATGACGATGGACAGCATCAACATGAAGAATTACCACCACGCCACTTTCCTGATCCAGTTCGCGGCGCTTGGCACGGCATCCGTTGCGCTCCAGGCTTACGCCGGGGCGACGGACGGCGCGCTGACATCGGCGCTGACCTTCCGGTATGCGTTCGGGTCGGCGGCCTGCCTGGCGGCAAATGCGGATGTCCTCGGCGCATGGTCAACGTCGGCATCCCTGTCGATCACGCACGGCACCTATGACAACTATCTGCTGGTGGTCGAAGTACCGGCTTCGCAGATGACCAGCGCGGGGAACACCTACGACTGGCTGACGCTCAATTTCACGGACCCGTCCACGGGCGCAACGGGGAACGTCACCATCACGGCGATCCTCCAGCCGCGATACAAGAACAACGTGGCGGCGACCGCGCTGACCTAAACCCTGACTGGGGCGGCCTTCGGGCCGCTCCATCTTCAAGGAGGAAAAGAAATGCCCAGAAATTACAGTCCCTCGACCATCGAAGTTGTCGGCGATCTCATGAACGGCCTGCGTGTGGACACGGCGATCCTGGCAGCATCGTCATATCTAAAGACGGGGCCGACACAGACGGAGCTATTTGATGTATATGGCCGCATCCGGATTCACTCGCTGTTCGGCGAAGTCACGACGGTCCTGGCGAACAACGCCTGCGTCCTCTACTACACGTTCACCTCGACCACTCCGGTCATCGCGGTAGGTCCACTCTGCGCGGCGTCCGCATCCCTGGCGCAGCTTGCGGTTGGCGAGCGGGTCATGTGGGTCGGCGGTGTGGTAGCCACAGCCGCGGTCCTCACGGCGACTCCGGCGATTTCCGATGTCAACCCGACTCCGCAGATTGTCGGCACGGTGTCCGGCGTCGGCACGATCGGGATCAACACGGCCACGGCCACGGTTGCGACAGGCGCGATCCAGTTCTCGATCTTCTATACGCCGATGTCTGACGGCGCGTATGTGAGCGCGAAAGTGTAACACAGGCCCTTCTCTGGCGCGGGGGGTTCGACTCCCTGGCCTCCCGCGCTTTCGCAAATAGAGGATATTTGACATGGCAATCACGGTAACAAGTCCGCAATCCGACAAGGGCGGATGGATCAAGAACGCCACCTCGTCCGATGCCTCCGGGACGGAGGAGATCATCGCAGCCCCGGCGGCGGGAATCAGCCATTACATCCGCAGCATCTCGATCAACTCGGCGGCCACCATCACAGTCACGATTGGCGCGGGCGAGACGGGCGGCGCAGTCACGGCGGCCCTGATCGGCCCGGTCAACCTGGTCGCCGGGGCTACGGCGAATTTCGTTTTCAACCCGGCCTTGATGGTCGGCGCGGCAACGGCCCTGACGGTAGACGCCTCCGGCGAGGGCGCGATCTGCGTGGTGGCCCAGGGTGAAACCTATTGATCCTCGTTGTTTGAGGAAAGGACCATGAGGTGGGTTGTAACCATGCCTGATCAGCGCAGCGGGAGCATCGGCGAAAGCACGATAACGGTGAAGTGGTGGGCTGTCCTTACGGTCATCATCGCGGTGTTCGGGTTCTTCTTCATCTCGATGCTGAATCACGAGGGCAGGCTCACTAAAGTCGAAACGCAGTTCAGCTACATCACGGATGCTTTGACGGACCTGAAGGGCGTCACGAAGGAAATCCGTGAGGACCAGATACGGCGATACGAAAAGGAAATGAGGGACGCGAACCATGGCAAGCCGTAGCCCATTGGCCCTTATCCCGGAGATGCGGGAACTATACAAGCAGTTCTGCGCGGAGATGGACAAGGCTGGAATATCATGGATTACGACATGCACGAGGCGGACACAGGCCGATCAGGACGAGCTTTACGCCAGGGGGCGAAGCAAGCCCGGCCAGATCGTGACGTGGACCCGCAAGAGCAGGCACATCGACGGCGAGGCCTTCGACATCTGCATCCTGAAGAACGGAAAACTTTGCTGGGACATATCGAACGGGGACTGGAAGAAGGCCGGCGAGATCGGCCGGAAGCTCGGGCTGGACTGGGGAGGCTCCTGGACGCGCAACAAGGACTATCCGCATTTCCAGTACAGAAGGCCGAAGGTGGTGGAGACATGAAAAGACTGATTTGCATCTTGATGATCCTGACCCTGCTGCCGTTTTTTCAGGCCTGCCAGCCCACGGCCGCCATGCTTGACGCGGAGCGGGATTACTACCGGTACAATGCGGAGATCATGAAAGCGCGCTCCGTTCCTAACAAGCCGCTCCTCGAGATCAAGGCGATGGATCCGAAGAAGGACATGGTCTTTTCCAACGTCGCCTCGATTGTCGTCTACGCGCCTCCGCAGCAGGGTGAGCAGGTTTTCATCCCGCAATTCCGCCAGGTAGACTATTCCGAAAAATGGATTCCGGCCGTGACGGGCATCGCGGCGGGTCTGATCGGCGTCGGCGGAATGGGCTGGATGGCCCACGAGCTGAAAGGCATCAACAGCGGCACAAACTATAACATGTACGGCCAGGGCAGTTCGGTCAAGACGCAGGGCGGGACGACGGCCAACCTGACGAATTCGACGACCGGGACGGTGGGCGCGATGGATGCGACATCGACACCGACTGTCGTGGAACAGCCCGCGCCGATCATCGTCACCCAGCCGGAGCCGGTGATCATCCCCCAGCCTGAGCCGGTCATCGTGAAATAGGAGGAAATCATGGAAACCTTGAAGTCATGGGCAAAAAGCTGGTTTACCAGCGTGGCGGGAGGGATCGTCGGCCTGCCGCAGATCGTCCAGGCATTATCGGGTGAGCCGATCAACTATCAGCTTTTAGTCACCGGCGTCGGATCGCTACTCCTCGGCCTGGCCGCGAAGGACAGCGACGTGAAGGACAAGGAATGAACAAAGTCGATCCGGTAACATACCTGACGCTCGACGACCTGGCGGCGGTCCCGGCGGAGAAGCTGCCGATGATGGTCATCTCCGACAATCTACAAGGGCTGTTCGGCCTGCTGATCAAGCTGGTCACGAAGTCTTTTTACTCGCACTTCATGTGGATGCACAAGCCGGGGCTGATGGCCACGCAGTCCTGGTGGTTCCATGAGGCCCTCGTGACCACGTTCAAGAAGAACAGCCTCAAGGTGTTCTGGTGTCCGACGTGGACGACGGAGCAGCGGGCGGGCCTGATTCAGGTGATTGAAAGTTGTCTGCATAAGAGCTGGTGGGAAACGCGATACGATGTTCTTGGCGTGATTGGACAGTTTCTCGGCTTGGATTGGTTGCAAAGCGACAAGTACCAGTATTGCTCGGAGCATATCTGCAAACTGGCGCTGGTCGATCCGGATGCGCTGGAGTGGCTGAAAACCTGCCGGCCGACTCCGGAGGAGGTAAACTCTTGGCTAAAGGTACAGAAGAACGCGGACGGGTCCGACCGGTATCCGGTGTATTGCCGGGTGGTTCCCGGATGACGAAACAAGGAGGAAATAGGTAATGGCGACGTTTACAAAATTCAACAAATTTCTGGAGGCGCTGGCCGAGGGAGGACACAATCTGGGGTCAGACACGCTCAAGTTCGCGCTGACGAACACTGCACCAACGGCGGCGTCGGACACGGTCTTTGCGCCCGGCACACTGCATCCTCCTCCGGCGGCGGCCAACGGCTACACGACCGGCGGCCACTCTGCGACCATCGCGTCATCCTCGGAATCCGGCGGGACGTACACGCTGGCCTGCACGACGGATGTGGTGATCACGGCGACGGCTGGCGGCATCGGGCCGTTCCGGTACGTCATCCTGTATAACGACACTTCGGCGACTGACCTGCTGATCGGCTACTGGGATTACGGTAGCAGCATCAGCCTCGCGGCCGGCGAGACGTTCACGATCGACGTTACGGCATCGTTGCTGACGATCACATGATGGACGTGATCCCATACATCGCCGCTTTCGGATGCGGCATCGTGTTCGGCGTGTTCGTCATGTGCATGGCCTGTCTTTCAAAGAAAGGAGAATGACGATGTTCAGGAAAGTAATATTGACGGCCCTGATCCTTGCGGCCTTCACGCTGCTGGTCGCGTTCAAGGCATACGCGGCCCCGTTTCTCGTCTGCGATCCGCAGGCGGGGGTGGTCGGCTATGAGATCACCGGCCTTGGCGAGCCGGTGACTTTCGTGGCGCAGCCGGATGGATCGCTCAAGTACGACCTCGCCAGCCTGCCGAACGGCTCTTACAGCGGGTCGGTGGCGGCTTGCAACATGTGGGGATGCAGTAGCACGGCCCCTTTTGGGTTCAGCAAGCAGATTCCCTCAGCACCTGCTGGTTTAAGGATAGTGGCAGACTGACATGCGTCTCTTATACTACATGGTCACAGCGTTAATTTTGCTGGCTTCGGTGGCGCAGGCGCAGGTTATATGTCCCGGCGAGCAGCCGTGCCCAGTCGGCTACCATGAGACGGCGGTCAACTGCAAGACCTGCATCCTTGACGGCTACACGCTCACAAGGC
>Ga0209202_1002061_pt1 | contig 11390 bp, 9 predicted proteins | sample AD_UKC032_MetaG_FD_184416 | JGI IMG/M metagenome (GOLD analysis project Ga0209202, IMG submission 184416) | Active sludge microbial communities of municipal wastewater-treating anaerobic digesters from USA - AD_UKC032_MetaG (SPAdes) (version 2) | ecosystem: Engineered > Bioreactor > Anaerobic >... | reverse complement strand
AATTCATTTCACTGAGTTGTTATCAAAGTACAATGTAGATTATATCCTAGTAGACAGGAGTTTAGTTAAAGGAAGATACGGCCATGAGATTGATTGGGAAGTTTTAGTGAATTATACGAAAGATTTGGATTTAGTTTGGCAAAAAAACTTTCTTGAATTGTATAGGGTTAAGCCTAATGATACGAAGTTTGTTGAGACACTAGGTGAAAGTGATTCTGTCGGAAATGGTTCGTTTATTCGAGAGATTCAGAAAGAGCCAGTTCTTTCTCTGTTAGATTTTGATATTTCAGATTTGAAAATTAATGGGAATTTTTTAACAAAGAATATTTCATATTCAGGGAATCCTACTACTCTTTATCTTACGAACACAGATTACGAGATTTCAAAAGCCCCAATTTCCATAAAAAAGAATGGTGGAGTTGTTAAGATCTCTCCAGCACTACCCTCTTTAGATGGGATAAAGAATGAATCATTTAAAGAAATTAAAGTAAATGACAATGCTCAATTCTTTGTTTTTGGTTCCTATGTTGTAGATAGGAAAACAATTGAAGAAGGAATCAATTTAGATCTCCCATATGAAAAAATTGACACAATTGGAGTGGTTGGTAGCAGTGGGTTAATTAAGGAGAATTTGACGGAAATTTTAGCGGACTCTCTCCCAGGGGATTGCTCTGGGGGTGGATATGAGATTGTTCCTGAGATTGAGAAAGAAGTAATTTCTTCTGGATTTACGATTGAAAGCTTTTCGGAACTTCCTTGTGTATATACTAATCTTAGGTTAGATAAGCGTCTTTCGTATGTAGGATCAGTTTCGTTTAACTGGGAAAGTGATTTAAATTCAGTATTTGGCTATTGCATAAATTCAGAAAAATATGGTGGATGTATTAACAAAGAGAAATACTTCTCGACAAGTGGCGGTTTCGGACAAAAAACAATTACTATCCCTAAATTGATTGAAGCTGGTGACAAAATATCCCTTACTCTTTATGCTCAAAACCCATTTGGAAAGAAAGTTAAAGTTACAGTGAGAGATGTCTCTATTAACTATGCTCCATATTTAGAAAATGCTTGGGTAAGTAGAGAATACGAGGATAAGGAGATAAAAGTTGTAAATATTAATGAAAAAGGGCAACAAGTAAAGCTAGACCTTCCAATTCTGTATGGAGATTCAAGTTATGTTTACTCCGAAAGATTCGCCAAAGATTCCCTTTGGAGAATATCAGTCGCAGAAGATAGTGATTTAGTTTTTAAGGCAGAATATGATTTTGGGATGAAACAAAATGTTCAAGGCCAAATGATAAATCAGTTTGATACTGTTTTATCAACAATCCCTAACAAAGAATATTTGTGGTATTGGCAAGGAGAAAATCGCAAAAATATTCCCTCAAATCTGTGTCTAACATATCAAGGAAGTGATAGGTGTTGGGTGGATAATACCTTCTTTGCCAGTAAAGATGTCTCTGAAGCTCAGATTTTTTCTTCCAGTGGTATCTTCGGACAAAAATTAGATGCCTCGTATAACAGCATTAGCTTCTCCAATGAAAGTGAAAATATTTTAAAGAATTTTGTTCTAATGGAAATTCCAGAAGCTTGGCAGTATAACTCATACTCTCCTGCACTCTCAACACACTACAGCGAGGTCGAGTTGTCTCCAGTTGGGAAGCATGCATCAGGATACAAATTAGAAGAGAAAGAGTTGCTCGGAAGAAACACACTCGTTTCAATCCCACAGGCAAAGTCTAAATACTGGATAGGTATTGGGATGGAAGAAGGAAAAGTAAGACTACTTACTTTGAAAGATTCTGTCTCATTGAATGGATGGAAACAGGGTTGGGATACAAACGGAATAGTATTTACATCTCTTTTTGTAATATATTGGCCAAATCTTCTTTCCTATTTAGGATATCTGTTAATTTTCATAATCTTTGTATTTTTTGCAATTAAACTAATAAAATCAAATAGATATGCAATCTAATCCCTTGGTGTCAATAATAATACCTGTTCACAATGGAGAAAAATATATAAAAGAGTCAATTGAGAGCTGTTTGAATCAAGATTATTCTCCTTTGGAAATCATTGTTGTTGACGACAAGAGTGAAGACAATACTTTGGGGATTCTTTTTGAATATCAAAAAAAGACCAATATAATTAAAGTAATTCCTGTAGAAAAACAGAATGGCTTGGGAAATGTAATAAACATTGGGATTAAGAACTCAAGCGGTAAATATATCGCACGAATGGATGCTGATGACATAATGTGCCCGGATAGAATTAGAAAGCAGGCAGAATATATGGAGACGAACCCCAATTGTGTTGCAGTTGGAGGTCAAATAGACATAATCGATGAGAAATCCAACAATATTGGTCATAGGGAGTATGCGTTGGAGGATTCCCGATTGAAAAGGAACAGATTTCTTTTTCAACCCTTTGCCCATCCGGCCGTAATGCTTCGGAGAAAAACATTAGAAGAGGTAGGTTTGTATCCAGAAGATATGTGGAAGACTGAAGATGTAAAACTGTTTTTAACCCTTAGTACCAAAGGAGAGTTTGCAAATCTTCCTGATACGGTTCTGAAGTATAGAATGACTTTTAAAACGGAAAGCCAGGCAAAAATGGTTGATCATTTTAATAAAACAAATGAGGTAAGAAACTGGGCGATAGAGAATTTGAATATTAAACCAACCTTTAGAGAAAGTGTGATTTGGGATATACAAAAAGTAGGGGTTCGAATTTTAAGTGTTCTTCCCCCTACCCTTTTTATGAAAGTATTTGAACTTTCAAGGAAAATATTTAGTTAATTCTTCAAGGTTTGGAAATCTTTTCGTCCTCAATATATTTGTAAATATATGTGGACTCATCAGTAAGACAGTATAGTCTTAGAAGATTGATAGTGTGTGATGTTTGGGGGGTGGGGGATTTTTAATGCGGTTAAGCAGAAAAGATTGTCCCCCACCCAGGAGCAGAGAGTTTGTTATGGATTTTGAATATTTTGAATAAGCATGACACCGCTACTGTCATTTCCGGGATCGGAGATGATGTGGATTGGTGTATTTTTTTCAAAAATAGTTACTCCCTCGCAGGAAACAGGGTTCCCTGGGGTGCATTTACTACCGTTCACGAAAATCGTGTTGGCAGAGTGATTGATCATGCCCTTGAATGGCATGAGGAACGAGTAATCGTCCCCTTTAGTTTTTAGATCCGCCAATGAGATTCCGGACGAAAGCCTAGCTTCTTCCCACATTCCGAGAACGCATGTCTTCATATTCGAGTCCCATACTGCGTGGAATGATCCACTTTTCCCGAAGGTTATGCCAATTTCTTGGCAATTGGGAGCTGCAACGATGCCTGTCTGGTCTCCGGTTTGTCCTGAGGACTGTGGTGGTGCCTTCAGAGCGGCTAGCTTTGCCTCTTGCGCCCGATAGGCGAACGATAGCAATAAAGCTATGACCGCAATGATGGCCAAAACCATCCACCAATTTACCTTTTTGATCTTTTCTTTCCAGTTAGGTTTCTTTTCATCCTTATTCTTGTTGTCTTTCATTTTAGGCCTCCTTTAGCCTTGAATTCTGAGATTCTCTCTGCTTTTGCATCCAAATGGAATGCATACTATATCCAATAAATATTAGATACACTATGCATCCCAAAAGGATGGTAGGAAGTAAAATGAATACCCTACTCTCTTACATCACACACTATTTGATCTAAATACATACAGATTAAAATCAATGTATATACTTAGAAATTTTTAATGATCTTCGAGTTCTTAAGAACTCATATAGGACAAATGTCTTTACTATGAATTCTTAAGGATTAATTTATAAAGAGCAGGTTAACAACTAATACATATATTATACTATAGGTTGCCGGAATTGTCAATGTAAGATGGCTTTGAGAATGAGTTCTTGAGAATATATCTATTACTTAATGAAAGGGCAAATATATCTTTAACCATACCTAAGATCTTCCCAATATTTGCTGAAGTACTCTCACTTCTGTTCTTGTTTAAGTAAAAAGGGATAACTGAAACTGAGTAACCTACTCTCCCAATGAAATTCAATATTTCAGAATCTATAGCGAAATTATTTATCTTCAAAAAGGGAAGAATCCTTTCAATCAATTCTTTTCTGAAAAGTTTAAGACCACAGCCTACATCATCTACATTCTTTGGAAGTTTTAACAGAAACCTATTGGTATACATTAAACCATATGAAAGAATCTTTCTACCAAATTTCATTTCAACATTTGAATCCTTATGAAATTTAGAAGGTACTACAGCCATAACAGAATCATGTTTGATAGATTTTAGAGCATAACCTAAAGTTCTAATTTGAATATCTGTATCAGCATCAATAAAGCCAATAACGTCCCCTGTAGCTCTTTTCATTCCATATCTAACAGCATACCCTTTTCCCATGTTCTCTTTATACCCAATGACTGACACTTTCTTTAATCTGTTTTCTCTAATATATTTCTCTAAAATATCCTTAGTATTATCAACATACCCATCTATTACGAAGATGAGTTCAAAGTCAGGATTCTTTCTTGAAAGGTAACCGTATACCCTTTCCAATTGATCCAAAACATCTCTTTGTTTTTTATATGTTGGTATTACCAAAGATAGTTTCATTTTAAATAATAAAAATAAGTAAATTTATCGAAAATGCATTTATTGCTCCCAAGGGAGCAGTCAACTGTTAAACAGCAGACTGCTTGCCCTTAAGGTCTTTAGCTATTGCTAAGATAATCATTCCGACAGTAAATGCGACTAATGCTACTAGATAGAAGGTGTTTGTATCACCAAATCCAGTTGGAAGTGGTTCATGAGGTTCATATGGATTATATGGACCGTATGGGTTCCCACTAGCTAGGACAGAAGAAACATTTATAGCGGAAATCAAGATAGCAGCTAAAGTTGCTGAAAATAACTTCCTCATATATAAAGGGCTAGTTAATTTAAATGCAGGATAATTATAGCATGAAATAACCGAAATGGCAACACTATGGGGCTTCTCTCTGTGTGAGGAATGCTTATTTAACTAGCTCTGCATACCGGAAGATACGAACCGGAGAATTAAAGAATTTGCATGTATATAGTATGAGATCGGCACTGTAATCACTAATATAGGTACTCTCTTCTGACTTGTAGATCTTGTAGTTATATCTTCTTTGATTCCAATAGATAAAAACATCATCTCCCTCTTGGGTCTCTGGGAGATTGTAAAAAGAGATTCTATTTCTTTTCTCTACACTCCAATTTGCATAGCCGAATCTATGAGCAGCAAGAATAATTGGCAATTCTGGTTTCTCAGGAGTTCCGTAATCTGACACAATCCATGCACCCTTTGCAAGGCCAGTATTAAAATCTTTATTTGTTGAGATCGGAGATTCAACATTGATTTTGGGGATAATTACAAAAGGTGTTTCCGGAAGTGATGGGTCAAGTGGAGGTACTTGAGATGTGGTTTTAGTTTTGTGTTCAATTTTTTCAGTTGTTATCTCCTTAACGATTTTTTCAATATCTTTATCTGTCTCATTGGGATTGATTCTATACCAAACATATGGCCCAATAGGTATGGCAATAGCAATAAGCGAGAGAAAAAGAAAGAAAAATCCTATTAGTACATAAATATTTTGAATCTTTTGAGGTCCATTACTTTTCATTTTTTTATTATACGTTAATTAATCTCTCTTAAGTATACTTCCAATATTTTCCCACTATTTATCACATTTAAAGCATTAGCGATACCAATATATCTGTAATGCCAACTTTCGTAACTAAAGCCAGTTGTATTTTCATATCCTTTTGGAAAAGCCAAAACAAATCCGTATTTCCATGCATTTTGTTCTAACCATTTGGCTGCAAGGGTTCCTGAAAATTGGCCTCCTAATCCATCCTGGATTTCTGCGCTACTAAAATCAATTGCAGTGCCTAATTGGTGTTGGCTATGCCCTGCTCTAGCGGATACCTTGTCGGCTTCGTCCTCAATATTTCCATTCGCTTTTAACCAGAAATTGTAAGTATAAAGTTGGTCGGCATAAGATCTATATCCTGAGCGAATACTTAAATCAACGCCATCATTTGAAGCCTGGTTTACTAAGTCTCTTAAGTCATTAATTAAGATACTCCTGAGGTAATAGCTCTCTCCTCTTCTAATCCCCGACTGGCTAGCTTTTACAAGATCTATAGGGATAAAGGTTTCTGGTAAGCGATACTCTTTATTCACAAGAACAAGTAAATCATTTCCACTTCTTTTCGTTAGCTTAATTTCTTCAGGATATATCCACCATTTTGAGCCTATGATTGTATTGTTTGATACGATATTAGGAGTTGTTAAAGCTTTAATTCCCGAATTCTCATTGATTAATCTCTCTTTAACTTCTCCTCTGAAAAGTATTCCTTTCTCATCAGGATTAACTAATTTCCCCATAGGGCTATATGTTGATACAGATAGGGTCAAACTCATTAGAAAAGTAATCATTTTTACCCAGAATTCTGACATGTTCTTATTTTACAACATATAGTTCTTGGAGAATAGCAATTTTATACAAGGTTAATATATTTTTCTCTAGGTGAAGAAGTATATTTCGGAGTGGGTTAGAATAAATTAATAAATTTATTAATAAAAAGTATGAGATTATCAAATGAGGATTATCTAATGATTTCCCAAATTGTTAATACTGAAATTTATCACTTGAATGAGAAATTAAGCAAGTTTGAGAATATTCTTAAAAAAAGTTTAAAGAAAAAAAGAATTGATGATAGCTGGATGAGTTATGATGAGTTGTCAAAAAATATCATAGCGTTATCAGGTGATGAGTATTACAGAGACTTTAATATTGTTCGAATGAATGAGTGATTACAAGACTGCAACAGTTGTAACCCTGTCCCCACTATTCATATTCATAACCTTAACTCCTGATGTTTGTCTCCCAAGTATTGGAACATCTTTCAGTTCAGATCTAATAACTTTTGATTTCTCAGAAATAACAAATATTTCTTGATCCTCTTTTTTAAGAATACGAGCACATGCAATCTTACCAGTCTTAGAAGTAACCCTAAAAGTAAAGATACCTGTGCCTGCTCTTTTTTGTGTTGCATATTCTTTTAGTAAGCTCATTTTCCCATACCCATATTCAGAAAGGGTAAGAAGTTTCTGCTCATTCGAATCTACAATTGCCATTCCTACAACTGAGTCAGTTTGAGTTCTGAATTTAATTCCAGTAACTCCCTTTGTACTTCTTCCCATAGGCCTGACATCTGTTTCCTTAAATCTAACAGACTTACCCTCTTTTGTAATCAAAATTGCCTCGTCAGAACCTGAAGTAGCTTTCACCCAAGTTAATTGATCTCCGTCTTCTAATTTTATCGCGGTCAAACCATTCGATCTAATCTTGGTAAACTCTCCCAATTCTGTTTTTTTGATTAATCCTTTCTCAGTCGCCATTAAAAGGTATTTGAAGTTTTTTGTTTCTTCTCCCTCGGCAGCTTTGCCTTCACCAACAACCCCCTTGGGATCTCTAGTTAATACAGAGGTAACAATCTCGTCTGGTTCTAATTGTACTAAGTTTACTAGGGGTAATCCCTTTGCTGTTCTTCCAAGATCAGGTATTTCAAATATTCTAAGATTGAAGACCTTCCCTTTATTTGTAAAAATTAGTAGCTCATCGTGAGTGTTGCATAGAAATGCATGTTCAATGAAATCCCCTTCTTTTGTTTCTCCGCCATTTACACCCTTGCCTCCCCTATTTTGAGCTTTGTAAGTACTCGGATTTAATCTCTTAATATATCCAGAATGTGTAATTGTAACCAATGTATCTTCTGATGCTACCATATCCTCCTCTGAAATTTCGTTAATCTTACCTTTAACAATTTTTGTTCTTCTTGCATCTCCATATTTCTCCTTAATTTGTTGGAGATCTGTATTTACAACTTCTAATATTTTAGTTGGATCATCGAGTTTAATATTTAATTCCTCTATTTTTGCTTTAATATCCTTATGTTCATTTTCTAGTTTCATCCTCTCCAAGGCTGCTAATCTTCTTAATTGCATATCAAGGATTGCTTGTGCTTGTACTTCTGTGAATTCAAATTTGTCCATTAAGTTAGTTTTTGCTGTATCTTGGGTTTTAGAATTTCTAATTGTAGATATTACTTCATCAAGTAAATCAATTGCTTTGAGTAGTCCCTCTAAAATATGTCCTCTGTACCTAGCAGCTGCAAGTTCAAATTCAAATCTTCTAATTGTTACTGTGAGCCTAAAAGAGATGAAGAGTTCAAGAATTCTTTTGATTGGTAACGTTTTAGGCTCCTGATCTACCAACGCAATCATATTTGCATTGAAGACTTTTTGCATCTCGGTATATTTGTAAAGCTTGTTTAATACAGCTTTTGGTTGAGCATCTCTTTTTAGGTAAACGACTACGCGCATTCCTTCAATATTTGATTCGTCAATGATATCTGCAATTCCTTTGACTTTTTTCTCCTTTACCAAGTCTGCTATTTTTTCAATCATATGTGATTTGTTTACCTGGAAAGGAATTTCAGAAATTACAATCTGGTACTTTCCCTGTTTCCCTTCAATGATGGAGGCAGTTGCCCTTTGAATGATTCTTCCTCTTCCAGTTGCATAGACGTTTAGGATTTCCTGTTGGTCATAAATTGTAGCACCGGTTGGGAAATCAGGTCCTGGGACAATTTTGATTAATTGCTCAGGGGTCATTTCACACTTGAAATCAGGGTAAAGAACGGCGTTTTCTTCTTCAATTTTCTTTTTTAGGTCATCTATCTCTTCCTGATAATTAATATCAGATGTATTAACATAGCTTTCAAGGTAATCTGTTGGTTGTGAATTAAGAGTTTGAGGAATAATTTCCTTGGCTTCTTTCGCTTTTCTGAGTTCGTTGTAAACGGCTTTCCCTACCCAAGTATTTCCCATCTTGATCATCCCTTGGAGTGCTTCTATTAACTCGGTGAGATTAAACGGAGGTATTTTAGTAGCCATACCTACCGCTATACCATCTCCTCCATTCGCTAGAATATTTGGGAATCCGGCAGGAAGAATTGTTGGTTCTAGCCTAGTCCCATCATAGTTTTGAACGAAAGTAACTGTACCTTTGTTTAGTTCTGAAAGTAATTCTGGAGTAATCTTTCCCATTCTTGCCTCTGTGTATCTCATCGCTGCTGCCTCATCCCCATCAATGGAGCCAAAGTTTCCTTGCCCATCAACAAGCGGGTATCGCATGGAGAAATCTTGGGCCATTTTTACCAATGTAGGATATACCACAGCCTCTCCGTGAGGATGGTAGTTACCAGAGGTATCTCCAGCTATTTTCGCACATTTTCTGTAATGAGAGGAAGGAGTTAAATCCAAATCATTAATTGCAACAAGAATTCTTCTTTGAGATGGTTTGAGTCCATCTTTTACTTCTGGAAGTGCTCTCGAAACAATTACCGACATAGAGTAGTCTAAGTAATTACTTTTCATCTCATCAACTATAGATCTTGGAGATACCTCTCCAGGATGGAATGAAAGCTCTTGTTCTATACCCTCAATATTCTCTTGTGTGATGTTTTTGTCCTCATCCATTTTTAGAAACTATTTTTTACTAATTTATCAGTTATCTCTTGAAGTTGAGCTTTTTCTAAATTAACAACCCTTTGGCAAGATTCTTTTACGCCTTCTTTGAGTGAAAGCTTCTGTTCTCCAATAATTTGGAAAGGGAGGTCATTATCCTTATCAAGAAGGATTAATGTGAAATTTTCCGCTCCATCATCAGCTTGTGATTTGTTTAGTTCAGGTAAAAGAATTAATCTTTTTGATATAGGGGGATTTTTCTCTCTTCGCTGAACTATTGTCTGTATTATATTTCTTTTGGGGAATATTTCTTGAATTTTTTGTTCATACTCTGAGCCTTTTAAAGAAGATATAATTGCTTGAGTAGTATCATCGGAATCAATTAGTTTTACAACTGCCAATTCCTTTGTGCTTTCAATATCAGATGAAGCTTGGGAATTGTTTAGAGTTGTCACATCTATGACTAAGGAATCAAAGATCTCTACCATCCTATTTGGAGTTTCTTCCTGCTCCTTTTTTAAAAAAATATCTTCCATTTTATTTACCAAAAAATTTAAATATCTAGAGTCGCTTTTCGTGCATGAGATTGGATAAATCTTCTTCTTGGGGGAACTTCATTTCCCATCAACATTTCAAACACCTTCTCTGCTTCTTCTGCATCTTCAATGTGAACTTTCTTAAGTACCCTACTCCTTGGGTCCATTGTAGTATCTCTTAATTGCTCTGGGTTCATTTCACCCAAACCTTTAAACCTGTTTGACACTGGAACTTTGCCGGCCAATTTTGCCTTTGCTACGAAGTCATCTTTCTCTTGGTCATTGAGGAAGTAGAATTTTTTCTTTCCAATCTCTACTTTGTGTAAGGGTGGTTGAGCAACGTAAACATATCCTCCTTCGATTAAAGGTCTAAAAAATCTAAAAAGCAAAGTCAAAACCAGTGTTGTAATGTGTAGTCCATCAACATCTGCGTCACTCATAATGATAATTTTATGATACCTAAGCTTGCCCATATCAAGTGTGTCTCCAATTCCTACTCCTAAAGCTGTAGTAATATCATTAAACTCACTATTTTCAAGTACTCTATCGACTCTGTATTTATGAGTATTAATAATTTTACCTCTAAGAGGGAGAATTGCTTGTGTATGTCTATCCCTACCCTGCTTTGCTGAACCTCCTGCCGAATTTCCCTCAACAATAAAGAGCTCACTCTCTGCGGGATCTTTGCTAGTACAATCAGCTAATTTGCCTGGAAGGGTTGTTGATTCCAGGGCATTCTTTCTAATAACAGCATCTCTTGCTGCTTTAGCTGCCGCTTTTGCTTTGTTTGCTAAAACTGCTTTCCCAATTACATTCTTTGCATCTTGTGGGTGCTCCTCAAAATATGTTAATAATTCATCTCTGACCACCTTCGCAACAACACTTTTGACTTCAGGGTTGTTCAATTTTATTTTTGTTTGACCTTCAAATTGGGGATTTGGTACCTTCACTGAAATAACGGCGGTCAAGCCTTCCCTTACGTCGTCACCACTCAATGTCCCACCCAACCCTTTAAGTAATTCTGCTTTTGTCGCATAGGCGTTAATTGCACTTGTGATTGCTGTCCTAAAACCTGCAAGGTGGGTACCCCCCTCGGGATTAATGATGTTGTTTGTGTAGCATCTTACATCTTCATCCATATCGTCTGTGTATTGTAAGGCTACCTCTACTACGATTTCTCCATCCTGTTTGTTCATGTAGAATGGTTCTTCACCAATAGCTTTCATTTCTAAGTTGAGGAACTGAACATACGACTTAATCCCATCTTCGAAATACAAAT
>Ga0209202_1002060_pt1 | contig 11391 bp, 11 predicted proteins | sample AD_UKC032_MetaG_FD_184416 | JGI IMG/M metagenome (GOLD analysis project Ga0209202, IMG submission 184416) | Active sludge microbial communities of municipal wastewater-treating anaerobic digesters from USA - AD_UKC032_MetaG (SPAdes) (version 2) | ecosystem: Engineered > Bioreactor > Anaerobic >... | reverse complement strand
TGTTTTAAAATCCTCCTTTTTTTGATTGCCGCAAACAATCTAGGAGGTAACTGACCACCCTTACTACCAAACTGTCAAGTCAAGTCTGTCTTCTGTCACATAAACAGACCGCTTTGAGCGGTTCACATTAACAAGCCTCCGGCTCTGCCGGAGGTTGTGACTTAATACAGTGTGGAAAAATCATCTAGAGTAAAACAAACCCGTTGTTTTATACCTGACGTGTAAATTCAACGGGTTTGTTAATTTCGGATAAGGAGATACGTTCTATTCGAGGATGGCCAGCACCTGGCCTTCATTGACGGAATCGCCAACCTTGACTTTAATTTCCTTGATGGTTCCTGCGCCCGGGGCATAAACGGGAATTTCCATTTTCATTGCGTCCATGATGATGACTTCCTCTTCTTCCTGTACTTGGCTGCCGACATTCACCGGAATGCTGGCAATTTTCCCCGGCATGGGGGCTTTAATTTCCATACTCATATTCCTTTTCTGTGCCTCCCTTTACTAATAATATTTTATGAATATTCTAATAAATTTATCCGCTGAATTCATTCTTTGTGGCTGATAAATTTGTGAGGTTTTTACCGTAAATGAATGGATAGGTCAATATAATTATTCAAAGGTGTGGTGTCCCGATGGATCCATTGGTTTATTCATGTCGGAGAGCGTCAATGGGGTTCATCAGAGATGCTTTATATGCCGGGTAGAATCCGAAAAAAATACCGACGAGTCCGGAAAAACCAAAAGACAGCACAATGGAATAGGTCGAGATTAATATAGTCCACCCAGCAAAGAAGGAGAGCAATTCTGAAGAGAGAATGCCCAGTAAAACGCCGATCAAACCGCCGATGAGAGACAGAATGAGTGCCTCGATGATGAATTGTGTGCGGATGTCCCATGACTTGGCGCCCACTGCCATGCGGATGCCGATTTCCCGGGTTCTTTCCGTGACCGAAACCAGCATGATGTTCATAATGCCGATGCCACCCACCAAGAGCGATACGCTGGCAATAGCCGCCAGCAAGAGCGCCATGACCTTGGAGGACTGCTCAGCCATCTGCATCATTTGCGTAAGGTTGCGGACGGTAAAATCGTCTTCTTGAGTCGGACCGATTCGATGTCTTTGCCGCAGCAGTTCTTTGATCTGCGCTTCGGCTCTGTCGAGTTCTTCCGTGCTTTTTGCCTTGACCATGATCGATCGCACCGTTCCCGGAAACGTTCTTCCAAAAAGGTTTCTTTGTGCCGTAGTGACGGGCACATAAATAATATCGTCCTGATCCTGGCCCATCATGGACTGGCCTTTGGAGTCCAGAACGCCAATCACAGTAAACGGCACTTTTTTGATCCGGATGATTTGTTGGATCGGATCATTATTGCCGAAAAGATTATCCACAACGGTTTGTCCCAATATACAGACCTTGGCGGCGCTACGAATTTCCTGTTCGTAAAAATTTCTGCCGATAGCCAGTGTCCAGTCCCGAATCTCCACCATGCTTTCATCCGTTCCGTAAACGACGGTTGCCCAGTTTTGATTGCCGTAAACAATTTGTGCGCCGCCGTTTAAAATAGGAGCGGTCGTTGATACAGCGGAACACTCACTTTTAATGGCATCAGCATCGGCTCGATTCAGATTCTGAATTGCGCCGCTGCCCAGGCGAATGCCGCCGGTGGTTGTCGAACCGGGAAGAACAATAATCAGATTGCTGCCGACAGCCGAGATCTGTTCAGATATTTTATTGCTGGCGCCACGGCCCACTGCCAGCATGGTGATGACAGCGGCGACACCGATGATGATCCCCAGCATGGTTAAAGCAGAGCGCATCTTGTTAACGCGCAGGGAACGCAATGAAATTTTAATGGTGGCAGGAAGATTGATCATGGTCTGTTTTCCTGATCGCTGATTATCTGTCCATCAAGGAAACGAATAATTCGCTTGCTGTATGCCGAGATGTCCGGTTCATGCGTCACCAGAACGATTGTGATTTTTTTTTCTTCATTAAGCCGGACAAAGAGCTCCATAATTTCAACACTGGTTTTAGTATCCAGATTGCCGGTCGGTTCGTCGGCCAGAATGAGTGGTGCGTTGTTCACCAGGGCGCGGGCAATGGCCACCCGCTGCTGCTGCCCGCCGGAGAGCTGATTAGGATGATGCTGCTGCCTTTCTTCCAATCCTAAGAGTTTAAGAGCTTCTCGTGCTTTATGACTTCGGTCTTTGGGGATGTTTTTGCTGTAAAGCAGGGGCACCTCTACATTTTCCAGTGCTGTGGTGCGCGAAAGAAGATTGAAACCCTGAAAAACAAATCCGATTTTTTCATTGCGAATTTCCGCAAGTGCGTCGCGGTCCATTTGACTGACGTCGATGCCGTCGAGCAGATAGCGGCCGGCGGTCGGCTCATCCAGACATCCAATGACGTTCATAAAAGTGGATTTACCGGAGCCTGAAGGCCCCATCACTGCGACGAACTCCCCCGCAGAAATCTGCAGAGATACTTTGTTTAGCGCGTGAACGATGCTGTCGCCGACTTCGTATTTCTTCTCCAACTGATCCGTTTCAATCAATGCCATTTTATTTAAAACCTCGGGCCGGGAGGGGGACCTTGCTGTGCATTCGTTTTTTGATTATTATTTTTTACTTCAACAATAAGCCTAGAGGTTTCAGAAATATTTCCGGACAGGATTTCTGTGAAGCGGTTATCACTGATGCCGACGGTAAGAGCGATACGCGTTGGTTTTTTATCCTCCATAACCCAGACGCCCGTGCCTTTGGGCGCAGTGGCTGTAATTTCCTTGTCTTGGATCTTTACTCTTAGCGCGGCGTTGGGAATGCGTAAAATACCCTTTTTGTCGTCGATAATAATCGACACGTTGGCTGTCATGCCGGGTTTAAGTTTCAGCTCAGGGTTATCCACTTTGACAATCACAGCATAGGTTACCACGTTTTGCACGGTGGTCGGTGCGTTGCGGATTTCTGAAACATTTCCTTTAAATGTCTGGTCGGGATATGCGTCCACCGTAAAGGTCACAGGCTGGTTTGTCTTTATTCTGCCAATATCCGCTTCATCAATACTGGCATCAATCTGCATTTTCGTCAGATCTTGGGCGATGGTGAAAAGCGTTGGAGTCTGAAAGCTGGCTGCTACGGTTTGTCCCACATCAACGCTACGCGAAATGACCGTGCCGTTGACCGGGGAAACGATCTGTGTGTAGCGAAGGTTTGTCTGAGATAAACTCAGCGCTGCCCGGGTCTGTTCAACCTGCGCCTCGGACGCTTTAATTTGCGCCAAGGCTGAAAGATAAACGGTTTCGGATGAATCCAGATCACTCCTGGAGATAAAGTTCTTTCCGTATAGAATCTTATTTCTTTCAAAAGTTGTGAGGGTATCGCGCAGAGCGACTCTGGATTTTTCTAAATTGGCACGGGCTAATAATAAATTGGCGGAAGCCTGCGCGACTTGCGCTTCAAATGAGGACGGGTCAATTTGAGCCAGCAACTGTCCTTTCTTGACGGTTGAGTTGTAATCAACATAAATCTGCTTGATCGTTCCGGAGACTTGTGTACCAACCAGAACCGTAGTGACAGCATTGACCGTTCCTGTTGCGGAAACGGTCGCGCGAATATCGCCCCGTTCAGCTGTCTGCGTTATGTATTGGGGTGCTTTGTCATTTTTTTTGAAAAAGTAAAGCACACCGATGAGAATTAAAATCAGGATGACAACCGCGATGATAATTTTTTTCATTTTTGGACTCCAATGGCTTTTTCCAGACGGGCCTGTGCAACGCTGAAGTCGGACAAAGCGCTGATATACGTCAATTTGGCATTATTGAGTTTGATCATGGCATCCGTAATCTCGATGGAACTGCCTACACCGGTTGCATATCGTCCGCGGGCAAGTTCAAGGTTTTCTTCGGCCTGACGCACAATGATCCTGCCCGTTTCAATGCGTTCAAAAGCTTCCTTACGGTTCAGATAGGCAGATTGCACTTCCAGATAAATGGTCTGCCTGAGCGATTCCTCATTGGCCTTTGCAATGTCCAGATTGGCTCTGGCTTCTGCAACGGCATACTTGGTGGAAAGGCCAGTGAAAAGCGGGAAGGTCAAAGCAACGCCGGCATTCCATGATTTATCCATGGAAGTATCATCTCCCGCATAACCATAGGTGGCGTTGCCGGACATTACGGGGAGATACCCTTTTTTATTAAGATTAATGCTTTTTTCCAAGGCGTCTTTTTTCAAACGGGTGGAAAGAATATCCGGCCTGTTTTCGTAAGCCTGTGCCAAGGCGGTATCAAAGGAAATATCGGCATGCTCAAGATGAAATGCTTCCTGAACATTGTATTCGGTAGTGGATATCACGCCCATGGCTTTGTTCAGGTTGACCCGCGCGATGCGCATAGCGTTTTGAGCGGAAATCAATTGAATGCCAGCGCCGCTGAGATTGACTTCCGCGCTGGTGACATCAATTTTTGAATTTTTACCTGTTTCAAAAAACGTTCTGGCAATGTCATAGTGTTGTTGAAACTGATTGACTGTCTCCAGCGCAACGGCCTCACTCATTTTCGCTTTGAGAAAAGAATAGTAAGTCTCCTTCACGATAAGAATGATTTCAGAGGTTGTTTCTTGAAAATCCGCTTCGGCTGATTGCTTTCTTAATTTCTCAATATCCACCGATGTGGATGTTTTGCCGAAATCAAACAGGGTTTGGTTGAGGTTTAGCGTGTCGGAGTAATAATTATAGGGGTCACTTCTCATGGAGGTGGCTGCCGGACCGACGCGTGAATAGCCGGATTGAAAGACGATCTGGGGGTAATAACCGGCGCTGGCCTGGCCGATTTTACTCTCGGATTGCCTGATTGCGCCGGTTGCGGCATTTATTGCGGGATGATTTTTCAGAGCGGTGTCAATGCATTGTTGAAGGGTAAGCACATCACCTTTTTGAAACGTATCAGTAGCCCAGAGGCTTTTGCTGAATAATAAAATCAATAAAATGAGTAACAAAATTTTCTTATGCATTGTATGGCACTGTCGAAAGATACCTTTCTGAGTTTGTTTACCATAAGTTTGAAATTGCTCAAATCTAAACATTGATGAAGCTATTTAACCTGCTAAACTTCATAGCAGTTCTGAATAATTCAATTCAATCGTATATCAAATTTTATACCAGAAGCTACTAAAAATATAAATACATGTTATTAAACACGAATATTAAGATTTGCTATGATGCTCTATTCGCCTGGAATATTAAAACCGGATAATATCTATCCATAAACAGTGTTCAGTTGGATAAAATAGTTCCATATAAACTAAAAATATCCTTGAAGAGAATATTGGGAAAATGCAAGTAATTGTAAGTCGGAATTTGGAATAATATTCTTGATAAATTATAGGATATGCTTTATCAATCTAATCCTCAAAATGGAGGGCTTATGTCCAACGAATTAATGAATACAAAAGAAGTTGCCAAATATTTGGATATTCATGAAAAACAGATATATTTACTCATCAAGGCAGGGAAAATTCCCTGCACGCGGGTGACGGGAAAGTGGATTTTTCCGCTTAAACTTATTGATGACTGGATACAGACAAGCGCCCACGATGGCCTCAAACAGGCCAGGAAAAGAATCAATTCCATCGAAGGTGCGCTTCTGGCAGCCGGCAGTAATGATCCACTGCTGGATATCCTGTTGACGGCAATCAAAACAAAGCATCCAGCCTTCAATATTTTTTCAGCCAATACCGGCAGTGTCAACGGTTTGGAGGCGTTCAATACGGGATTGACGGATATTGCGTTTTCGCACCTCTATGATCCCGAAACCGGCGAATATAATACACCGTATTTGAAAAAGTATTGCCCGGACCATCAACCGGTTGTTGTAAATCTGTTTTATCGTCAAATTGGTTTTCTGACTCCAAAATCCAAGTCGAATAGTTTTAGGGGATGGGAAAGTCTTACCCAAAAAGACCTGCGTTTTGTCAACAGACAACGCGGGTCGGGAATAAGAATTCTGTTGGATTATGAACTAAAAAATAGAGAAATCGCCTGTGCCGATATTTCAGGGTACGACCGTGAAGTCTATACGCATTTTGAAGTGGGACTTTCTCTCATTTCTGGTGAAGCTGATGTAGGTATCGCATCGGCCGCTGTCGCAAAAATACTGGACCTGAATTTCCAGCCCATTGTCAGCGAACGTTTCGATATGGTTCTCAATAAAAACACATTCTTTCAACCGGCTATTCAGGCTTTTATAGAAACGCTTCAGTCGGAGCAATTTAAAAGCCGTGTTGGAAAAATAGGAAATTACAGTTTTAAGGATGCGGGACGCATCCTCCATTCATAGAGAAATTATTCACTAGAAATAATAAAAGAAAGGAGTGTTAAAAATGAAAGTATTTATTGGAAAATGTCTGGTGCTGCTTTTATTGTTATGGTCCAGTTTTGCATTGGCCGCTGATGGTGATAAATTTATCTTTTTATCCAGCACAATCGGCCCGATTGATTCGGGCATTGTGGGCGTTCTCGAGGATCAGTTTGAAAAAGAGACCGGCATTCGCGTGCGTCATGTGGGTGCGGGAACTGGAGCGGCATTGAATATTGCCCGCCAAGGCAACATCGATCTGGTTATGGTTCATGCCAAGTCACTGGAAGAAAAGTTTATTGCTGATGGTTTCGGCATCGAAAGAATTCCTCTGATGTATAATGATTTTGTCATTGTCGGACCGGCGGCTGATCCTGCGGGAATTAAAGGGATAAAAACAGCAGCGGAAGCGTTAAAGAAAATTATGGATAGCGGTTCTCTTTTTATCAGCCGCGGCGACAAATCGGGAACGCATGTCGCGGAGATGGAACTTTGGGGGAAGGCTGGAATAAAGCCTGCCGGTTCATGGTATGCCGTTTACGAAAAGGGTGCTGAAGGCAATGTTCCTACACTCCAATATACTGATCAAAAAGAAGCTTACACGGTCATTGATCGGGCCACTTATATTTCAATAAAATCTCAAATCAAACTATCCATTCTGGTTGAAGGTGACGAATCTCTATTGAACTATATTTCGCTGATACCGGTCAACCCGCAAAAATGTCCCAAGGTCAATGTGAAAGATACTATGAAATTTGTAAAATGGCTGACCTCGCCCGAAAAAGGCCAGCTGCTCATCCGGGATTTCGGCAAGGATAAATATGGCGCAGTGCTGTTCTTCCCAAATTCCATCGAATGGCAAAAATCAAATAAGAAATAGGAATTAACAAAAAGGAGATAAGTCATGAAAATCTTGAGAAGCAGCAAATGGGTTATTACGTTAATGATTGTGACAGTGCTTGTGGTATTGGGTGCAGCGAATGTTTTTGCCGCGCCTAAACAAAAAAATATTATTCTGGCAACAACCACCAGTACGCAGGATACGGGATTACTTGATGTTTTGATTCCTATATTTGAAAAACAAACGGGCTACTTTGTAAAAACGATTGCTGTAGGTTCCGGGCAGGCTATGGCGATGGGACAAAAAGGCGAGGCGGACGTCATGCTGGTTCATTCACCAGATGCGGAAAAGAAGTTTATTGCTGAAGGTTACGGAATTAACCGGCGTCTGGTGATGCACAATGATTTTATTATTGTTGGGCCAGGCGCTGATCCAGCCAAAGTTAAAACTGCGAAATCGTCGGCTGAGGCAATGAAATTGATCGCCTCTGGCAACGCATTGTTTGCATCGCGGGGAGATAATTCGGGAACACATGCGAAAGAAAAAACGTTATGGAAAAAAGCGGAAATCAATCCCATCGGGCAGAAATGGTATCAGGAAACCGGACTTGGGATGGGACAGACCTTAAATGTTGCGGCGGAGAAAAAGTGCTATACATTGGCTGACAGAGGCACCTATCTGGCGATGAAAAAGAATCTGAATCTGGATATTTTATCGGAAGGCGATGCGGCGCTGCTTAACATTTATCACGTGATTGAAGTTAACAGCGCCAAATGGCCTAAAGCCAATGCCGAAGGTGCCAAAGCATTTGCAGATTTCATGGTTTCCAAACCTACACAAAATATCATTAAAACTTTCGGCGTCGATAAATTCGGGTCACCTCTGTTTTTCCCTGATGCCGGGAAAAAAGTGGAAGATTTAGGGAAGTAACAGCTAGGGGCAGAGAGTGGAATTAATTATTCAAGGGGTCATCAAAGCTTTTGAATTAATCATCAGTTTTGATCCCGAAGTGATGGGCATTACGTGGCTGTCTTTGAAAATATCAGGGACAGCCACGTTTATCAGTCTTTTCATCGGCGTATCCATTGGAACAATCGTCGCTCTAACCAACTTTAGCGGAAAGAGACTGGTCATTAGTATCATCAACACGGGAATGGGGTTGCCACCCGTTGTTGTGGGTCTGTTTGTAACGATTTTGATCTGGCGAAGCGGACCACTGGGGTTTCTGGAGATTCTCTACACCCCGTATGCGATGATTATAGCGCAGGCGATCATCGCCACGCCGATTGTCATGGGTATCTCGCTGGCCTCTATTCAAAACCTGCCGCCGAATTTGCGCTTGCAGATTCTATCACTGGGCGCCAGTCGGATGCAGATGGTGTGGGTATTGATCAAAGAATCCAAACTGCCGCTTCTGGCAGCTGTCATGGCCGGTTTTGGTGGCGTCATTTCCGAAGTCGGCGCTTCTATTATGGTCGGTGGTAATATCAAAGGATATTCGCGCGTGCTTACCACCGCAACCGTCATGGAAACCGGCAAAGGAAATTTTGACATTGCTATAGCATTGGGTGTTATCCTTTTGATTTTGGCATTTCTGGTTAATCTCCTTCTCACGCAGGTACAACAAAGGCAGCATCCACGATGAACATACTTACCGTTCAAAATTTAATCGTCAAGCGCAGTGGCGTCACTGTCTTGGATATCAGCGAGCTGACTGTTGAAAAGGGCAGAATCCTTGCCCTGATCGGTCCCAATGGCGCAGGCAAGTCAACACTTCTTTTAACGATGGCCGGTTTGTTAAAAACAAGCCAGGGAAAGATATATTATCAGGAGGTCCCTATCGATAGCAGCGCCAGTCGTTCTGCCATGCGTCGAAGTATCTCTGTTGTTTTCCAGGAGCCGCTTCTCCTCAATACGTCTGTTTATAAGAACATAGCTCTGGGCCTGAAATTCCGGCATCTAACGGGCAGTGAAATTGAAAAGAGTGTTGAGGAATCATTAGACTATTTTGGGATTAGTTCTCTTGCCACAAGATCAGCTAAAACGCTTTCCGGTGGGGAAGCTAAAAGAGTATCTCTGGCACGTGCGTTTGCCTTGAAGCCGGAGGTGATAATGATGGACGAGGCTTTTAACTCGCTCGATCCTCCGACAAGGGAAACGCTTATGGATGATCTCCGGAATATTCTGGAGAAAACAAAAATTACCGCCGTGTTGGCCTTACACGATCGTGAAGAAACATTGCGTCTGGCGCAGAATGTAACTGTGATGGCCGAAGGCAAAATTATTCAATCAGGAACTACCGCTGAGATTTTCAATCAGCCTGATTCCGAATTTGTAGCCAACTTTGTCGGCACGGAAACGATATTGGAAGGAAATGTCAAAAGATGCAATGCTGGCCTTATGGAAATTTCCGTTGATGGAAAAATAATTGAAGCAGTGGGTAATTTTTTGCCGGGGCAAAATGTATACTGCTGTATAAGACCGGAAAATATCACCGTGTTGCCGGCCATAGCGGAAAAAACCAGTGCACGTAATGTTTTTGAAGCAAAAATTCAGAAAATCATCCGTCAAGCATTTTTCTATAAAATGATTTTAGACTGCGGTTTTCTTGTGGTCGCCTATATCACGGTTTCTTCTTGCGATGAATTAGGCATCTGTGAAGGTTCAATGGTAGTTGTCTCATTCAAAGCCACTGCCGTGCACGTCATGCGTCGGGAAAAATGAGGCGCAAGGACAATCGGCAACACTCCTATCGAATAGCACCAAGAGGTTCTATGGCAGTATCCATGGGCAGAATTGCAACTTCTTCGCAGAAGGGCATGGTCCGTAACGTGAACACAGACCGGTGTTTATCAGCCTTGCGATAGAATTCAGCGAATTTCACCATTGGGAGAAATGACATGCCGCCTTCCAGCGGCTTGAAGAAGTTGTCAAAGTGCACCGGAACCACAAGTCGCGCACGGGTTTTCAATACGACATTTTCCAGATATTGATCAGTATCCCCTCTGCCGCCGATACCCAAAAAAATTGCATCCACAGCAATCCCGTCATACATTTCCGGTTTGAATCCTGCGCTTCCATGATGAAGGATCGCCCCGGAAGGGTGACTGATCAGCAGGGCAAACACGCCGCCCAAACGGTAATCTCCCGCTGCTGCCGGCGGGGTAAGCGGTTGGTCGATGGTTCCGGGATAGGGTACGCGGCCCAGGAGGGCGGGGCCGTGGGCGCTTTCAATGAACTTTACTGTAAAATCCCCGAATCGCATAGTCCGGTCCGGTTTCACAGCTATCAATTTGCTTTCCGCCATACCGGCGCCCCTGCCCACATTTATGGTGCTTTCTGTGCCGATGAGCGGTGCGTCAGCCTCGATTGCGAAATAGGGGGCGTCCGCGACATGGTCAAAATGGCTGTGGCTTACGATGACCGCCGTGATATTTTCCCTACCTAGTTTCTCGGCCCATTTTCGGATCAGGGCGTAGTTGGGTTCCAAGGGCCAACCAAACACGATCTTGCTCATGCTGAATCTGCTCAAATAGGGATCGATCAGGATGCCCGTTTTTCCGTCCGTTATAAACATGCCTGCTGTGCCCAGCCAGGTCGTGCGCACACTCTTCTGAGGCGTAACGGTTTTCTTTATAACAAGTCGCTGATACAGACCCATATCCGCACAGCCCATGAAAATCAGCTGCAAGAAAGCCGGTATCAATAAAATCATGTATTTTTTCATGTCACCACTCTCCGTGACTTTCGTCTGTAATCTTCGACTCATCTTCAGCGGGAAAGGTTAAACAGAATGCCGCTCGCTGGGTGCTGGAAACAGGCTTTCGCCATATCGATACCGCTTTATGGTTTTGCAACTGGCGCAATAGGAACTTGAGCAGTTGCCGGCATCAAATCTCTTACGACAACAATTCTATTTTCAGGAAATTCTTTTCTGGACGTCCATATTTCATTATTTTCTTCTCCATAGACAATCCAATCGACAGATTTCGAATTCGTATCTGCAACCCAAACACAACACGTTTTATTCGTCAATTCGGGATTTTCCTGAAGGCCTGCAAGTTCCATCCGAGACGGAAGACGCCAATCGGCAAAGCCTCCCTCTCTAAGTTCCTTTACAGTATTTTCAACATTGGCGGCTGTTATATCAGCGACAGGATAAATCAACCATTGCAAACCAGTCTTGGTATCAACAA
>Ga0209202_1002053_pt1 | contig 11420 bp, 6 predicted proteins | sample AD_UKC032_MetaG_FD_184416 | JGI IMG/M metagenome (GOLD analysis project Ga0209202, IMG submission 184416) | Active sludge microbial communities of municipal wastewater-treating anaerobic digesters from USA - AD_UKC032_MetaG (SPAdes) (version 2) | ecosystem: Engineered > Bioreactor > Anaerobic >... | reverse complement strand
GGGGCGACGGAAACCAAAGGAAAAGTGGCTCCGTTTGACCCGCCCACAAGTGGCTCCGTTTAACCCGCCCGGCGACATCACCTCCAATATGCCACCGATTCCAGGCCGGGCAAGCAAGTAGGTCTGCACTACACCGCCTTGGCGAACGCCAACTAGGCCTGGCGACCCCGAGAACCCCGTTCCAACCCCGATTCAGCCCCGAAAATCGCTCCGATTTTCCTCAAACTGCGCAACCAGGGCTAGAAGAGCTGCGTCAGCGGTTCGGCATGACCGCCAAGGAACTGGGTGGCCGGATTATCGAAGGGTTCTTCCAGCTCCCGCCAGACATCCAGGTCGTGATGCTCGGCCAGCTCAGCAAGCAGGCCGAGATCGTGGTGATCGAATCGGTCTTAGAGAGCTGACGAGACAAGTCGGCTGCTACGCCGACTCGTCGGGTGGACGGATCAGACCAAGCCGACAAACGCATGGCTCGGATCTCTGCAATGGCGATGCAACTCCGAGACACCAAATCCCGATTGACTCACGCTCCAAAACGGAGGCGGGGTCAGCGATAGCCGGGTGCTGGTGGCGGACAGGCAGCACCCTTCTTACCGACGTTGTTGCGGACAATGGTCATATCCAGAGTGTTGATCCGACCATCGCCATTCACGTCGCAGCGGAAGTTGGCGGGAGTCAAAGATGCGCCGGTGTTATTCCTGATTCGCGTCATGTCCAGCACGTTGACCCTGCTGATTGTGCCGTCGCCAGTAACGTCGCCGGCCAGCACGCCAAAACAGACCAAGTCTTCCGTCGACGCTTCGCTAGCGTCGACGATTCCGGGGAAGGCCAGCGTTACTCCAGCCGGCTCGGTGATGCCCTGCAGAACCACCGTCAGGGTGTTACCCTCGATGGCCACTTGCTGGACCGTGCCGGTTAGCCCACCGTTGGTCCTCAAGGTAACGTCTGATGGGTCGAGTCCGCCGGATCCGGAGATCGGCCGGTCGAATGTGAGGATCACCTGCGTCGGGCCACCCTGACGACACTCGACGGCCACATCGTTATCACCCAGCGGCGCTCTCAGGTCGATATCGAAGGTTCCGGCATCGCGGTGGACCCTTCGGGACACGGCCGCTACCAGCGTGGGCGGTTCTCGATCCTCATAGATGAGCCGGTAAAAGCCGGCGCTGTCCCTGTCCACCAGGTGCAGGAAGTCCTCGGCATAGGGTGCCTGGGCCTGCGGACGCACAATTCGATGGGTGGTCCATGCGTTGTCGTCCATCCGGAGTTCGCTGCCGTCGGCCCGCAGCACTTTCCGGAGCTTGTACAGGGTTCCACCCGGGTTGTTGACCCGCAGGTAGGTCCACCCGGCCGGCATGGTGGCCGTCAAAACCACCTCCGACTGACCCGGGCCAGGCGATCCGGACAATGATCCTTGGGTCACGGCCGATACCGGCACCTCGGTGCCGTCGCTGCTGTAGATGCGGTCGGGCAGGTGATCGATCTCTTCCAGGTCGTTGACCAGGAAATCCGCGATGCCGTCGTCGGCGGGGGCGTCCATCCTCACCGCGTGGATGAGTTCGTGGATGTCAACACGGTCCATCAGGGACAATCGCGGATCGCCCAGGCTGTCGATGTGCGCAAAGGTCGCCGAGTAATCCATGAATGTGCCTTGTAGGGCTGAGGTCATCAGCCAGCGGGCGACTGCACTCTTCCCCGGGCCCACTTCGCCTAGCTCGGCGGTCAGCGATGGTGAGACCGGCTGGGTGCCAACCTGCGCTCCGATGATGTGGAAGTCGATCAGCAGTCCAAGCTCATTCTCGATGATCTTGGGTTGGGCCGAGGTAATCGTCACTTCTCGGGCCATGCCCGCTCCGGCGTTGGTGAGGATGAGTCCCACCGAGAACGGAATGGCGGGCTCCACTTCCGGCGTGAACGGATCATCACCGTAGACCCGGTACTCCCAAAAGTACTTGAGACGCAGCTTCGGATCGGGATGAACCCAGATGGAATCGGGCAGCAGGGGAAGCATTACCTGGTGGCCCTCCATCAAGTAGGACAATGTGGCACCGACTGTGTACCGCGTTGCGTGCTGAGAAGCGGCTTCAGAGCTTGGAAGAATTGTCCACTGTGCGCTGGCTGTTGCTGCTGGTGGCACTGAGCCTCCGCCGGTCATATCCAAGATCCCGGTTAAGGCCGGGCCGGTTATCCCGAACCGGTCGTTGGCTGGCTGGCCGTCGGCGTCGCGAATGTCGATACTGACGGTGACACCTTCCATGTTACTGCTCGAGGAGTTTGACAGTCCGAGCGTTGCGGTAAAGCCATTGCGAGCGATTACTGCCGCCTGCGAAAGCTCCAACTTGACTCGGCTGCACACTCCGTCAGGCATCGTGGCAATAACGTCCTGGACGCCGTTCAGGGTTCTCAAGAAACCGTCAAGAACATCCTCGTCGCCCCTCTGCTGCATAAGTTGAAGCGCGTTTTCCGCTGCCCCCCATTTCGATTGCAGACGGTCTAAGTCGAGGAAATCGGTGCTTTGGGCGGGCGGCACATCCTCCGTTTTGAAAATGCCGGCACTCCAGTAGTCAAGCGTGCGATTACACCTGTCCACAAGTGTAGTGACATGTTCATTGGTGACGTTTCGGGGCAGGGGAGCAATGAGCAATGCCTGCCTCTCCGATTCCGATATCCGGTAGCCATCTTCACTCTCGAGCGTCTGACTCGCCGTGAAATGGTCCATCCAGGGAATGTAGTTCGCGTCGTACTCGCCGTCGCCGATCCACACCTCATCTCCGTACAGCTCGATAGCGGCGTCCGGGAGCGTACGCAAGAGCGAGGTCTCCTGCTCCAGCTTCTGCATCTGCAGGTTCACGGCACTATCGCTGGGCCCGCAGTACTGGCTCCAGGCCGAGGTCAAGTCAAGCCCCAGCTTCACCCCCGACCAGAACTCCCCGATCAACGGCATAGCCTTTCCGCAGGAGATAGCCACCGTCGGGACGTCCTTGATCATCGCGACTTGGCAGCTCGCATCGTAACCGCTCGAAGAGCCGCATGTGACGGTCACATCATAGATGGTCTTCAGGATGGGATAGATACACTTCAACCGCTTTCCAACGAAGTAATTGAACGCCCATTTTGCGGCTGCCTCAGCAATACCTGCCGCGCAGCCGTTGCATGAGATAGGCATGGCCGGTGGCATTGAGCGAGGATGGACCGAGACGCGAGGGGAATCCCCCTCGGCAGGTACGTAGCGTGGACCAGAGTAGTCGCCGGGGATGTAACGAACGTCCTCGCTGCCGCCGCCGTCGCCTCCACGATCTTCGTAAATCACGCCACCCCCAGTCTGATGCCAGGGAGGATCATGAGGATCATGCCGTTCGTCACCCTGGTAGCAGAAATCGGGCAGGCGACTGGTGGTAGTCACCTCGAAGGTGCGCTTCCAGCTGCCGCAGCTGATCCAGTATGTGGTCAGAGACGTCACTGGTGTGCAGATGGGGTTCTCGATGGCCATCTGTCTAGAGGCCAAGGCGGACGAGGGCGTCTTCAGACGAATGAGCACCGGCACGACGAGGGAGGTCTGCGCAGCAAGGACACCCAAGTCACCCGTCGGCATGACGAACTCGTAGTGAGCGTGCTGATCGAAGGTGAGCGTTACCTCCTCGGCGGCGACCAGACCATGGTTCGTGATCGTGAAATCCACTTGTTTCGAGCCATCGGCAAGGAGGTTCATGTCGAGAATAGCAGGTTCAACCGTGATCACCGGCATCGGAACATGAGTCTCGAAGGTGGTAACGAGCGTGATCTCGTAATGGTCCTTGATGAGTGTGGGTGTCACCGACCAGCTGTAGTGGACCGCCTCCCGTGGCAAAAACGCCTTGATACTGAGGCGCCTCCCGGCGGTGACAAACACCGTGCCCCTCGCTTCGCTATGGGAGGGGGCTTGAACCTCTATACGATAGTATCCTTCGTTTAGCCCAGGAAGAACCAGAGAACCGCCGGCGTCGGTGGTGCCCGCTGCTACCGCCGTGCCGGTCCAATAGTCCTTGACCGTCACCGTGGCATCGGCCACGTGGGGCTTGCCCTCAGCGTAGTAGGTGTACTCATCCTCGACGATGACTTCCAGGTCCCCTTTCCCTTCAGACATCGCCGTGAATACGAAAGGCACGGCCAAGGAGGCGGCTTGTGCCGAGATCCCCAAGCTCCCTTCATATTGCGTCAAGGGAAGGTCATCGGCCGGCTTGAGGCTGAGGACCACACGTGTCTTGCCACCGGCTGGCAAGGGATCAAGAACCGAGGGGGAGACCAGCGATAGCCAGGGAGCCGAAGGCACCTGAATCATCATGATCGAAGTGTCGGCTCCCCCGGTATTCTCCACTTCAAACTCCACGAAGCGTTGGCTGCCACGGACCATTCCGGCAAGCAGGGAGTCTGGATGCACCGCTAGCCGAGGCACGGGCGGAATGACTGTGGTACTCACCGTCGTCGTTGCAGCAGCGCCCTCCAAACTGGTCAGTACAATCTGAGTCGTACCTTGAAGCACCGAGTCGTCGGTCGCAAAGACCGTATAGCTGAATGATGCGGTCTCAAGGGCAGCCAGGTGCTGGGGAGCGCTCACCTGGACGTTCAGATTGTCCGCGGCACCCATGACGCTCGCGGTGATCCCTGAGAGAGCCGTATCTCCAAGATTGCGGATACTCAGTTGGCGAGTGACAGGCCTGCCCGGCACCAGTCTCTCCGAAGCCTGACGTGGGTCGGTGAGCATCCCCACGAGAACGAATTGAGCCTGGCTCGTGTCGGTCTGCACCGCCGGGTGATCCGCACCGACGGTGTACTGACCCGCCTCGTTGGGGAGAGGCTGAAAGACCGTCGCAAACGTGCCGGCGCCGTCGGTTGTGACCGACAGTACTCGGCGAGTGCCCTGCACCCCTATTCGAATAGTCACGGGTACGTTGGCTGCCAGCTGGCCGGAATCCAATCGACAGGCGGTGCCCTGCAGAGCCACGGGCGTGCCTGTGGGAGCCAAGGCCACATCCGCTGCCACTGTGGCGGTGTAGCTTATCGGCACGGTCAAGTGCCAGTCCTCGGTATCGCTGCCACAGCTGTTGGATGCCTGAATCGTGACGAGGTATGGGCTCATCGCACCCAGCGGGTTCGGCCAGGAGACCACGCCTGTAGCCGTATCGATCGTCATTCCCGCGGGACCGCCCACGAGCGACCAGGTCACCGGAGGCGATCCGTCCTGTAAAACAGGCGTTGGACCGGTGTAGGCCGAGCCCTCGTTGACGGTGCTATCGGCAATGTCGGCAATGACCGGCTTGCCAAGTACGGTAAGCTGCCAGCTCTTCGTATCACTGCCCGCCACGTTCGATGCACGGATTGTGATCTGTTCCGTGCTGCCGAGGGGTCCAGGGGCAAGCCAGGAAACGATCCCTGTACTCGGGTCGATGGTCATTCCGGAAGGTCCCGCCACCAACGACCAGCTGACCGCGAATACCGTTGAAGGGAGCACAGGCGCCGGTCCCGTATAGGGCTGGCCGGCGGCAATCGTAGCATCCGCAATATCGCCGATCGTCGGCGGGCTGGTGACGCGCAGTTGCCAACTCGTGCTATCGCTGCCAATCGAGTTCGTGGCCTGGATGGTGACCGTCTGCAAACTGCCTGCGGGATCTGTAGTGGGCCAAGACACAACGCCGGTCGAGGCATCGATCGTCATGTCTTCCGGTCCTTGGACCAACGACCATGTGATTGGCCGGCTTCCCTGTAGCAGGTTGGGGGTAGGCCCCGAATAGGCGGCACCCGCGGCAACCACCGTGTCAGGTATTGCGCTAATGACCGGGGGGACCGGCGCGGTGGCGGTGAGGACGACCAGGCCGCCATTGCCACAGGCCATGTAGAAGTACTCACCAGCTTGGGCCACATCCGCGGGATTCTCCTGGTTGACGTAACCGATCCCGACCTGGACAGGAGTGGCCGGGTTCGAGATGTCAAACACGACCAAGCCCTGGTGAGTTGAACTGCCGTCGGGCGGCCATGAGGTATAACCCACGTATGCATGGTTGCCGGAGGCCACGATGCCACCGGCCATGAATTGTTCATCGCCCCTGTCCGTTTGGATGGTGCTCACTTCGCTGAGACTTTGCGGGGCCGTCGGAGTACTGCAATCGATCATTTGTAGGCCTAGGCAAGGAATAGGGTTCAGACCGGGCCCTTCTCCGATCACAGCGATGGTCCCACTCACGGCTAGCTTGTTACCATACGGATGTGTAGAGGCATCAATTGAGCCCAGAAGCACTATGTCGCTAGGCACCCTGACATTCAGGATGCTTAACTGCCCGAAACTAAGGAGAAGCGCGCGACTTCGTGAGACCGCCACATCTGTCACGTCCCAGTGAACGTACGTCCCTGCTAACACGGGGTTTGTGGGGCTGGAGATGTCGATTACCTGTAGACCTTGAAACTGAGCGGCCAGGTAAACATATTGGTACGAGACTACAACACTGACCGCGTTGCTGCCAGGAACGTTGTAGTTGCCGAGAAGCACCGGCGATGCAGGATTCGTGATGTCGATGACCTGAAGGCCGGAGGTCCCGTCCGCCACGTAGGCGTAGTGCCCTGAGATGGCCACGTCCCAGGCATACCCCGGAGTGTCACAACCGCCGACCCGCACAGGCGCCGAGGGCGTTGCGATGTCGAACACCTGCAGGCCGCTTGTTCCATCGGCGATGTAGGCGTAGTGGTCTGAGACAGCCACAGCCATCGCCTCGCCTGGACTGTCACAAGCGCCGACGTACTGCACACCGATGTCGTCACCGTTGACCCGGCCCACCCCGCCCGTGAGGAACAGTAGTACGACTGTACTTGGAGCAATCCAGGATACGAGATTCAGGATCATCCGTCGCGCACACAGGGCTAGCGCTGTCACGAGCGAGTCCTCCTCTGTTTCAACGCCTTGTAGCTTGACGCCGTCGCTCAACGCGTGAGGTCAATCTCCGGCTTCAGAATGATGACTTCAGAGATGAGAGATTGTCGACCCGCTTCTTTCCGATCATTCTCAACTCACCATTATCAATTGTACCCTCGCAAGATGGAAGATCAATCCGTCGTTGACTGAAGTCTCCCCCCCGATTGCCAAGTGCAGGGAGCCTCCGCCCGATCGTGTGCTGGGTCGGTACACGCCAAGTGCGACGGGATAGGGTACGGTCCTCGAACCCGGGCCCACGCTGGTGTATCTGGCGGAAGACGCCTTGTCGGTGGTCCGCGAACGGGCCGAGACCCTGGCCCGCCATCGTGGCTTGCCGCTGGCCGAGGTCAATCTCCACGTCATCACCGCCTCCCGGCTGCGTCTCGATCAACCCACCGACCGATCCCGGCTGTTCGAAACCGCGCGACGGTTGCGCCCGAGGATGCTGCTCCTCGATCCGCTGCCCGCCGCCGTGCGGCAAGACGAGATACTGCTGACCAGATCAACACCGGAGGTGATGCTGATGTATAGGCTGCTGTTCAGGAGAATGAATACCGACGAGGACTGGAGCGAAGGGGCCGAGTTCTCGGACGAGAGGCTGACCGCGGAAGCCAGGGATCTCCTGACCGACCGCTACGCCAGGGATGGCCTGGAGACGAGGTTCGAGCGGGTACCGGATGATGGGGGTGAGGAGCGGTGAGACGATCGAACTGCTCATCGACGACACCCGGGTCGCCAAGCGCGGCCGGCAGATGGCGGCTTTGCAGAAGATTTGGGATCACGCTCATCAGCGTTTCGTGCGGGGGCACATCTGGGTCGTGGCGGCCATCCGGTTCCGAGGGGTGGTCCTTCCGTGGCGGATCGAGCTGTGGAAACCTCGCAAGGTCGCGGCCGCAAATTCCGCAAGACCACGTCGGACAAGGTCGGTCAATCGCGTCCCGATAGAACTCAAGACTCTACCCACCGTCATGTCCTGGTCTTTCACAAACGGCCTTGTCCGGCCACGCGTGTTCTGTCCCAATCCCGGCGGCAACCTGTCAAGTCAAGCCCCCCGCACGCAGTACGTTCTCTCCCAGTCTTCGATCCACCATCGTGGCAATCAGGCTTTTCGCGGTATCGGACAACCCTTCGGTCACACACACGAACAGATTGCAGGAAGCTCAAGAACGAAGAGCTGCTGATGGTCCAACTGGGAGGAACGCGGCTGAAGTATGAGCTCGACCGCGTGCCCTTGTGGCGGGGGAATCATGTCGGAATCAAGATGCTTGCCGAAGACGTGGCTAAGTATCTGTACCTGCCGCGGCTGCGGGATGAGGACGTGCTGCTGGCGGCGATCCGGGATGGGGTGGAACGGCTGACGTGGCAGACGGAGACATTTGCCTATGCCGACAACTGGGACGAGCAGCGGAAACGGTACAAGGGTTTGCAGGCTGGTCGGTCCATCCGCGTACTGATCGACGGGCAGAGCCTGTTGGTCAAATCGGACGAGGCGGCCCGACAACTGGAGGCGGACAAGGCCGAACAGGACAAGAAAGCGGCACCCACCACTGGAACCAAGGGGGATTTCCGGCTGGCTGGTACGTGTACACCGGCTCGGCCAGGAATGGCCTTGCTCAGCGAGTCAGGCGGCACTTGCGTCGCGAGAAGCGGAAGCACTGGCACATCGATTACCTGCTGGCAGTCGCCGACGGTGTCGAGGCTTTCGTGTTGCCGGGGACGGCGGTGGCGGAGTTTATGGAAGCACGTGCGCAAGCTGCTGTGCGCAGCCGGGAATGTCCCCCACGGAGCTGATCGTTATCACCATCACAGCTACGCCCCATCTCGGCTGTCATTGATTTAAGGGACCAGAAGGATAGACTCTTGAGGATCAGACCATCCGTCAGAAGCGAGATTGTGGCCGAGGGAGACGCACGATGTCAGCGCTAATCGCCACCGGTCTGACCGTGATTCTGTCACTCGCCGGCGCCGGCGAGCGCGACATCGATGTCGAACTGAGTGCCGAGCGAGTCCCGCGCTTTACCAAGCTCGAGATGACGCTGAACGCCCAGCCCGCGGGCCAGAACGCCTATGATCCCGCCGAGGTGGATTTCCAGATCGCCATCAAGTCACCGTCGGGCCGGGGGCTGTCTGTGCCCGCTTTCTGTTACCAGGATTTCGAGCGGCGGCCCCTGAGCCGGGGCGGAGCCAGTCGCGAGTGGCTGTACCCGGTGGGACAGTCCGAATGGAAGGCGCGCTTTGCTCCCACCGAGGTGGGCACTTACACGTGCACCGCCGTACTCAAGGACGCAGCTGGCACGGTGCAGTCGGCGACCTTTCGGTTCGAGTGCGCAGCTTCAAAGAAGGAGGGTTACATCCGGGTCTCGAGCCGCGATCGGCGCTATCTGGAGTTCGAGGACGGCACGCCGTTCTTCATCGTTGGCCAGAACGTTGCGTTTGTACACAACGGCTACAGGGCCATCGAGAAGATCCGCAAGCTGGGCGAGAATGGGGCCAATTTCGCCCGAGTGTGGGCCTGTGCCGAGGATTGGGCCATGGCCATCGAGGCCCGCAAGAGCGCCTGGGGCCGATCGTGGGACTGGGTTCCGCCGATTGTGGCCACACCAGGTCGGGACGGATACCACTCGTCGAAGCTGTGCGTGAAGATCAGCGGCGCGGCCGGGGCGCGCGCAAGGGTATCGCCGGCGCACCCGGTGGGCCTGCGACCGGCAACGGGCTACGTGCTGGCCGGCCGGATGCGGGCTGACGACGGAGTCGGCGTGGCGTTGGCTTTGGGGGGAGATGAAGTCATCACCGGCAAGCCGCAGTGGGAGCCCTTCAAGCGGGAGTTCACATCGGGACCCGACCAGTGGTGGTTGGGTGATGTCGACCTGCGGTTGACGGCCAAAGGTGCGGCCTGGATCAGCGACTTGTCTTTGCGCGAGGTCGGTGGCGGGCCGGAGCTGCTGGGAGAAGCAGACGTCAACCGCCCCGTGCTGGGATCCTATAACCAGGCTGACTGCTTCCTGCTGGATCAGGTCGTGGAAGCGGCGGAACAAGCGGGTGTTTATCTCCAGTTGACCCTGCTGACGCGCAATCTCTACATGCCCACGCTCACCAAAGCCGGTTCGGCGGAGTACGCCGAGGCTATTCGATACGGCCAGCGTCTGATTCGCTACTGCGCCGCGCGTTGGGGTTACTCGACGCATGTGGCCATCTGGGAATACTTCAACGAAATGGATCCAGCCCTGCCCACCGACAACTTCTATGAAGAGCTTGGCCGGGTGTTCGAAGCGGTCGACATCAACCGGCACTTGCGGGCCAGCAGCACGTGGTCGTCGCCGTCCAAAGACTACCGGCATCCGCGACTGGACACCGCCGACATGCACTACTACTTGCGGCCGGCCAATGGAGAAATCTGGAAGAATGAGGTGGCGTCGATCCTGGCCCGGCGGGATATCCTCCGGCAGAACGTCACCGATAAGCCCGCATTGCTCAGCGAGTTCGGTATGACTGATAACCAGTGGCAGCACGCCCCTGAGCTGGACAAAGACACAGAGTACATCCACCTGCACAATGCTCTATGGGCTTCCGTGCTGAGCGGCCTGGCCGGTACCGTGTGCCACTGGTTCTGGGACGACATCCATCAACGTGACTTGTACCGCCATTACCTGCCGATCAGCCGATTCGTGTCCGACGTTCCGTGGACGACTGGACAGCTGCGGGACACGTCGGCCACCTGCGACGGTGGCGTTCAGGTGGTTGGTCTTCAGGGTGAGCCGGGGGCGTACCTTTGGCTGCACGACAAGCGAGCCACGTGGTGGAACATCGCCATCGAGAAGCACAAGCCGGAGGAGATCAGCGGAGCGTTGGTGAGCATTGATGGCCTTGCCTTGGACACCTATCGGGTCGAGTGGTGGGATACGTCTGAAGGCAAAGTCACCCGGCGTGAATCAGCCAGGCCGACCGGGAACCGGGTTGAACTCGACGTACCCACGTTCGCGGGCGACATCGCCTGCAAGATCGTCAGGGACGGCAGGCAATAGGCCGGCTTGGGACTTTCCGACGGTCGGAGACCACCGAAGCAGGGGCGACAGCAGGGCGTCGGGGCCAGGTGGGGCTGATGGCCTGGGTGCCGTCACCATCGCGGTGTGCATCCAGTCCTTCCCCGTGTGGCCTGGCAGCAATCGTCGACGAAGCCATAGCCGCCAATTCACTTCGCGCAGTTCGGGTCGGCCGGCTTCCCGGCTCCGCTGTAGCACCGCTGGAAAATGCCGAAGTCGGACTGGTCGACGTCTGCGTCGCGGTCACGGTCGGCGGCGATGAAGCCGTCCGGGTCCACTAACAGCAGGCATCCCGGCGGCGGGTGACCCGGGTCAAAAGGAATCGCCGGGCCGGTCACACAAGCGGCGAAAACCTGCAAGTCGGCGGCGTCCACATCGCAGTCCTGGTCGAAATCCACCGGGACGAACGCGCTGCAGACCGGGAGGATCACACTCCAGAACCC
>Ga0209202_1002051_pt1 | contig 11423 bp, 9 predicted proteins | sample AD_UKC032_MetaG_FD_184416 | JGI IMG/M metagenome (GOLD analysis project Ga0209202, IMG submission 184416) | Active sludge microbial communities of municipal wastewater-treating anaerobic digesters from USA - AD_UKC032_MetaG (SPAdes) (version 2) | ecosystem: Engineered > Bioreactor > Anaerobic >... | reverse complement strand
GGGGCGCGCGTCGCCCGGCGGATACCGCCCCCCGTGTTGCGTGGCGGCATTGTTGTCACCGGTTTAATCATGACCGTTTTGTTCTTTGCACGGGGGTGATCCAATTAAACGGCATTAGACCTCGATCTCGGGCGGGATTATTCACGATATTCGGCTGAATGGCAGTTGACTGGCTCATTACCGCCCTACACCCCCTTCAGGCCAACGGCAGGTCAGGCCGAGCATCGGTCTCATGCAAGAAGCAACAGACGACAATTCGGCCAGTGCAGAAACGACCGAAACGGCAAAACTGCCATCCAGTGACGGCGGCCGCAACGACCAACTAGTGAATCATCTGTTTGGCCAGTCGCCCTGCCAAATCCAGTAGCTCGCCGCTATTTTGCAGACCATCAAGGAAGCGCTGTGGAATCCCTGAGAGTCCGGTTTGAGCCCCGGTAAGGGCGCCGGCAAGAATAGCGCGGGCTTGATTCTGACCGCCACCATTGACCGCATGGAGTACGGCAGACTCAAAATCATCATGAAACCGTGCTGCCAGATAATACGCCGCAGGAAACTGGTGATAGATCGCGCAGGGCATGCCATACACCAGAGAAACCTTCCAGGCAGGCTCGATGCGGATATCGGGATCAATCGCAGCCATGGCAATTGAGGATTGGCTAAGCAATGCATCCGGCGAGGGAAAGCGACCGGCTGTCGGTGGTTCCGCCTGACCAGATCGCGGCACTTGCAGATTGCCACTGGTGACGGCGTGGAAAGGCAGTTCACCCGATTTGACCCGGGCCATCAGTTTGCCCGAGATGCTTGAATCCATTGCCTGCCCTTCAACCAGCATGCCGAGAACAGCTCCGAAGGCGACGGTCATTGCCACGACCGTTCCATCGGTCTGAGTCAGCACCGTATTCCGGATAATGGCCGAGGCGAGTTCAGCGGGTTGCAGCGCGTAGCGGATAGCGATGGCGAGAATGCGCTCAGCGGCTTCGGTGGTGTCAGCGTTTCCCGCCACCTGTCCCCAAGGCAATCCGGACCCAACTCGCTTGCGCCACGCCGCCCTGATTGATTGACTGGTGTAGCCGCCCGGTCCGTTCATCGGCGTCCCATCAAGCAGCGGGAACAAGTCGGTGTCCATGCGACGGCAAAAGTCGGCTTCATCGTAGCTGCCGCAGTCCACCAGAGACTGGACGGTCAGTCGCAGCAGCACCCCCGCTTGCGAGGGCTGCCCCGCAACCATGCCCGCGTGATAGCGCCCCGGTTTGGGCGTAGTGTAGTCGCTGATCCACTGGCCAAAATCGGCATGAAGTTGATCCAGGTCGTAGTACCAATGGGGGCCCAGCGCCAGTGCATCGCCGATGAAGGCACCCATCAAGGCGCCCATGGCGCGATCTTCAAGGGAATGTGAGGGCATCATGGCTCCGTTCAGATCCGACAATAATTATTTCGGCCAACAGGATGCACGCGCTGCGCGGGCAGGGCACGCTCACACAATCGTAAAGGGTGATCATGATCATGCCTGTAGCTTGTCTTGCGTCCGGTTGTCGAAATCGCTTGGGTCGTGGCGCTCGTGTAGCTGGCTCTCCAGCGGCCCCGTCACCCGGTTGACCATGCGCCCCCGTTTCACTGCTGGGCGCTGGGCAATTTCGTCGGCCCAGCGAATCACGTGGATGTACTCGTTTACCTGCAAAAATTCACCCGCCTCGTACAACTGACCTTTGGCTAGTGCCCCGTACCACGGCCAAATGGCCATGTCGGCAATCGTGTATTCATCACCACCGACATAGGGGCTTTCAGCTAGCCGCCGGTTAAGTACATCCATCTGGCGCTTGACCTCCATTGCATAGCGGTCGATCGCGTATTCGATCCTGGTCGGCGCATAGGCATAAAAGTGGCCGAAGCCACCACCCAGGAAGGGCGCGCTGCCCATCTGCCAGAACAACCACGACAGGCATTCGGCGCGCCGGGCCGGTTCGGTGGGCACAAAGGCGCCAAATTTCTCGGCCAGATAGAGGAGAATCGATCCGGATTCAAAAACCCTTATTGGTTCCGGACCGCTGCAGTCCAGCAGAGCAGGGATCTTGGAATTCGGATTTACCTCGATGAAGCCGCTACCGAACTGATCTCCCTCGTTGATGCGAATCCGCCAGGCATCGTATTCAGCGCCGGCATGGCCGAGTGCCAGCAATTCTTCCAGCATGACCGTCACCTTGACGCCGTTGGGCGTCGCCAGCGAATACAGCTGCAACGGGTGTTTGCCGCGCGGCAATGCATGCTCGTGGGTGGGCCCGGCGATCGGCCGGTTGATGTTGGCGAATTGCCCCCCGTTGGGCTTATCCCAGGTCCAAACCTTGGGCGGGGTGTAACTGTTCGAGTCGGACATGAGAGATCTACTGGGGGGAACGTGTTGATCGAAGGTTTGGCTGCAGCCTTCACGAAATCGAGCGACGTGATCCGCTTTATTGGCTCAGCATCTCTCAGCGAAAATCCTAGGTCAGGTGGCCACGATAATGGGAAAGTTGGCCCTCAAGCCGTCGCTGTCCGGCACGAAAGAAACCGTCAAAGCGGCCCGCTCATCGGTGTTCAAGCTGCGCCACAGAAAGTCGCGTGGATTGCCGGGGTCGCCCGCGACATACACTTGGGTGGTCAGCAATTCACGCTGACCGAGCCTGACTTTAATATGGATATGCGAAGTTCGGCCGCTGTACGGCACCGGCCGGATGGTGCGAAAGCGGTACAGGCCGTCGGCGGCGACCATGAACCGGCCAAAACCCTGAAACCGGCTGTCCGCCCTGGCACCGTCTCCGGGGTGATGGTAATGGCCGGCATGGTCGCATTGCCAAATCTCGACCTGGGCACCGGCAACCGGCCGGCCGGCGAGGTCGCTGACACTGCCTTCGAGCCAGACGGCTTGTCCTTCCGGATAAGTCAAGGCGCCGTTACGCAGCAAGTCATGATCACTATCGTCAGGAAAGACCACCGGGTAAAAAGGGCCTTCGGTTTGGGCTGGTGTGGCTCGTCGACTAGCGCCCGGTTGGGCGAAGGAATCCAAGCACCATACCGGCGTGCCCACGAGGATGGCGGCGACCACCCGGCGGCGCATACGCCTATGGTGCGTTGACAAAGGTAAAGTGACAGACCGCATCAAAAGTCTCCAATCTCATATTTGGAGGCGATGAGTGTGACTAGGTTCCGGATTTGATTGCCTGAAAGGCGTTGCGCCAACTCACCGATGGCTCTATCCGTGGGTACCCAGATTTCTATTCGTCGGCAACTCGGCCAATCCGGCCATTGGCTCAATGCGCGGAATCAGGCAGCAATCTGTCGCTTACCTGCCGTTTAGCCTTGAGCCGAGGCGAACGGCAGCTTTCCTATCCGGGGAACGCGAACTTCCGACCCTGAAAAGACACTCAGGCATTTCGACTCAGGGTCAGCAATGCAGCGGAAACCGCCGTTGGCTGGCATGAATTGACAACGCTCTGAGCGGCGGGTTGCTGAATCCACCAGTTATCCCAGTGAGTAGAATATGATTCAGATGACGGTCGGTGCCTAGCAAATCCAGCCATTAAGATCATTGCGAACTCTTTGTCACAAACGGCTGGTAGCGAATCTCTTTGCTGACCTATGGAGACTAAGTCTCGAGGTTATCGTTTTTTCAAATTTCTTTATTTTCAGCCCTCCTTGCTTCGACTTGTAGCTCTGCAATCGGGCAATCCATACTGAGCTAGCTCGTTATACTCTGATGATGCGCGTCCAGCTTGCTCTCTCTCTCAAGATAAAAAAACGACTGTTTTGCGTTGCCGGGCTATGCCTATTGATGGTTCCCAAAGTATTCGGTGGCGAGGTGGCGATTGGCGTTTTCGCCTACCAGGGTGAGCGCGCCGCAGCATCTGACTGGTCACCGGTTATCCGCTACCTGAATCAGGCTTTGCCCGAACACCATTTTCGCCTTGACCAATATGATGCAGCAGGCTTGCGCCAGGCTATTGCAGGGCATCAGGTTGATCTAGTGATTACCAATCCGGGCTATTACGTATCCATGGAAGCAGCGTTCGGCATCAGCCGGATTGCGACCCTCGATACCAAGGACAATCACCCGGCGCGAGCCCTCGGTTCGGTGGTTCTGGCTAGAGCCGACCGGACCAACCTGCACGTATTGGCTGATCTGGCGGGAAAGCGGGTGGCTGCTGTTGCACCGGAAGCGTTTGGTGGTTATCTGGTGGCTGCACGGGAAATGCTGGATCAGGGCGTTGATCCCGAATCTGATCTGAAGGAAATTCAGTTTGTTGGCCTGCCGATGAACCGAATCATCGAGGCCATCCAGCGTGGCGATGTCGATGCAGGCATTGTCCGCGCCTGCCTTCCGGAGCAACTGGCCAATCAGGGAAAAATCCGGTTTGAGGATTTTCGTGTGCTGTCCGGGCGCCAGGATCCGGATTTGCCCTGCGCCCTATCGACCCGCCTTTACCCCAACTGGCCGATTGCTGTGACCCGGCAGACTGATCCGGTATTGGCCAAAGCTGTTGCTCGGGCTTTGCTCGCCATGCCGGAATCAGACGGCATGAGTTGGTCCGTACCCGCCGATTACCAGCCAGTGCACGACCTGTTTCGTGAGCTGCGCATTGGCCCCTACACCTATTTGCGCGAGATTACGCCGGAAGGTTTGGCTCGCCGTTTCTGGCCCTGGTTGCTGGGCGTGCTTGCCATCCTGACAGGATGGATCGTGCATACGGTGCGCGTCGAGCATCAGGTTCATCGGCGCACGGTGGAGTTGCGCGAATCCCTTGCCGCTCGTGATCAGGCCGAAGCAAAAATGCGCACAAGCCAGGAGCAGATGGAGCACCTGTCACGCCTTTCTGTGCTGGGCGAGCTTTCCGGCAATCTCGCGCACGAACTCAATCAGCCCCTGACCACCATCGGCACCTATGCGCGAACCGTGTTGCGGCGCCAGGAAAGTGGCAACCTGACACCGGAGGCCGTTACGGAGGCGTCGACCGAGATTGCCCGGGAGGCTGAGCGGGCTGGCGGTATTGTGCAGCGCATCCGCCATTTTGCGCGTAAACGTCAGGCAACCCGGGAAGCCGTCAACCTGGCCAAGATCGCCGAAGAAGCGCGATGCCTGATTGTCGGGATGCTGGCCCGGTCGCCTGAGGTGGTCATTGAGAATCGCTTGACCGCCCACTGCAAGGTGCTTGCTGACGGCGCCCAGATTCAGCAGGTTTTTCTCAATCTGATCAAAAATGCGATTGATGCCAACCGGGATTTGCCAATTGAGCGACAGAACCTGCGTATCGTCATCGAGCCACTGGAGAATCGCGCGGCGGTCCATGTCATCGACCAAGGGGTAGGACTCGACACCGAACAATTAACCCATCTGTTCGAACCGTTCTTCACAACCAAGCCGGATGGCCTTGGCCTGGGTCTGCCGATCTGCAAGACCATCATCGAAGCCCACGGCGGACGACTCTGGGCCGAACCCAACCAGGATGCCCAAGGCATGTGTTTCTCATTTTCCCTACCCTGCCATGAACTACCAGCCTGAAGCCTGCGTCGTGCACGTCGTTGACGACGATCCCGGCCTGCGCCGCTCCTTGCGTTTCCTGCTCGATTCCGTGGGCTGGACTGTCCAGCTCCACGCCTCGGCGAAAGAGTTTCTCGATGTCGTGACAGCGCCGCAGACGCAGCCATGCTGCCTGCTGCTCGATATTCGCATGCCGTCGATGAGCGGCCTGGAACTGCAACAGGTTCTTCGCGGACGCGGCATCAATTTGCCGATACTCTTCATGACAGGCCATGCCGATGTCTCGATGGCGGTGCAGGCGATGAAATCCGGCGCCCTTGATTTCATCGAGAAACCCTTCAACGACCAGAAGGTACTTGACGCGGTAGCAGCAGCCATCAGGCAAAGTGCCGAGGAAATCAGTGAAGCTGGTCGGCGCCAAACCGCCCAGGCAATGCTGAAACTCCTCTCCCACCGCGAACAGGAAGTAGCGCAGTTGGTCGCTCAGGGACAACCCAACAAGCAAATTGCCATTCTGCTCAACATCAGTGAAAAAACCGTCCATATCCATCGACAGCATGTCATGGAAAAGGCCGGTGTTTCCTCAGCCGCCGAATTGGCCCGCCTGATGCTGCGGGCCAACCCGGCCGCCCTCGATTAGCCGGGGACGTTCAGGCCCGCTGCATTCTAGCCGGCAGGCCGTTGCGTACCGAGGCACCGGAAATCGCATCAACCCACGGCGATTTGTCCGGCCGTGTCGGGTCGAGCAGACCGATGTCGTTGAGATTTACCCCGGCCGCCAGGCGTTTGTCTTTGGGCTGCTCCGTCCGTCCGATGCGATGAGCGCGCGCGCCCAGTTCACGGTGGCCGAAGCCATGTTCGATCGCCGCAACGCCGGGTGTAATGCCGGCATGAACCATGACGCGTGCCTTCAGGCTGCCACCCGGCGTCGAAATTTCGACCAGATCGCCCATTTCGAGGTGGAAGCGCTTGGCATCGTCCGGATGGATCAGCACCGGATTTTCCGGATGCAGACCGAGCAGACGGGTGGCACCGATCGAATACGGGTTTTGCAGCGCTGACTTGTAGCTGACCAGTTGCAGCGGCCATTTGTCGGCCGGATAAACTTTCCGCATCGGTGTGCCATCAGCGAGGGCGGGTTCTATCCAGCTGCCGCAGCCATTGTTGCGCTTGCCGGACAGACTGTTTTTCGAAGCGCCGACATTTTCGTTCCAGAGATGCGCCATGGACTTCATCGGATTGCGCATCCAGCGCGGATCTTCTTCATCGTAGGCATCCTTGCCCGGCTGGTAGCGGCCGCCACGGCTAAGCAGGAAAGCCACCTTGGCGATCTCCTCGGGCTTCAGCGTCTTTTCGAGCAAGGGGCGCAGTCGCTCGACGCCGGAGAGGATGATGTCCTCTTCGGTCGCATCGGCCACCGGCTCCTTGCCCAGCCAAGCAATGTTGGCGCCGCCGCGCAGATACCAGTCTTCCGGCGTATTCAGCGCGTAGGTGTTGCCTTCCGGATCGGTAATGGCGTTTTCACCGAAGCCTGGTAGCTTCATGGCCTTGGCCAGCGCGATGAAGAAGGTTTCCATGCCGATGGCCTTGCCTTCCGGTGTTTTCGTCGCCTGCGGCTCTATGACCGGCCAGCGGGCGCTCATCGCCTTGGTCGGCACGCCATTCCAGGCCGCCACCCAGCCCCAGCTTTCGTACATCAGCGAATCGGGAACGATGTAGTCGGCGAAGGCGTTGCTTTCATTGATGAAGGGGTCGACTGAAACGATCAGCCCGATTTTCTTGGGGTCGGCCAGATCCTTGGCGATCTTGTTATGCAAACCGGCAATGCCATAGAGCGGATTCGAGGACCACAGGATCAGCGCCTTGAGCGCGTACGGATAGCCGTTGAGGCCGCCGGGCAGCAATTCGGTGGTCAGCCCGGGGGCGTTGGGGAACCATGGCGCGGTGGCTGGGTAGGGTTTGTTGTCGGCCTTGCGTGTGGCGAATTCGGCGGTCTTCTCGTAGGGCACATTGCGGCCGAGCGGCGTACCTGAGGTTTTGACCATGCCCGGAAAGCCATCGAGCTTGTAGCGCGGCCCCTCGCCGTTATCCTTGAACCCGCCGCCATTGGCGACGAAACCGCCTTTCCAGTTGATGTTGCCAAGCAGGGCATTGATGCTGAGCAGGGCATAGGCGTTGTAGAAACCGCTGCCGCTCATCATGCCGCCGTGCGCAATGACAGATGCCTTTTTGCCATGCGAGGACAACTCTCTGGCCAGTCCAGCGAGCGTTTCCGCAGGTATGCCGCAGGCGTCGGCATAGGCCGGCAGTTCCAGGCGCATGGCCTCTTCACGCAGCAGTTGCAGCGACGATTTGACCTGAACTTCCTTGCCGTCAATCGTCAGAACAGTATCGACGAAGATTTGGGCTGGGCCGGTCGCCTGGTCATGGAAAACCGGCTTCCCGGACTGATCGATGCAGACGAAGGCATCCGTCTCCTTGTAGCGCAGGTCCTCCGGCATTTCAACGCCCATGTCGGAGGCGCGCAACATGCGCCGTTCGCGCGGGTGCTTCGCTTCGACGACCACCAGATGGCTGGCGTTGGAAAAGGATGGCTCGCCATTTTGCTTGGCCAGCACCGCATTCGGGTAGCTCAGGAAGTGGCTGTCGATACGCTCGTTCTCGAATAGCCAGCGGATGATGGCCATGGCCATCGCGCCGTCGGTGCCCGGCTTGATCGGCAGCCAGCGACCACGATCACCGCTGGCCCGGTTGTCGGCGTGCGTCAGCACCGGGTCGACCACGACGTAGGACAACTTGCCTTCGGTGCGCGCCTTGGCAACCAGGGTGCCCTGACGCTTGAAGGGATTGCCGGCCTGTCCCGGTGCCGTGCCGACAAAGAGTACGAACTCGGCATTGGCAAAATCCGGCTTGCAATGCGGCATGCTCTTCATGTCGCCAAACAGCGCGCCGGAACCTGAGCGGTAGGAGCCCCCACAGTAGGAGCCGTGGCCGATGAAATTGAGCGTGCCGTAGGACTGCTGGAAGAAACGGCGGGCGAAATTCTCACGCCCGTCGTTGACGCTGGAAAGCACCGCTACCTGATTGACGCGCGGACCGAGTGCCGGTTGCTTGCTGTCAATCGCGGTGGTCAGGTCGCGCAGTGCCCCCAGCCCCTCGACATTGCCTTCACCGAACAGATTGCCGCCATTGACCACTTCCTTGACCAGTTGCTCAAAGGAAATCGGCTCCCATTGGCCGCTATTACGTGAACCCACCCGCTTCATCGGGGTGAGCACCCGGTACGGCGAGTCGATCTGTTGGGCCACCGCGTTACCACGGCCGCAGGCGGTCGAGCGGCCATCCAGTCCTTTACCATTGAGCGCCGAAATCGCAATGAAGCTTTCGCGGACACTCGCCTTCATCGGCAGATGCGGGTCGGTGGACAACGGGCTGTAGGGGTTACCGCTGACCCGCAGTACCTTGCCGCTGGCGCGATCGATGCGGACACGGACGCCGCACATCGTGGTGCAACCAAGGCAGGTGGTGTAGCTGACTTGCTGGGCCGTGTTGATCTCGAGCTTGCCTTGACGATCCACACGAAACTCCGGCGCAGGGGCCTCGCCTGCAGTCTTGTGTTTCGGTGCGTCATGGCCGAAGAGCTTGCCGACCATGCGACCGGCGGTTTCCGAGTAACCGGCCGCGAAAGCGGCGAGGCCACCGAGGGCGAGAACTTGACGACGTTTGCTGATTTTCATGGTGGATCTCCTCAGGCTTTGGCCTGGTCATCCCAAGGGATGAGGCTGGTCAGGATGATGTAAAGGGCGAGGCAGAGGCCGGCCATGCCGACGATGCCGAGCAGGCTGTCCGGCGTCAGGGTCATAGCGTAGCTTGGGCTGGTGGAACCCATCTTGGGCAGGCTTTGGCCGCCGATGAAGACAATCCAGCGAATCAGCCAGGCACCATGCAGGGCCAGTAGCGCGGGCATGATCAGCGAAGTTTGGTAGTTGCGCGCCAGCCACAGGGTGAGCAGCGTCGAGCCTAAAAGCCAGATGCCAGTAGCCAGCCAGCCGAACGATCCGCGCATCGCGGCAAGCGCCTCGGCTGCTGCGGTCGACGTCCCGGAAAGGCCCAAAACCAGCCACAGGGTGAGCAGCGCCAGCGTCACCCAGACGCCGCGTGCCAGCCACTGGTTAAGCACAGGTGCCGATTGACGATTGCCGGTCAGTGCTTCGAACAGCGCCGTCATGCCGATGCCGCCCGTCATCGCGGTGGCAGCGAAGATCAAGGGGAGCAAGGCGGTATTCCATAGCGAACGCGCCTGAACCACCATTACTTCCATGCCGGTGTAAAGCAGAACCAGTACAGCCCCCAGTGTCGCCACCAGGGCTGCGGCCTTGATGGCGGAAAGGTTGTCGTGGCCGCCATAGGCCAACTTGCGGTAGAGACCGGCGAGTGGGCCCGGGCGATTTGCCAAGTCAGCCAGTTGGGGGCGCAGGCACAGCCAGGCATAGCCGATCAGGCCAAGCAGGTAGAGCGGGATGAAGAAAGATCCCCAGGCCATCCATGAAGCAAAGTTCGGGTGCAGGTAAAAGTTGAGGAAACGACCGGGCTGGTGCAAGTCGGCAAGCAATGCGACCGGTGCGGTCAGACCGCAAACCAGAGCGGCCAGCAGGGCGCGCCGCGAAATGCCCCGCCAGTCCGGATGACGCCAGACCAAACCGGGTAGCGACAGAAAGAAGGCAGCAGTCGAGATGCCGATCAGGAAGAAATACTGCACGGCCCACGGCAACCAGCCGGGTTCGCGCGCAAAGCCAAGGACTTCAACGGTGGTGTTCATGATCATGCTCCCTGTGTGTCCGGACGCCACATCATGTCGGCGGTTGAATCGCCATCGACCCGGCCGTCCAGCTGTTTTTCGAGACCGATGTAGAAGACACGCGGCGTCGTGCCGGCTTCCGGCTTGAGGACGCTGGTCTTGCCTTCGGCCGCGGCAAGACGCCGACTGATGTCGCTCTGCGGATTGTTGATGTCGCCAAAAATGCGCGCACCGCCAACGCAGGTTTCGACGCAGGCCGGCAGCAACCCCGCTTCAACGCGGTGACTGCAGAAGGTGCATTTGTCAGCCTTGCCGGTGTGATGATTGACAAAGCGTGCATCGTAGGGACAGGCCTGAACGCAGTAGGCGCAACCAACGCAGCGGTCGCCATCGACCAGCACGATGCCGTCCGGACGTTTGAAGGTGGCGCCGACCGGGCAAACCGGAATGCACGGCGGTTCCTCGCAGTGATTGCAAAGGCGCGGCAGCACGGCAAGGCCGGTCTTGCCGGCTTGGTCAGTGATTGCGTAAGTGGCGACGACGGTTCTGAACTGCCCCTCGGGCGAGACGTTTTCCATCGAACAGGCCATGGTGCAAGCCTGGCAGGCAATGCAACGGCGGGTATCGATCAGCATCGACCAGTGCGGGTTCGCGTCTTCCGCAGCATGGGCCGGTATGGCCAGGCCGGCGGTCACAGCCGGTAAGGCGCCAAAGAAGGCGCGCCGGGAAAGATCAGGTTGAGCGTTCATGCAAGGCTCCTTTTGGATGATGGAGCCAGCTTAGTTTTTTCGCCATCAGGTGAAAATTGGAAGAAAGGCGCAGTGGAGTAGGGATAAATACCTATCCACCAGACTGAACTGGCGCCCATGCGGCAAAATTGAATTTAAATGTCAGCAAACTGAGTGAACCAGCCAACTGCTCTGCCGTTGTCATCAGGCAGGAATCAGTCTTTAGCGGCCCGGTAAGGTTTGCCGTCGAATGGCTCTTGATGGCCGGCAGCCCGCGTACAACCTGATTCCGAAAAGCGGCCGCACGGAAAAGGTACTCGTACAGCCGCGACACTCCGGCTAGATTTCAGTCTGCTCCGAAATCTCTAGGGCATCGTCTACCTCGATG
>Ga0209202_1002050_pt1 | contig 11427 bp, 10 predicted proteins | sample AD_UKC032_MetaG_FD_184416 | JGI IMG/M metagenome (GOLD analysis project Ga0209202, IMG submission 184416) | Active sludge microbial communities of municipal wastewater-treating anaerobic digesters from USA - AD_UKC032_MetaG (SPAdes) (version 2) | ecosystem: Engineered > Bioreactor > Anaerobic >... | reverse complement strand
AAGGATATTGCCAATTACGTTCACCCGGTATTCATTAGTCAGACAATAATAAATCTCCTCCTTGGTAAACGGCCTTCGTTCCGGGCTTTCAGCTTGTGGTATTGCCTGTTTGATTGATGCAACCGGCTCGCTATGCGTTGACTCACCGGGCGTTTGGCTGGACGGAGGCGATTGCAATCGAGTACGAACGTGGATCGACGAACTGTCGCCATCTTGATTGCCAAGATATGTCAGCAGGGCGATTCCCAAGGCAACCGCGATACTCCAGATGATCCAGCGCCGCCATCCGGAAGCAGTCTTCAACAAGTGTGCTGCGGGACCTGTGTGCGCCGCGTTCTGACTGTTCTGGCTCTGGATGTCAATGCTGATGCTTGAAGCTTGAGGATTTGCGCTGCCGGCTTCCGTCGTCCCGATGCGCTTGTCGCGTTCGCACCTGAAACAGGGCAACCCAGCGAAATGAATATGCTCCGGATCGTTTGGATGTTCTTGGCAGGTGACATATTTTGCCTTCTCGCGCAAACCCCGCAGAACATCTTCCCATTCTTGGGCCGTTGGCCTCCCTTTTCCTTCCCGAAAGGCTCTATCAAACATCTGCCTTAATGAAACCGGCAAGCAGTCGTGCACGGACTGGAGGGATGGGGCTATTGCTGGATTGGGATGGAGTCCATATGGGTAGTAGCCCGCTTCGATGCGTGCATCATCCCCTTCGGCTTCACGCCAGCCTTTGTTAGTGGTTCCCGAGAACGGAGAAATTCCGTAATTGAATAATCGAAACAGGCCAGCCGCCAGCGCGAAGCGGTCCTGTGCCTCAGCCATGTCGGCTGTGACCCCCTTGCTCTTCAGTACTTCCGGTGCGGCATAGTCCTTGGAGAGATGTGTTGCAGGGTAGTAGTTTCCATTGTTTGAAATGACCGCATAGCTATCGCAATCGAGAAGGGTAACCTGGCCGCCATTTCTGTTTGCCAGTATGTTTTCCGGCTTGAAATCAATGCAGTAGATCTGCCTGGTGTGCAATTCGCCCAGCAATTTGCAGAGATTTATTGCAATCGCCACTTTTCGTGGGAGTGCAAGCCTGTGCGCATCAAGACCCTTCGTCTTGCCTGATGAGGGGTCAAAGTAGGCATCGAGAGCAACGGTTGCCAGTGAATCGATCTTGGGCATCAGGAAGCCAACAGGTTGTAGCCCCTTGGCAAACGCTGATTTGGCATAAACGATATGTTGCGGCCAGGCATATTGAGGGTACTGGGCGCCAGATGCCAAAACAGCCCATAGTTGCGATGGCACTTTTTCGATGAGAGTGCCTATTTTTTCTGCATCAAAAGCCTTCGGGTTGAGATAGATCTTGGCCACGCTGTCTGCAAGTTGCAGTGGAGCGATGATTGCAAACACATTTCCTGTATCACTGGCACCCAGCTTCTCGCCAATGACGAGTTCCTCGATTGCCACCCCTGACGTGATGTAATACTTGCTCATTATTCCCCGGAAACGAACAGCTGCCGGACGATAGACGGAGTTGTCGCAGCGGCGAGGCATGGCAAGACAAACCGGAGCGGCAAAGAAACCAACTTCTGCGTGATCGAAATCTTTTCAATCCCCATGTCAGAAAAAATCAACTCGGCGTACCGCACTGCTTTCGGGCCAGCTGATGTCCGCCCCCCGCCTTGGATATTAACATCCCGAGGTGGACGACAATTTCCTGTGTAGAGTCGAGGTCGCCGGCGGCGGGATATCGCTAAATAAAAAATGGACCTCATTGCGAAGGTCCGTATGCCAAGTCATTTCCATGATATTTGCTGAAAGCGCATTCAGCCGAGTCGTTTGCAGATCTCCATCGTCAAGGTGGACTGGTTCATGCAATAAAAGTGAAGGCCGGGGGCGCCGCCCTTTAGCAGGCGTTCGCACAGTTCCGTGACGACGTCGAGTCCGAAGGCGCGGATCGAGTCGGCGTCGTCACCGAAGCTCTCGAATTTCTTGCGCATCCAGCGCGGAATTTCGGCGCCGCAGGCATCGGAGAAGCGGGCCAGCTTGGTGAAGCCAACGATGGGCATGATGCCGGGGATGATCGGGATGTCGACGCCGAGGGCTTGGGCTTCATCGACGAAGTGGAAATAGGCGTCGGCGTTGTAGAAATACTGTGTGATGGCCGAGTTGGCACCGGCCTTGACCTTGCGCGCGAAGGCGTCGAGATCGTCCTTCGGGCTGCGCGATTGCGGGTGCCATTCCGGGTAGGCGGCGACTTCGATGCTGAACCAGTCGCCGGTTTCGGCGCGGATGAACTCAACCAGTTCGTTGGCATAGCGGAATTCGCCGGTTTCGGCCATGCCGGAGGGCAGGTCGCCGCGCAGGGCGACGGTGCGTTTGATGCCGGCGGCCTTGTATTCGTTGAGGATTTCGCGGATGTTGTCGCGCGTCGAGCCGATGCACGACAGGTGCGGCGCGGCGTCGTAGCCCTCGGCGGCGATTTCCTTGACGACGGCGAAGGTGCGCTCGCGGGTCGAGCCGCCGGCGCCGAAGGTGACTGAGAAGAAGCTCGGCTTGAGTTCGGCCAGCTTGGCGCGCACGGCGCGCAGCTTTTCGATGCCTTCCGGCGTTTGCGGCGGGAAAAACTCGATGGAGATTTCAGGTTTCATTTTTTCAACCAGATGAAGAATTCGCGGTTGCCATCACCGCCGGTAATCGGGCTGTCTAGCCAGGCTTTTACGGTCAACCCGAGATTTCGGCTGAAATTGCAAAGTTTGCTTTCGACTTCGCGATACAGCGTCGGGTCGCGCACGATGCCGCCCTTGCCGATGTTGTCGGGGCCGACTTCGAATTGCGGTTTGACGAGCAGCAGCAGGTCGCCGTGGGCGGCCAGTAACGGCGGAAGTTGCGGCAGAATCAAGGTCAGCGAGATGAAGGAGACGTCGCCGACGATCAGGTCGAAGCCGCCTGCGGGAAAGGCCTTGCCGAGATCGGCGGCGCTCAGCGCCCGGCAGTTGATGCCTTCGAGCGCCGTGACTGAAGGATCGTGACGCAGTTGCGTATGCAACTGGTGGTGGCCGACATCGACACCGACCACGTGCCTGGCGCCGGCCTGCAACAAGCAGTCGGTAAAGCCGCCGGTCGACTGACCGACGTCGAGACAGACCTTGCCGGCCACCTTGAGGCCAGTCTGCGCCAGCGCGCCGGCCAGCTTTTGCCCGCCGCGCGACACGTAATGCGCGTCGGGGTCGGCTGCTACGGTCAACAGCGTTTCATCCGGCAATTCCATGGCCGGCTTGCTGACCGGTCCGCCGGCCCAGCTGACCCGGCCTTCCTTGATCAGCCATTGGGCGGCGGTACGCGACGGTGCGAGTTTCTGGGCGACGAGCAGGGCATCCGCCCGCGACATCCCGGCCGGTCGTTCGTGGGCCGGCCGGGGGGTCGGGCGCGGCTTTGTCTGCCGCGCGTGGAAGGAATTCATGCTCATCGCTGCCGCATTGGCTTAGTAGCGATACTGCTCGGTCTTGTAGGGGCCGTCGACCGAGACGCCGATGTAGGTTGCCTGCGCCGGCGTCAGCGTACTCAACTTGGCGTTCAGCTTCTTCAACTGCAGGCGGGCGACCTTCTCGTCGAGATGCTTGGGCAGCGTGTAAACGCCGATCGGGTAATCGGCGGTGCGCGTGAACAGCTCGATCTGGGCGATAGTCTGGTTGGCGAACGACGACGACATCACGTAGGACGGATGGCCGGTGCCGCAGCCGAGGTTCACCAGGCGGCCTTTGGCGAGCAGAATGATGCGCTTGCCGTCAGGGAAGATGATGTGATCCACCTGCGGCTTGATCTCTTCCCACTGGTAGCCTTCGATCGAGGCGACGTCGATTTCGTTGTCGAAGTGACCGATGTTGCAGACGATGGCCTGGTCCTTCATCTTCGCCATGTGGTCGTGGGTGATGACGTGGTAGTTGCCGGTGGCGGTAACGAAGATGTCGGCGTGTTCGGCGGCGTACTCCATGGTCACTACGCGGTAGCCTTCCATCGCCGCCTGCAGGGCGCAGATCGGATCGATTTCGGTGACCCAGACCTGGGCCGAGAGGGCGCGCAGGGCCTGCGCGGAACCCTTGCCGACATCGCCGTAGCCGGCGACGACGGCGACCTTGCCGGCGATCATCACGTCGGTGGCGCGCTTGATGCCGTCGACCAGTGACTCGCGGCAGCCGTAGAGGTTGTCGAACTTGGACTTGGTGACCGAGTCATTGACGTTGATCGCCGGGAACTTGAGTTCGCCGCGCTCGTGCATCTGGTACAGGCGATGGACGCCGGTGGTGGTTTCCTCGGTGACGCCCTTGACCTGCGCCAGGCGCACCGAATACCAGGCCGGATCGACGGCCAGCTTGGCCTTGATCGCGGCGAAGAGGATGGTTTCTTCCTCGGAGCCCGGCTTGGCCAGCACCGAGATGTCCTGCTCGGCGCGGGCGCCGAGGTGCAGCAGCAGGGTGGCGTCGCCGCCGTCGTCGAGGATCATGTTGCTGTAACCGCCATCAGCCCATTCGAAGATGCGGTGGGTGTAGTCCCAGTAATCGGTCAGCGACTCGCCCTTGACCGCGAAAACCGGGATGCCGTCGGCGGCGATCGCCGCGGCAGCGTGGTCCTGGGTCGAGAAAATGTTGCACGAGGCCCAGCGGACTTCGGCGCCGAGCGCGGTCAGCGTCTCGATCAGCACGGCGGTCTGGATGGTCATGTGCAGCGAACCGGTGATGCGCGCGCCCTTGAGCGGTTGGCTCTTGGCAAATTCCTCGCGAATCGCCATCAGACCGGGCATTTCGGTCTCGGCAATGCGGATTTCCTTGCGACCCCAGTCGGCAAGGTTCAGATCGGCGACAACGTAGTCATTGAATGCAGCCACAGTAAGCTCCTGAATAACTGTGGCCGGGAGGGATGCTCACCCGGCATCCCGTGCCCGGCACGGGGTTGAATGGGTGAGCGCGGTTTAAAACCGAGCCTGAGGGAAACTTCCCCTGCAGCGCTCCTCGGTAGGTTGCGGATTATAAACTGGTTTTTCGCCTCGGGGCGTGGGTTGTCGCGGTCGACCGGCGAAAACTGCCGAATTTCGACGGTCGACCGCGACAGGGTTACAGACCGGCGTCCGACTTCAGCAGCAGCGCGCGGTCGGTTGCGTTAGCTTCGGCCGGCGCCAGCGCCTTAACCCGCCTGCTTCGCGTTCGGGTTAGCCTGCGCTGAAATATCGATCCCGCTTCGCGGTGGCCTGTGCGTTGCACTTACAGGCCAGCGTCGCCCTTAAGAAGGGCGGCGCGATCGGTATTTTCCCAAGTGAATTCCGGCTCATCGCGCCCGAAATGGCCGTAGGCGGCGGTCTTCTGGTAGATCGGACGGAGCAGGTCAAGCATATTGACGATGCCTTTCGGACGCAGGTCGAAGTGCTTCTTGACCAGTTCGGTCAGCGTTTCGTTGTTGATCCGGCCGGTGCCGAAGGTGTCGATCATGATCGAGGTCGGTTCGGCGACGCCGATGGCGTAGGACACCTGTACCAGGCACTTGCTGGCCAGCCCGGCGGCGACGATGTTCTTGGCGACGTAGCGGCCGGCGTAGGCGGCGGAACGGTCGACCTTGGACGGATCCTTGCCCGAGAAGGCGCCACCGCCGTGCGGGGCTGCACCGCCGTAGGTGTCGACGATGATCTTGCGCCCGGTCAGGCCGCAGTCGCCCTGCGGCCCGCCGACGACGAAGCGGCCGGTCGGATTGACCAGAAACTTGATGTCCCCCTTGATCAGTTCCTTGGGCAGCACCGGCTTGATGATCTGCTCGATGGTCGCTTCGCGCAGGTCTTCGAGGCTGATGTCCGGCGAATGCTGGGTGGACAGCACGACCGTGTCGATCGAGTGCGGCTTGCCATCGACGTAGCGGATGGTGACCTGCGATTTGGCGTCCGGGCGCGCCCACGGCAGGCGGCCGTCCTTGCGCAGCATGGCCTGGCGTTCGACCAGGCGGTGCGACAGGTAGATCGGCAGCGGCATCAGCGACGGGGTTTCATCGCAGGCGTAGCCGAACATCAGGCCCTGGTCGCCGGCGCCCTGGCCGAGATCGTCGTCGTAGGCCTTGTTCACGCCCTGGGCGATGTCCGGGCTCTGCTTGTCGTAGGCGACCAGCACGGCACAGCCCTTGTAGTCGATGCCGTAGTCGGTGTTGTCGTAGCCGATGCGCTTGATGGTGTCGCGGGCGACCTGGATGTAGTCGACGTTGGCGGCGGTGGTGATCTCGCCGGCCAGGATGACGAGGCCGGTGTTGCACAAGGTTTCGGCGGCAACGCGGGAATGTTTGTCCTGGGCCAGGATGGCGTCGAGGATGGCGTCGGAAATCTGGTCGGCGACCTTGTCGGGGTGGCCTTCGGAAACGGATTCCGAGGTGAAGAGAAACTCGCTCATGGGATGCTCCAGTGGTCCTTTGATCCGGCGTTACCTGCTTCGGACCACGAGCGGTGACGCTTTAGCAGTATTTTTGAATCGCCCTGCAAGTTGTCTGTTTAACTCGGCGAGTCGATAATAATAGCCTTTTCACGGCGGGTTTCAACCCCCGGAGCAACATGGTTTTTCTGTTTCGCCTCCTCGGTCGATTGCCTTTGCGCCTGCTGCACCACCTCGGTGCGCTTGCTGGCTGGGCAACGTACCTGTTTTCGCCGACCTATCGCCGCCATTTGCGCGAGAATGTCCGGCAGGCCGGGCTGGATGACGACGTTCGGCGGGCGGCGGTTGGCGAGGCGGGCAAGCAGATACTCGAACTGGCGCGCATCCTTTCGAAAACGCAGGCCGAGGCCAGCGCCCTGGTCGCCGAGGTGAATGGCTGGGAGCATGTCGAGGCTGCGCAGCAGGCCGGCAAGGGTATCGTTTTCCTGACCCCGCACCTCGGCTGTTTCGAGATCACCGCCCAGTACTACTCGGGCTTCGGGGACATCACGGTGCTATACCGGGCGCCCCGTCAGGCGGCGATCCAGCAGATGATTCTGGACGGCCGCCAGCGCGCGAACCTGCACTTGGCGCCGGCCGACGTTTCGGGCGTGCGCGCGCTGATCAAGGCGCTGAAGAAAGGTCAGGCGGTCGGCATGCTGCCGGACCAGGCGCCGAAGGTCGGCGAGGGCGTCTGGCTGAAATTTTTCGGGCGCTGGGCCTACACCATGACGCTCGCCGGGCGTCTGACCGAAACCGGGGCGACGACGCTGATGGCCTGGGGCGAGCGCCTGCCCGGCGGGCGCGGCTATCGCCTGCATATCCGGCCGCCGCTGAGTCCGCTGACCGGCACCACGGTCGACCGCGCCCAGCAGGTCAATTTCGAAATCGAGGCGTTGATTCGTGAATGCCCGGCCCAGTACCTCTGGGGCTACAACCGCTACAAGCGTCCGGGCGGCGCCGAGCCGCCACCGGCGCAAGGGCAGGGCGGATGACGAATATCCTTTCGTATCTGGCGATTGCCTTTCTCTGGCTGCTGCACTGGTTGCCCTTGCCGGCTCTGCGCGCACTCGGTTGGGGATTGGGCCGGCTGCTCTATGTCCTGGCCCGCGCGCGGCGCGAGATTGCACTGACCAATCTGCGCCTGTGTTTTCCGGAAATGCCAGAAGCCGAGCGGCAAAATCTGGCGCGCGCGCATTTCGTCGCCTTCAGCCGCGCCGTACTCGACCGCACGCTGGGCTGGTGGGCTTCGCGGGAGCGTCTCGAACGAATCATCCGCATTGCCGGCGCCGAGCATCTGAGTGATCCGGGCGGACGACCGACCATCGTCCTGTCGCCGCATTTTGTCGGACTGGATGCCGGGGGCACCCGGACCTCGATGTTGATTGCCGGCTGCAGCCTTTACTCCAACCAGCGGAATCCGGTATTCAACAAGTTGCTTTACGATGGACGCATGCGTTTCAATGAGGCGCTGCTGCTGTCGCGGCAGGAAGGTATCCGCCGGATCGTCAAGGCCCTGAAGGACGGCTATCCGTTTTATTATCTGCCGGACCAGGATTTCGGCCGCAAGGAATCCATCTTCGTTCCCTTCTTCGGCATTCAGACCGCGACCATTCCGGCGCTTTCCCGGCTGGTGCGGCTGACCGGCGCCCGGGTGGTGCCATGCATCACGCGCCAGGTGCCGGACGGCTACGAGGTGGAAGTCATGCCGCCGTGGGAGAATTTTCCCGGCGAAAGCATCGAAGCCGATACCGCAGCCGTCAACCGTTTCATCGAAAGCCAGGTGCTGCGCATGCCGGAGCAGTACTTCTGGTTGCACAAGCGATTCAAGACCCGGCCACCCGGAGAGCAGAGGTTCTACAAATGACAGACAGCCTGAAAATCGAAATCCGCCCCGTCACCCATCCCGACGTGCCCGCCATCTCGGCGCTGGCCCGGGAAATCTGGCAGGCCACCTATCCGGGGATCATCACCCAGGAGCAGATCGACTTCATGCTCGAGCAGCGCTATGGCCACGAGCGGCTGTACGACGATCTGGAAGATGCAGACAAGTGGCTGGACCAGGCTTTCCTGAACGACCGCCGGGTCGGTTTTGCCTTCAGCGAGATCCGCAAGGGCGAGTTCAAGCTCGACAAGCTCTACATCCACCCGGATGTGCAGCGCCGGGGTGTCGGCGGCCAGTTGATCGAGCATGTCGCGGCGCGCGCCCGGAAACTCGGCTATCCGTGCGTGATTCTCGCGGTCAACAAGCGCAATACCGCGGCCATCGGCTCGTACCGAAAATACGGCTTCGTCGTCCGCGAATCCATCGTCGACGATATCGGCCACGGTTTCGTCATGGATGACTACGTGATGGAGAAGAAACTTTAAGAATTTGAGACAAGCATCTGTCTCTGCTATGATTTTCAAATCTTCAGGTGGGGCCGGCTGTGAAACTTAAATTCTCGAAGATGCACGGTCTGGGCAACGATTTCGTCGTCCTTGACGGCATTCGCCAGCCGCTTGCGCTGACGCCGGAGCAATTGCGCACCCTGGCTGACCGTCATTTCGGCGTCGGTTGCGACCAGATCCTGCTGGTCGAGATGGCGGAGCAACCGGGGGTCGATTTCCGTTACCGGATTTTCAACGCCGATGGCGGCGAGGTTGAGCAGTGCGGTAACGGCGCACGCTGTTTCGTGCGCTTTGTCCATGATGCCGGGCTGACCGCGAAGCGCGAGATTCGCGTCGAAACGCAAGGCGGAATCATCACGCCGCGTCTCGAAGAAGACGGCAATGTCACGGTCAACATGGGAATTCCCCGTTTTTTACCTGCTGAAATTCCTTTTCTCGGCGACGGCGAGGCGGTGATCCACGCCCTCGCTGTCGCCGACGAAACGCTGGAAATCAGCGTGGTGTCGATGGGCAATCCGCATGCCGTGCAGGTCGTCGGCGACGTCGATCATGCGCCGGTCGGCGTGCAGGGGCCGCTGATCGAAAATCACGCGCGCTTTCCGCAGCGGGTCAATGCCGGTTTCATGCAGGTCGTCGGGCGGCAGGCCATCCGTCTGCGCGTCTATGAACGCGGATCCGGCGAGACGCTGGCCTGCGGCACCGGCGCCTGCGCCGCGGCAGTTGCCGGAATACGCCGCGGATTGCTCGATTCGCCGGTGCGCGTCACGACGCGCGGCGGCGACCTTACCATTGCCTGGGCTGGCCTTGGCCAGCCGGTCATGATGACCGGCCCGGCCGTCACTGTTTTCACTGGAGAAATCGAACTATGAGTGCGCCCTTCGCCGAAGATGTCGCCGAATACCTGAAGACCAACCCGGTTTTCTTCGAGCAGTATGCCGATCTGCTGGCCCAGATTTACGTTCCGCACCCGCACGGCGGACGCGCGGTTTCGCTCGCCGAACGGCAAATGCTGACGCTACGCGACAAGAACCGGCAGACCGAGAGCAAACTGGCCGAGCTGATCGCCTTCGGCGAGGAAAACGACCAGATCAGCGAGAAAGTGCATCGTCTTGCGGTCGGACTGATCGCGGTCGAGACCTTTTCGGCGGTCATTCACCTGCTGAACTTCCATTTGCGCGACGATTTCGCGGTGCCGCACGTGGCCCTGCGCTTGTGGAAGAAGCCGGAAGGCATCGGCGATCTGCCGGAATTCGCCGCGGTGGCCGAGGAGCTTCAGGTTTTTGCCGACACGCTGGCCCATCCGTATTGCGGCTCGACGTCCGGTTTCGGCACCGCGGCCTGGTTCGGCGAGCAGGCGCCGCACATTCGTTCGCAGGCGCTGATCGCCCTGTGCGATGGCGGCAACACCTTCGGCATGCTGGCGCTCGGCAGCGAGGACGGGCAGCGCTTCTACGCCGAGATGGGCAACCTCTATCTCGAACGCATGGGCGAAATGGTCTCTGCCGCGCTGATCCGCGTCGCCAAGCCCGGCCAGTGAACCCCGCGCCGACGGTCGACGACTATCTGGCCGAACTGGCCGAGCAGCGCCGGCAGTCGCCACACACCATCAGCAATTACCGGCGCGATCTGACGCGGCTACGCGAACTGGCCGGCGAAATCCGGCTGGCCGACCTGCAGGTGCACCAGATCCGGCGTTTCGTCGCCCAGCTTCATGCCCGCGGCCTGTCAGGGCGCTCACTCGCCCGCCTGCTGTCGGCGTGGCGCGGCTTCTTCGGCTGGCTCGGCCAGCGCAACCTGATGGCGGCCAATCCCTGCGACGGCGTGCGCCCGCCGAAGTCGCCCAGGCTGCTGCCCAACGCGCTGTCGGTGGACGAGGCGGCCGCGTTGCTGGAAAGCGAGGGCGATGACGAGCCGGCGCTCGCCGCGCGCGATGCGGCGATGTTCGAGTTGCTGTACTCCTCCGGGCTGCGCCTCGCGGAACTGGCCGCGCTGGATATCGATGCGCTGGAGAGCGTGCTGCTCGAAGGCGAGGTCCGGGTACTCGGCAAGCGCAGCAAGGCGCGCATCGTCCCGGTGGGCGCCCGGGCGCGCGAGGCGCTGGCGGCTTGGCGTCCGTTGCGCGAGAGGCTGGCCGCAACGGACGAGAAGGCGCTCTTCGTCAGCCGGCGCGGTGCCCGCCTGAGCCATCGGGCGATCCAGGACCGCCTCGGGCGACACGCCTTGCGTGCCGGACTGCTGTGCCACGTTCATCCGCACATGCTGCGCCATTCCTTTGCCTCGCATGTGTTGCAGTCGTCGGGCGACCTGCGCGCGGTGCAGGAGATGCTCGGCCATGCCAGCATCGCCTCGACGCAGGTTTATACCCATCTCGATTTTCAGCACCTGGCCAAGGTTTACGATGCGGCGCACCCGCGTGCCAAGCGATAGATGATTGTTCCGGTCAACTGGAACAATCGACCAAAATTCAGGCTTCAATTGACGTTTCAACCATCAGCCTCTATGATCTGCCGTTTTGAAAAATTGCCGGAATCAAGGAGTTAGTCATGGCCATCAACCGCACCCGCCGTTCTTCCCTGGAACGCCGCAGCATTTCCAAGTCCAGCAAGCGCCTGTTCAA
>Ga0209202_1002042_pt1 | contig 11464 bp, 8 predicted proteins | sample AD_UKC032_MetaG_FD_184416 | JGI IMG/M metagenome (GOLD analysis project Ga0209202, IMG submission 184416) | Active sludge microbial communities of municipal wastewater-treating anaerobic digesters from USA - AD_UKC032_MetaG (SPAdes) (version 2) | ecosystem: Engineered > Bioreactor > Anaerobic >... | reverse complement strand
CACAAACAACCTCCAGTCTCCGGTCAGACTGCTGACTGCCGACTGTGGACTGCCAACTCCTTTATTGCCTGCTGCCTTCCCCCTAAGTATAAATACCTCCGAAAAATGGGCTAAAATCCTGTACCTGTCCTCATAAGTCATTGCTAATTTTGACCTTCCCCTAATGGGCTGCCACAGACTTATGGAAGATCTCTATTCTCGACTAATGCAGGACATCCGTTTTGAGGAGGGACTGCATGCATGCATGAACTGCGGGATATGCACAGGCATATGCCCTGCTGCTGAGTATTACCACTACGACCCGCGCCAGGTGGTTGACCTGGTCCAGTCGCGCAATAATGAAGTAATCAGAGAGTTACTGAAGAGCGAGACAATCTGGTATTGCGGGCAGTGCATGAGCTGCAAGACCCGTTGCCCCAGGGGCAACACCCCCGGAATGGTCATCATGGCTCTCCGGAAGCTCTCGCAGGAGCTGGGATATTTCACAGCATCGGAGAAGGGACGCCAGCAATTTGCAATCAAACGCACCGTGGGTGACAATGTCCTCAAACACGGATACTGTGTTGTTTCATACGATGTTGATCCTGAAGCCCATCCCGAGCAGGGCCCGGCATGGGAACACTATTTCAGATATATGGATGATTCCCTTGCACGCCTCGGAGGCGAGCTGAACGGCAAGGAGGGCCCCACCCGCCTCATCCCTGACGATGTGCTTGACGAACTGAAGAGCATCTTCAAAGTAACAGGCGGACAGGAGCTATATGACGCCATCGAGGAGGCCTCTGAGAAAAAGGCGGAAGAGATGGGGATGGAATTCAAAAAGGAGGGGCGCGACTTTGAATATTTCAGGCATGTTGTGACGGCCGACAGCGGCTGTCACCAGTGTGAACCTGAGGATGTAAGAAAAGATGTCTATGAAACCCGAAGGTAAGAAACGGATCTGGGCTGAGTACCAGAAGGAGATACCTGATGATCATTTCTTTTATGTGAGGTCATGCATCAGGCAGACATTCTTTGCCGGCTCGGAGCAGTATTTCCTGAAGATACTGCGTGAAGACCTTGGCAAGGATGTATTTGAGGATCCCCGCCACACCACCTGCACAGGTATAGGTTATCACGGTGATGTAGTGCCCTTTGAAACAATTCAGGCCGTTGTGGCACGTCACTTCGCTCTGGCCACCGAGGCCGGCTATAAGCATATTGCAATCTCGTGCGTCACATCTTTCGGCATATACTCGGAGATACTTGAGACATGGAAGCATTTTCCCGAGACCCTCGAGCGCACCCGCGAGGACCTCTTCAAGGCCACCGGCCGCACCTTCGAAGTGCCTGAAACCATTTCGCACACAAGTGACATCATCTACAAGTTCCGCGATGAGATAGCGCGCAAGGCGAAGTACAACCTGGTTGACATCGCCACCGGCAGGCCGCTGAGGGTGGTGGAGCACATCGGCTGTCATTATTCGAAAATGTTCCCGAAATACGGTGTCGGCGGTGCCGAGTTTCCGCATGTCCTGGTAGGGATGGTGGAATCGTGGGGCGGTGATGTGATCGATTATCCCGAACGGCGTCACTGCTGCGGGTTCGGTTTCAGGCAGTACCTGGTGCAGGCAAACAGGGGCTATTCGCTCTTCGCTTCGCGAAAGAAATTTGAGTCGATGGAGCCATACCGGCCTGACATGATCATTGCCAACTGTCCGGGTTGCACAATGTTCATGGACCGCTGGCAGTACACAATCAATGAGATTGACGGAATAACATACGGCGCTGATGGTCAGGGTATCCCGGTACTCACCTATGAGGAGGTTGCCGGCCTTGTGCTTGGATATGACCCGTGGGAGATGGGCCTGCAGTATCATAACGTGCAGTCGATGCCCCTGCTGCAGAAGATGGGGATCAGGGCAGACCCGGCCAGGCGTTTTCTTGCAAAGGACGGCACACGGCTGCCCGAACCTGCCAACCTGATTAACGGATGAAGGGAGCATTAAAACATGTGATTGTAGCCGGCGGCGGCGTGGCTGGCATGGAGGCCGCCGGGGCGCTGGCAGAGATGGGCTACAGGGTCACCCTCGTGGAGAAGGGTGAGGATCCGGGAGGGCATCTGCTTCAGTGGCACGCACTCTTTCCGGACCGCAGGCCCGCGGATGAGGTCAGGAACTACCTCAGGAAAAGGATAAACCATCACAACATAAATGTCATCACCCGCACAACGGTTGACCGTGTGAAGCATCACCCCGGCGGCCTGACCGTGAATCTCTCCGGAGGCTCGGAGGAGAAGGCAGACGCGGTGATCGTGGCTACAGGCTTCGACCTGTTCGATGCCCGCCGCAAGGAGGAGTACGGATACGGTATCTATGACAATGTTATTACCTCCGCAGAGCTCGAGGGTATGTTCAACAGGGGACATATCGCCAGGGCTGACGGCAAAGTTCCCGACAGGATCGGGCTGATTCACTGTGTCGGTTCACGCGACGAAAAGGTGAACAACAATCACTGCTCAAAGGTGTGTTGCGTCACTGCTGTCAAGCAGGCCATAGAAATCAGGAAGATGCTCCCGTCATGCGAAGTCTTCTGCTTTTACATGGACATGAGGATGTACGGTCCTTATTACGAGGAGCTTTACCGCGAATCGCAGGAGGTCCATAACGTTAATTTCATTCGGGGAAAGGTTTCGGAGGCATCGGTTAATATAAATAACAGGCTGGTTATCAAGGTTGAGGATACCCTGGCGGGAAGGCCCCTCAGGATGGAACTCGACATAATGGTTCTTATGGTCGGGATGGAGATGGCTGCTGCGGGCTCGAAACTTGCCGAGGCATCAGGCTTCGGCCGAGGCATCAACAGGTTCCTGGAAACAGGAGACCATCATTACGGAAACAATCTGAGCGGAGTGAAGGGGGTCTTCTTTGCCGGCACCTGCACTGCACCTATGAACATAACAGATACTGTATCGCATGCAAGGGCTGCGGTTGCGGAGACGGTCAGGTACCTTAAGGGATGATGAGCGAAGGGAGGGCAAATAAATTCGGTTTTGCAATCAGCCGCAGCAGGCTGATAGACTACGACGCCACTGACAGGAAGGTCAGGGAGTATGTCACTCTCAGGGAGCCGAGTTTCAGGTTATGTTTTGCCTGCGGTGGCTGTACGGCAACATGTACAGCCGGCCAGCACACCTCATTCAATCTGAGGCGTATGAACACCTATATCAGGAGGGGAGAGATTGAACCTCTCCGCGAGGAGGTGACACGGTGCATGCTGTGCGGCAAGTGCCTGCTTGTATGTCCGCGCGGAGTTAACACCCGCAATGTGGTGGCGGTAGCTGCCGAGGCAATCAGAAAACTTGGGCGGAATGAACTCTGAGCTATTCATCACACCGTTCAACCTGGGACTGTATTTCATATTGATTTACAGTGTGGTCCGCAGCACCGTCTGGTTCCGCAACCTCTCACGCCCTGACAAGCTGCGTCTTCAGAGGGGCTTCTTCGGGCGCCCTTTCATGGACAGCCTGAGGGAGATCTTCTCGGAGAGTCTGCTGCACCGGAAGATATTCAAAAAGAATCCGCTGCTTGGTTACATGCATATGAGCCTGGCTTTCGGCTGGTTCCTGCTTATAGTTTTCGGCACCTTCGAGGCGGATTTCTTCGGAGAGAAGCATCTTAACCCGCCGTCGCACGCCATCTTCTTCCGGTGGTTCAATCCCGATCACGGCAGTGAGGGCTTTGCACGCATCTACGGTTTCTGGATGGACCTGCTGCTGGCATTCATCCTGTCAGGTCTCTTGCTTGCTGTCATCAAGCGGTTCATACCCCGGATGATGGGGATGAAGAAGACCACGAAGCATACATGGACAGACCGGATTGCACTGACAAGTCTATGGCTGATATTTCCTTCAAGGCTGCTGGCCGAGAGTTTCACCTGCGGCGCCCACGGAAGCGGCAGCTTTCTTACCGGTAACATGGGAGCGGCACTGGCATCGTTCCTTCCTGCTGCGGAGATAGCACCGGTATTCTGGTGGCTCTATTCACTGGCGCTGGGTACATTCTTCCTTCTGCTGCCGGTGTCGAGATATTTTCACATACCGGTTGAGCTCTTCCTCATCTTCATGCGCAACTCAGGCATCACCACGGGCGACAGGCATTCTTCATATACGGAGGTGCAGACGCATGCCTGCTCCTCGTGCGGAGTCTGCATCGGTGTCTGCCAGATGAGCTACGCGGCAGGGATTCATGATATTCAGTCGGCATACTTCATTAAGGGCTTGCGGAACGACAGGGACATTGCGGCCATCACCGCCAACTGTCTTATGTGCGGCAGGTGTGAGGAGGTTTGCCCGGTGGGTATCGAGCTCGGCCCCATGAGGCTGATAGAGAGACGTCAGGGCGAAAGGGAGGATCATAAGCTCCGTCTGGCCGAAAAGTATACAATCACAAGGAGGAGAAGCACTCTCGAAAAGGCACCCACCCAGTCATATGGCTATCTTGAAAGGGAGGAGCCGGAAAAGGCCGAGGTTCTGTTTTTTGCAGGATGCATGACGCATCTCACACCCTCGGTTATTGTTGCCATGAAGAAGATCATGGATAGTGCCGGAGTGAAATACCGTTTCATGGATGAGCAGGGCGGGGTCTGTTGCGGCAGGCCTCTGATGCTTGCAGGAAGGGACAAGGAAGCCAGGGAGCTGATCAATCATAACTCTGATATAATATGGAAATCAGGTGCACAGATACTTGTGACATCCTGTCCCATTTGCTACAAGGTATTCCGTGAGAGTTACTATCTCGAAGCAACCGTCATGCATCACTCGGAGTTCATCAATCTGCTGATAGAGGAGGGTTCACTGCGTCTGGGTTATCTTCACAGGAAGGTTGTGTATCACGATCCGTGCGAGCTGGGTCGCGGTTCCGGTATCTATGACGAGCCAAGGGCTGTGATCAGTTATGTGGCGGAGCTGCAGCAGGCGTCGCAGGAGCGGAACATGTCTCTCTGCTGTGGGGGCAGCCTGGGTAACCTGACCCTCTCATCGGAGAAAAGAGCCCTGATAGCAGCCGATGCCGCACGCACCCTGACAGTAGCTTCTCCGGATGAGTTGATCACGGCATGCCCGCTGTGTAAAAAGACCTTCGCTCAGGCTACAGAAACCAAGGTAAGTGATATAGCCGAGCTGGTTGCTGCGGCACTTCCTAAACCTGCCGAAATCGCTGCAAAAAGAAGACCGGCGCGGGCTGCAGTCAGGACTTCCCGCATTGGTTGAAAACTTTGTCGGGGTATTGTAATTATTTGAGCCTTTGATGCTTCGAAATTCAAAAATTTCCATTTACTTTGCCGCCAATAATTTTCGGATATACTCTGGAATGATTTTTGATCTGAATAAAAAAGGGAAAATTTAGTCGGATAATGAAGAGGATTTTTAATGGGATAACTGTTTTGGCCATCGCAGTTCTTGCAGGTTTCGCCTCGTGCGGAAATGAAGGCAAAAACAACAGTGCAAATGACAAGGGCAACGGTGACGTTGCTGCCAGAGGAGAGGGAGTTGTATTGCTTATTGCTGATGCTGACCTCATCGAGGTGGACGGTAATCCACAGTACAATACTGCCGAGTGGGTATTCCGGGTTGAAAAGCCCGGGCGCTATGACGTATGGCTCTCATCGCTGACACTGGATACAACCCAGCTTCGCTTTGCGGAGAACGTTGTCATCACGGCCGGTGAGACCAAGCTGGCAAAAAAACCGAGCGGTGATCAGATAGTCACTGAGGACGAGAGCGTGAAAGAACCGTGGTTCAGGGCTGACTCTCATATGGGTTCAATATTTTTCTCGAAGCCCGGTGAGTATCCTGTCCAGGTGATCAGTGACAGGGTTGAGGCTCACGGCAATGACATCTCAAAGCTCAGTCTGGAGGAGCACACAATTATCAACTCGGTGATCCTGAAGCCGAAGGTCAATTAACAGGCAGGTCTGAACGGAGTCCGTTCTCACCTGATGTTATTCTCAATCCACTTTTTCGCATTGACGAATGCCTGTATCCATGGCGTGGCATCATCGTTGCGCCTGTCTGCAGGGTAATATGCGCACTGCCAGGGCATGAACGCCCGTTCAAGGTGCGGCATCATTGCAAGGTGCCTTCCGTCAGCAGAACAGATTCCGGCAACATCATGCATTGAGCCGTTGGGATTGGCAGGATAGTGACTCCTGCTGTACTTCAGTGCAATATTGTATTGCTTCTCAGGGTAGGGCAGAACGAAGCGTCCTTCGCCATGGGCTACCCATATGCCAAGCTCCATCCCTTCGAGACCTTTGAGCATGACTGATTTGCCTTCTGTGATCCTTACGCCCAGGAAGTCAGACTCGAACTTGTGTGAGGCATTACGTTCCAGTCTTGGCATTTCCTTATGTTCAGGAACTATAAGTCCCAGTTCCGCCATGAGCTGGCAGCCGTTGCATACTCCGAGAGAGAGAGTGTCATCCCTTTTATAGAAATCCTCGAGTGCGGCCTGTGCCTTTGCATTGTACCTGAATGCCCCGGCCCAGCCTTTGGCAGATCCAAGAACGTCAGAATTCGAAAAGCCACCCACGAAGACAATCATATTCAGCTCCTCAAGGGTCTCGCGGCCTGAGATAAGGTCGGTCATGTGCACGTCCTTCACATCAAATCCTGCCAGCCAGAGGGCATATGCCATCTCACGGTCGCCGTTGACCCCCTTCTCCCTTATGATGGCGGCTTTGACTCCCGAGTTCTTTCTGCGGTCAGGGGTGATGCCCAGGGCCGCGAAGCTGCCGTTAAAGTTTCCAAGTTCAATGTTCAGCGCCTTTTTACCGTGGTTCTCATACCTTTCCCTGGCCAGTTCAGGTCCGGCCTGCCTGCGGTCGAGCAGGTAGGAGCTTCTGTACCAGAGTGACCTGCAGCGGTCAATGTCGAATTCATAGTGCGATTCCCTGTTTGTCACGAAGAGCTTCCTTTCACTTACCGGATGGCCCACCGGAACGAAACGGATCCCTTTATCGTACAGGAATTCCTCAGTCTCAGCCTCATCTTCAACCTGAATTATAACACCAGGGTTCTGACTGAAGAGCAGTTTCACAGTATCAGGTTCGTCAATTTCGGTGAGGTTCACCGCAATACCTCCTTCACGGTTGGCAAAGCACATCTCCAGGAGGGTGACTATCATGCCTCCGGCCGATATATCGTGTCCGGCAATTATCTTTCCATCCTTAATAAGTTGTTGCATGGCTTCAAAGGCTGCTGCAAAGTATTCAGGATCAGCAACTCCGGGAGCGGCCGTGCCGAGGCTTCCGAGTGTCTGGCAGAACGCCGATCCTCCGAGTTCAGCTGGCATACCGCTCATGTCAACCCATATAAGTGAGGAGGAAGAGTCATTCCTGATTACCGGACTTGCAATTTGCCTTACATCCTCAACTGCGGCGGCGGCTGTTATGATTACGGTACCGGGACTGTAGACCGTTCCGTCCGGGTATTTCTGTGTCATCGAGAGGCTGTCCTTGCCTGTAGGGATGTTTATTCCCAGCGCTACTGCGAAATCGCTCGCAGCCTGCACTGCTTCATACAGGCGTGCGTCTTCTCCCGGGTTTTTGCAGGGCCACATCCAGTTGGCTGAGAGTGATACGCTTCTGAGACCGTCAGGAAGGGGAGCCCAAACGATATTTGTAAGAGCCTCAGCTATCGAGAGTACTGATCCTGCGGCGGCGCTGACGAGGCCTGCTGCAGGTGCATGGCCGAGGGCGGTTGCCATTCCGTTCATACCCCGGTAATCAAGAGTGATGGCTCCCAGGTTGTTGAGGGGAAGCTGCAGTTCGCCGGCGCACTGCTGCATGGCTATCCTGCCGGTTACAGACCGGTCCACCTTGTTTGTCAGCCAGTCCTTGCATGCTACCTCTTCAAGCTGAAGCACGGCATCCAGATACCGGGCCGGGTCTGAGGCATCATAGTTAACCCCGGCCGCCAGGCTCTTCTGTGTGGTGTCGTTCATCACTGTCCGCGGCGGCTTGCCGAAGAAGTCGCTCAACTGCAGGTCAATCGGTTTTTCACCGCTGACCGTGTTGCAGAATGTAAACTGATTGTCCCCGGTAACCTCTCCGATTATGTAAATGGGAGCCCTTTCCCTCTGAGCTACAGCGGTTAGTGTATCTGCATCGCGGCTGCGGATGACAAGTCCCATACGCTCCTGTGATTCGTTGCCTATTATCTCACGGGCTGAAAGGGTCGGGTCACCAACCGGCAGCTTGCTGATGTCTATTGTGCCGCCGGTCTCCTCAACCAGTTCAGAGAGGCAGTTCAAGTGGCCGCCGGCACCGTGATCATGCAGTGAGACCACCGGGTTGCGGTCACTTTCTGCCATTGCCCTCAGCGCATTGTAGACCCTTTTCTGCATCTCAGGATTGGCGCGCTGAACGGCATTCAGCTCAATGGAGCTGTCATAGGCCCCGGTATCGACTGACGAGACGGCTCCTCCGCCCATGCCTATCCTGTAGTTGTCGCCTCCCAGCAGCACTACCAGGTCGCCCTTTTCCGGGGTGTCCTTTGTACTGTCAGACTTTTTCCCAAGGCCTATTCCTCCGGCAAGCATAATAACCTTGTCGAACCCGTAACGCTTCATATCCGTGAAGTGCTCGAAAGTAAGCACTGAGCCGCAGATGAGAGGCTGCCCGAACTTGTTCCCGAAGTCGCTGGCCCCGTTGGATGCCTTTATGAGTATCTCTTCCGGTGTCTGATAGAGCCATTTGCGGGGTTCTGTATACTTTTCCCAGTCCCGAGGGCCGTCAGGCCTGGGGTAAGATGTCATGTAAACAGCTGTACCGGCAATTGGCAGTGAACCCTTGCCCCCCGCAATGCGGTCACGTATCTCACCGCCGGTCCCTGTCGAAGCCCCGTTGAAGGGCTCAACGGTGGTGGGAAAGTTGTGCGTCTCAGCCTTCAGTGTCAGCACCGACTGGAAGTGTCTGACTCCGAACCAGTCAGGCTTGTCCTGCGTTGCAGGGGCAAACTGTTCGGCAACGGGGCCGTCAAGGAAGGCACAGTTATCCTTATAAGCCGATACAACATGGTTGGGATTCTCCTTAGTGGTACGCTTTATAAGCTCGAAGAGAGAAGATTTGCGTTCCTCTCCGTCAATTATGAAGGTGCCGTTGAATATCTTGTGACGGCAATGCTCTGAGTTTACCTGGGAAAAACCGAATACCTCACTGTCAGTCAGTTTTCTTCCGAGGTTGTGGCTGAGGTTCTCAAGATATGTTATCTCATCGGGGCTGAGGGCGAGTCCCTCCTTACTGTTGTATGCTGCAATATCATCTATTTCCCGGACCGGCTCGGGCTCATGGCGGACCGTGAAAATATCCTGGCTGAGTCCGTGATAGACACGCTGGAGCATCGGATCATGGTCGGGATTTTCACCGGCAGCAGGGAAAAACTCCTCGATGCGGGAGATGCCTGACACTGCCATATTCTGGGTTATCTCTACAGCGTTGGTGCTCCAGGGTGTAATCATCTCCCTTCGCGGGCCGATGTATGTTCCGCTTACAGTGTCAGTTTCAATGACTCCTGCGTTGCCAAAGAGCCATGAGAGCCTGTCAGTATCGGCGGATGAAAGCTTTCTGTCAGCCTCGGCAGCAATTATATTTCCGGAGGGGGTTCTGAAAAAAAGTACAGTCTTGTTAGTCATAATATGCTGTTGGAGTGAATAGTAGCAGCAAAGATGCCGCTGTTCCCGTCAGGCTCAAAGATAATAAAACAACTGATGAACTTCATCTCTGACGCAAACCTGTGATTAGACCGGGGGTCAGTTCCCGGATCCCGGGTTGACAGTTGTTTTGACCGGGGGTCAGTTCCCGAATCTCGGGTTGACAATGTTATTGTAGATGGATCCGAATGTATAGGACAGGCCGATACCTGTCTCGAACTGGTACCCTGTAGCCTGTTCCTTGAGACGAAGCAGCCTTTCAGCTTCGGACAGCTCTCCTTTTCTGAGGCTCAGCTGATCATTGATGCGTGCCGCCTCCAGGTTCAGGGTTACAGATAGGCCCTTGAATACCCTTATCCTGGCAAAGAGATCTGAAGAGATCATGTGTTTTGAAAAGTCGTGGAAATAGTTGAGTCCGCGCAATGAGAAGTAGATTGACCCCCATTTCTTCTGGATCTGGTATGCAACACGCAGCTGCTGACCGAAGAGATTCTCGCTCGTCTTGTTATAAATGGTTGTGTCACTGTAGTTGCTGTACTGGTAGCCAATGCTGTAAAGGAATCGGAGCTGACGGTGTGTTGCCTCGGAATAGGGAAAGAGATCGTACTCTATTGAAGGCATGACAGTGGTATTAAAGTCATAGTTTTCCGATGTCGAGGTATTCATCTCCCAGATCATGCCTGCCGACCAGTGATCGCCGAAGCTTTTGACAAACAGGTTTTCAATTCTTTCGCTGCTCCTGAGGTATGTTGTATCAAGGTCATCTTCTATGAAACGTTGTTTAGTATAGCTCTGGTTAAAATCTATCTCTAGCTTGATGTCAGGAGTAATTTTAGTAGCTCTCAGCGAGTTGCGGAGACTGAGTCGCTTGTATCTCTCCTCAGCAGAGTATTCGGGGCTTGTGGAAATCTCAAACACCCAGTTTCTCCAGTTGTCGGTCACTATTTCCTGCCCGATCTCACCTCCGTGAGTTATTGCAATTTCATGTATCAAGGGTGTTCTGACAGCGAACCTGAGCAGTCCTGCCTTCATGAGGTTGGTTCGCCGCTCCCTTATCTCAGTTGATGTTTCGTGCGGGTTGCTTGTATAGGTGAGTGTATCGTCCATCCCTTCGTAAACGTCCATCCCATTGAAAATATAGGTGTAAAGATCACCGCCGTTTCCTGAGTTTTGCCTGGTTACAAGCACATATACCTGGGCTTCACGGACATCCCTGACATAGTTGATCCAGGGTATCTCCTGGCGGGTAAAGCTCATATCACAACTGCTGCAGTCAATGAATACCTTCACCGCATCCTCTCTTATATTTTCCCGGGCCGGGATATCTTCCTGGGCAAGGGTGATAAAAGAGGTAAAGCTGCAGAAGAACAAAACGAGAGCAGCAAATTTTGTGGGTAGGCGCATAATTGGCTGTGAATGAATTTGCAGCCACAAAGATATTCAAATAGGAAGGGCTGTTAATTGTTTAACATTAATTAACAGCACTACAGACATCTCCTGTCAATGAGGTAGCAGGGTTTGAATATCCCCCGAGATCTCCACTGATCCGTTTCTTCCTTTTCCGCTGTAGATTACCTGGCCGGCAGCAGTATCGGAGAGTGTAAGGCTGATAACCGAGGTCATGCTCTCCTCAATCCGTCCGTCCATGAGGCCTCTTACAGGTGCTGCCAGTGACGTGGCTTTGTCAACGGGGGCCGCAAGGCGAAGGGTATAGTGCCTGTTTCTGAATTCGATCTCTACACCGGATTCCGAAGTCCTGAGCTTGCTAAGACGCG
>Ga0209202_1002036_pt1 | contig 11485 bp, 6 predicted proteins | sample AD_UKC032_MetaG_FD_184416 | JGI IMG/M metagenome (GOLD analysis project Ga0209202, IMG submission 184416) | Active sludge microbial communities of municipal wastewater-treating anaerobic digesters from USA - AD_UKC032_MetaG (SPAdes) (version 2) | ecosystem: Engineered > Bioreactor > Anaerobic >... | reverse complement strand
TGCAGGCCGAGACGCGGGTCTTCGTGTTCGTAGAGCGAGGTGCCGTCGTAGCGAGCGAGCGCCCAGTCATCCTGCGGGAAGTGACCGGGCACCCAGTCGAGGATGACGCCGAGGCCGGCCTGGTGGCAGGCGTCGATGAAGAAGCGCAGATCGTCCGGCGAGCCGTAGCGCGAGGTCGGCGCGAAGTAGCCGGTGGTCTGGTAGCCCCAGGATTCGTCGAGCGGGTGTTCGGTGACCGGCAGCAGTTCGAGGTGGGTGTAGCCCTGGTCGACGGCATAGGGCACCAGGCGCTCGGCCAGTTCCCGCCACAGGTAGGGCTTGCCGTCGGGATGGCGCATCCAGGAGCCGGGATGCAGTTCGTAGATATTGACCGGCTCATGCTGCCAGTCCCACGCCGCGCGCCGGGCCAGCCAGTCGGCGTCGCCCCAGACATGGCGCGAAGGGGCCGCGATGTAGGCGGCGGAACCGGGGCGCATTTCGAAGCCGCGCCCGTAGGGGTCGGACTTGATCAGCTTGGCGCCGCTATGGCGATTGACGATTTCGAAGCGGTAGAGGTTGCCGGGCTGCGCTGCCGCAACCGTCGTTTCCCAGACGCCCGACGATCCGAGCGGATGCAGCGCATCGACCCCGCCGCGCCAGCCGTTGAAGTCGCCGACCACGGAAACCCGCCCCGCATTGGGCGCCCAGACGCGGAATACGGTCCCGCCATCCGATGGGTGAGCGCCGAGCAATCGGTAGGCCTGAAAATTTCGGCCTTCGTTAAACAGATAAAGCGCGTCTGATGAGTGCATTTTTTTCCCCTCACGTATTATCATAAGCTTAAATTGCGATCAGGGAGATCCGCCATGTCAAACAATGCCCCATGCCCCAAGCAGGCATATTGCGAAATACGCGACCAGACTGACATGCGCTACATCAGCCAGCTCACGCGCAGCACCTTCGCGATCATCCTCGCCGGCGGCCGCGGCAGCCGCCTGAAGCAGCTGACCGATTACCGCTCGAAGCCTGCCGTGCCGTTCGCCGGCAAGTTCCGCATCCTTGATTTCGCGCTGTCCAACTGCGTCAATTCGGGCATCCGCAAGATCGGCGTCGCGACGCAGTACAAGGCACACAGCCTGATCCGCCACATCCAGCGCGGATGGAGCTTCCTCGACGGCCGGTTCGAGGAGTTCGTCCAGTTGCTGCCGGCGCAGCAGCAGATCGACGAGACGCAGTGGTACCAAGGAACGGCCGATGCGGTCTTCCAGAACATGCACTTTCTCAAGCGCTACGGCCCGGAACATGTGCTGATCATCGCCGGCGACCACATCTACAAGATGGACTACGGCCGCATGCTGGCCTTCCATGCCAACCATCAGGCCGACATGTCGGTCGCCTGTCTCGACGTGCCGATCGACGAAGCGCGCGATTTCGGCGTCATGGGCGTCGATGACACCGGGCGTGTCGTCGACTTCGTCGAGAAGCCGCAGAACCCGCCGCACATCCCCGGCCAGCCCGACCGCGCGCTGGCCTCGATGGGCGTCTACATTTTCAATGCGAAATTCCTCTTCGAGCAACTCGAGCGCGATGCCCTGACCAAGGGGTCGACTCGCGACTTCGGCAAGGACATCATCCCGCACATCGTGCCGCGCTACCGCGTGTTCGCCCACCGCTTCGCCGAGTCCTGCGTCGGCAGCGATGCCAACCACAAACCCTACTGGCGCGACGTCGGCACCATCGACGCCTATTGGGAAGCGAACATGGAGATGACCAAGGTAACCCCGGAACTCAATCTCTACGACAAGGACTGGCCGATCTGGACCTATCAGGAGCAACTGCCGCCGGCCAAGTTCGTCTTCGACGACAAGGATCGCTGCGGCACCGCGATCGACTCGCTGATTTCCGGCGGCTGCATCATTTCCGGCGCCACGGTCAAACGCTCGCTGCTCTTCTCCAGCGTCGGCGTGCACAGTTGGGCCAGGGTCGAAGATTCGGTGGTGCTCCCCGGCGCCATCATCGGCCGCCACGCGGTGATCAGGCGCTGCATCATCGACAAATATTGCCGGATTCCCGAAGGCATGGTCATCGGCGTCAATCCGGAAGAGGACCGCAAGCGCTTCCACGTCAGTCCCAAGGGCATCACCCTGGTCACCGCGGAGATGCTCGGTCAGGGCGCGGCAGCCAAAAGCTGATGGCCGATCTCGCCTTCCTCTGGCACATGCATCAGCCGGACTACCGGCATCCGGAAACCGGCCAGTTCATCCTGCCCTGGGTGCTGTTGCACGCCATCAAGGACTATTCCGACATGGCGGCGCACCTGGAGCGCCATCCGGGCATCCGGTGCACGGTCAATTTCGTGCCGATTCTGCTCGACCAGATCGAGGATTACGCGAACCAGTTCGCAACCGGCCAATGGCGCGACCCCTTGCTGCGCATTGCCAGTGATCCGGAACCGGACAGCCTGCCGACCGCGGATCGCGATTGGCTGCTCGACATGGCCTTCCGCTGCCACGCGCCGACCATGATCGAACCGTTCGCCCCCTACCGGCGCCTGCGCGACACGCTAGCCTGTGTCCGCGCCCACGACGGCGCCGCTCTCGGCTATCTTTCCGGCGCCTATTTCGCCGATCTGGCAACCTGGTACCTGCTGACCTGGAGCGGCGAGAGCCTGCGCCGCAACGGCAAGACCATTCCCGAGCTGATGGCCAAGGGAGTCAATTTCACACTGGCTGATCGTCAGGCGCTGCTGGAAAATCTCGGCGCCACCGTCGCCGGGCTGATTCCGCGCTACCGCGCGCTGGCCGAGCGCGGTCAGGTCGAACTCAGTTGCACGCCGGCGGCGCACCCGCTGGCGCCGTTGCTGATCGACTTCAAGGCGGCCCGCGAAGCCTGGCCGGAATGCACGCTGCCGGCCGCACCCGAATACCCGGGCGGCCAGTCGCGCGTCGCCAGACACCTGGCGATGGCCCAGGACAGCCATCAGCGCCGCTTCGGCCAGCCGCCAGCAGGACTGTGGCCGGCCGAAGGGGCACTGTCGACGCCCTTCCTGAACCAGATCGCCGACGCCGGCTTTCAATGGACGGCGAGCAGCCACAGCGTGCTCAAGCATTCCGCCGGCATCAACGCCAAAACCACCGCGCCCTGGCAGGCGCCGGAAGGCACCCCCGGCGACATCACGCTGTTTTTTCGCAACGAGCAGCTCTCGGACCTGATCGGCTTCGAGTACGCCAACTGGCACGGCCGCGATGCCGCCCGGCACTTCATGAGCGAAATCGAAGCCATCCACCTGCAGGATGCCCGCAACCTGATCCCGGTCTTTCTCGACGGCGAAAATGCGTGGGAGTATTACCCCTACAACGGCTGGCATTTCTTCAACGATCTTTACGAAGATCTCGCCAAGAACCCCGACATCCGCACCGTCACGCTCTCCGAAGCGGCGGCCGCCCAGCATGACCGGCGCAACCGCCTGCCGCATCTCACCGCCGGCAGCTGGGTTTACGGAACGCTGTCGACCTGGATCGGCAACCCGGACAAGAACCGCGCCTGGGAGTTGCTCTGCGACGTCAAGCAATGCGCCGACCGGGCGCTCAACAGCAGCCGCCTGAGCGAGGCCGACCGCGACGAAGTGCTCCGCCGCCTGACCGGCTGCGAGAGTTCGGACTGGTTCTGGTGGCTCGGCGACTACAACTCGCCGCAGTCGGTCGCGTGTTTCGACAGTCTGTTCCGCGAAAACATCAAAGCCCTCTACCGCCTGCTCAAGCTGCCGGTGCCGGGCATCCTCGATCACCCGATCAGCGTCGGCGGCGGATCGCCAGAAAGCGGCGGCACCATGCGCCGCGCCAATTGAACCCCAAGGGATACCACCACCGGCTCTGCCGGTGACATAAACAAAAAACATGACCCAAGCCGTCACCCTCCTCCTCGGCGTCCATGCCCACCAGCCAGTGGGCAATTTCCCGGAAGTCATCGAGGACGCCCACCAGCGCTGCTACAAGCCTTTCATCGAAACCCTGCACGCCTATCCGGACTTCCGCTTCGCCGCCCATTTCTCCGGCTGGCTGCTCGACTGGCTGCGCGAACGCCATCCGGCCGACATGGCGTTGCTCGCCGAAATGGTGGCGCGCGGTCAGGTCGAGCTGTTCAGCTCGGGCGACACCGAGCCGGTGCTCGCCGCCATTCCGCAGCGCGACCGGGTCGGCCAGTTGCGCGCGCTGAACGACAAGCTGGCCGTCTGGACCGGCGTCCAGCCGCACGGCGCCTGGCTCACCGAGCGCGTCTGGGAATCGTCGGTGGTGCCGGCGCTGGCCGAGACCGGCATCCGCTACGTCACCGTCGACGACTACCATTTCTTCTGCACCGGCAAGGCGGCCGACGAGCTCGACGGTTTTTTCAGCACCGAGGAAGACGGCACCCGGCTCGACCTCTTCCCGATTTCCGAAGCGCTGCGCTACCGCCTGCCCTTTTCGCCGGCGCACGAGGTCATCGGCTATCTGGAAAACCTGGCCGACCAAGGCCATGCCGCCGCCATCTATTTCGACGACATCGAGAAATTCGGGATCTGGCCGGAAACCTACGACTGGGTCTACAACCGCGGCTGGCTAAAGGCGCTGATCGAGGGCGTGCTGGCCAGCCCGAAGATCCGCACCGCGACCTATGCCGATTTCCACGCGCATAACACGACGCGCGGCATCGTCTACCTGCCGACCACCTCGTACAGCGAGATGAACGAGTGGACGCTGCCGATGCCGGCGGCGGGCATCTACGCGAACCTGCTCGCCAGCGAGAAAGCGGCCGGACGGAGCGACCTGCACCGCCCCTTCCTGCGCGGCGGCATCTGGCGCAATTTTCTGACGCGTTACCCGGAAGCCAACTGGATGCACAAGCGGATGCAGGCGCTCTCGGCCCGCCTCGCCGCGCTGCCCGCAGCAGCGCCCGAACTGACCGCCGACCTCTACCGCGCCCAGGCCAACGACGCCTATTGGCACGGCCTGTTCGGCGGACTCTACCTGCCGCACCTGCGGCGCGCGGTATGGAACAACATCATCGCCCTGGAGGCCAAACTCGACACCGTGCAGCCGCGCCCGGCAAGCGTTGCGGTCGACCTCGATTTTGACGGCAAAAGCGAAACCTTCATCCACAATGCGCAGCTGCAGATTGTCGTGCGCGACGATGGCCTGGGCGCCGCGCACGAACTGAGCAGCTACGCGCTGGCGCACAATTTCGGCGACACGCTGCGCCGCTACCACGAGCATTACCACGACAAGATCGGCAACACACCGACCGAGCACCAGGGCGAAGGCATTGCCTCGGCCCACGACGTCATTCGCTTCAAGCATCCGGTGGCGCCCGAAGACATCGTGCCCGATGCGCTGCCGCGCGCGCTGTGCCTCGATGAACTCGACGGCCGCAGCGTTGACGACTACCTTCCCGCAACCGGGAGCGCGCTGAAATTCACGCGCCCCGGCATCAGCAAGACCTGGGCGCTGAAAGGATCGACCGCGACGATTGCCTGGCAGCTCAAGGGTTTCGCCGGACGGCGCCTGACGACCCGCCTGAATCTGGCCATGCCGAGTTGCGACGGCTTTCTCGGCCGCTACGTGCTGGCCGACGGGAGTATCCCCGGCGGCTTCGGCGACGTCCTCGATCTCGCCGCGGCAAAGTCGCTGGCCCTTGTTGACGGCGTCCTCGGTGGCACTATCCGGGTGGACAGCCCGATTCCGGCCGAAATTCATGGTCGACCGCAACAGACTGTCTCCCAATCGGAAGCCGGTTTTGAAAAAATCATGCAGGCCGTAGAACTCAGCGTTAACTGGGTCATTCCCGACGATGCCTGCACCCTGCAACTAAAACTGATTGTTGAGTCCACACCACCATGACCGGAACCATCTACAAGCTCGAAGTCAATCCGCAGATCCCGGAGCGGCTCGCCCGTCTCGAGGAACTCGCCAACAACCTGTGGTACAGCTGGGATCGTCCGGCGCGCGGCCTGTTCGTCGCCCTGTCGGCGCCGCTGTGGCGGGCGAGTAATCACAACCCCAAGGCCTTCCTCAAGCGCGCCGACCAGAAAAAACTGGAAACCATTGCCGAAACACCGGTTTTCCTCGGCGCCCTGAACCGCGTCCTCTCGGCCTACGACACCTACCACCAGATGCCGAGCATGGCGCACGTGCATGGTCACACGTTCAAGAAGGACGACCTGATCGCCTACTTCTGCGCCGAATTCGGCTTCCATGAAAGCCTGCCGATCTACTCCGGCGGCCTCGGCATCCTCGCCGGCGACCATTGCAAGGCGGCCAGCGACATGGGCCTGCCCTTCATCGGCGTCGGCCTGCTCTATCGTCAGGGCTATTTCCAGCAGACGCTGGATGCGCGCGGGCAACAACAGCCCATTTACAGCGATTCCGACTTCGACGACCTGCCGGTTTCCCCGGTTCTCGACGCTCAGGGCGAAGACATCCTCGTCAAGGTCAGCTTTCCCGGCCGGACCGTGCATGCCAAGGTCTGGGAAATCCGCGTCGGCCACGTCCGGATCATCCTGCTCGATACCTGGCTGCCGCAAAACTCGGAGAGCGACCGCGAAATCACCCATCGCCTCTACGGCGGCGACCGGACGACGCGCATCGAGCAGGAAATCCTGCTCGGTATCGGTGGCGCGCGCGCCCTCGCCGCACTCGGCCTCAGCCCGACGATCTGGCACGTCAATGAAGGCCATGCCGCCTTCCTGATTCTCGAGCGCATGTACAGCATGGTCAGCAAGGGCATGCCCTATGCCGCCGCGCTCGAGGCCGTCTCCGCCAACCTCGTCTTCACCACGCACACGCCCGTCCCGGCCGGGCACGATCACTTCTCGGCGGAGATGATTCGCCATTATTTCTCGAGCTGGTGCTACGACCTCGGCCTTCCCTGGGAGCAACTGATGGCGCTCGGCACCGAACCGGGTAAATCCGATTTCAACATGACCGCCCTCGCGCTGCGCGGCTCGCGCCACCACAACGGCGTTTCGCGCATCCACGGCGACGTCTCGTCCGACATCTGCCGCCATCTCTGGCCCCAGATCGAGCCTGCCGAAAACCCGATGGACTACGTCACCAACGGCGTCCATCTGCAGACCTTCCTCGCCGCCGAGTGGTTCGAAACCTTCGAGCGCTACCTCGGCATCGGCTGGCAGGAGCGGCAAAGCGAAGTCGGCAACTGGGCCGGCATCGACCTGATTCCCGACGCCACCTTCTGGAGCATCCGCCAGCAACTGAAGTCGAAATTGCTGCAAGTGGTGCGCAAGCGCGTCACCGAACAGCACCGGCGCAACCAGGGTTCGCCGGCCCACCTCGACCGCATGCTCAGGTACGTCGACCCGGCCAATCCGAATATCCTGACCATCGGCTTCGCCCGCCGCTTCGCCACCTACAAGCGCGCCGCCCTGCTCTTCCAGAATCCGGGCTGGTTGCGCGAGATCATCAGCCAGGCCGACCGGCCGGTACTCTTCCTGTTCGCCGGCAAGGCGCACCCGGCCGACCAGCCCGGCCAGGACATCATCCGCAGGATCGCCGAAATGTCCAAGCTGCCGGAATTCGAAGGGCGCATCCTGCTCATCGAAGGCTACGACCTGAACCTGTCGCGCTCCCTGGTCTCCGGCGTCGACGTCTGGCTCAACAACCCGATCTACCCGCTCGAAGCCTCCGGCACCTCCGGCATGAAGGCGGCGATCAACGGCGCCCTCAACCTCTCGGTGCTCGACGGCTGGTGGGGCGAAGGGTACGACGACGGCAACGGGGACGGCGAAGCCGCCAACGGCTGGGCGATCGAACCGGCCTCCGCCCACCTCGATGACGCCCAGCGTGACGCCGAGGAGGCACGCACGCTGTACGAACTGCTCCAGGACCACGTCATTCCCACCTATTACCAGAAGGGCCCGACGGGCTACTGCCCGATGGGCTATTCGCCGGCCTGGGTGGCGATGGCCAAGCGCTCGATCGCGACCATTTCGCCGCGTTTCAACACGACGCGCATGGTCAGCGAGTACGTCAACAAGTTCTACGCCCCGGCCGCGGCCGCCGGTCGACGCTTCGCCGCCAACAATTTCGCCGTCGCCCATGACATCGCCGACTGGAAATCCAGGATTCGCGCCGCCTGGCCCGGCGTCCGCCTGCGTCGCCTGGATGACCCGGAACGCCGCATGCAGTTTGGCGGCTCGCTGCACATCGAGGTCGCCGTCCAGCTCAACGGACTGACCGCCAAGGATGTCACCGTCGAGGCATTGTTCGGCCGCCCCAGCCAGCAGGACTTCATTCGCCGGGCCCGCCACTACCCGCTCAGATACTCGGGCAACACCGACCAGGGCGAAGCGCTGTACAAGCTGGAACTGACGCCCGAGCTTTGCGGCCGGCTGGAATACCGCATCCGCGTCTTTCCGACCCATTCCTCGCTCATCCACCCACTTGAAACGGGCCTGATGGTCTGGCTATGAGCCTCGTCGACACGCCCGCCTGGCGGGCCCTTGCCACGCACGCAGAAGCCGCTCGTCCGCGGCATCTGCGCGAGCTGTTCGCCGCCGATCCCGACCGCTTCGAACGTTTTTCGCTGCGCCAGGACGGCTTGCTGCTGGACTTCTCCAAGCAGCGCATCGACGTCGAGACGCTGGCCTTGCTGCATGACCTCGCCGCAGCCGCCGACCTCGACGGGTGGAAACGGAAAATGCTGGCCGGCGAGCCGATCAACCACACCGAGCATCGCGCCGTCGGTCACATGGCGCTGCGCGCCGACAAGCAGGAGCCACCCGAGGTGCGCGCCGTTCTCGAGCGCATGCAGAATTTCTGCGAAAGCGTGCACAGCGGCGACTGGCGCGGTTTTGCCGGCGAACGCATCACCGATATCGTCAATATCGGCATCGGCGGCTCCGACCTCGGGCCGCGAATGGCGGCCAAAGCCCTGAGCGCCCAGCAGCTGCCGGATCTCGCCGTGCATTTCATAGCCAACGTCGATGGCGCCGACATCGCCCCGTTGCTCGCCGGCCTCAACCCGCGCACGACGCTGTTCATCGTCGCCAGCAAGACCTTCACCACCCAGGAAACGCTGGCCAACGCCCGCTCCGCCCGCGCCTGGCTGCTCGCCGCCGCCGGCCGGGAAAGCGCCGTCGCCCGTCATTTCGTCGCCCTGTCGACCAATCTTGAACTGACCGGTCAATTCGGCATTCCCGCCGCCAATGTCTTCGAATTCTGGGACTGGGTCGGTGGCCGCTTCTCGCTGTGGTCGGCGATCGGGCTGTCGCTGGCGCTCGCCATCGGCTGGCGGCAGTTCAAGCAACTGCTGGCCGGCGCCCGCGCCATGGACAAGCACTTCATCGAGGCCAGTCCAAGCGACAACCTGCCGCTGACGCTGGCCCTGCTCAGCCTGTGGAATACCGACTTCCTCGGCGCGTCGACCGCGGCAACCCTGCCCTACAGCCAGTCGCTGGCCTTGCTGCCGGCCTATCTGCAGCAACTGGAAATGGAAAGCAACGGCAAGCAGACCGACCGCGACGGCCAGCCGGTCGGCGTCGCCACCTGCCCGGTGCTCTGGGGCGAAGCCGGCACCAACGGCCAGCATTCGTTCTATCAGTTGATCCATCAGGGCGGGCGGACCATCCCCTGCGACTTCATCGCGCTGCGCGAAAGCGATTTTCCGCTGGCCGGCCACCACCTTCCTCTGCTGGCCAACTGCCTCGCCCAGTCCGCCGCCCTCGCCTTCGGACAAACGGCCGACGAAGTGCGCGCCGCCGGCGTGCCGGAAGCGCTGGTGCCCTACAAGGTGTTTCCCGGCAACCAGCCGTCGTCGACGCTGGTGCTACCGTCGCTTGACCCGTACACGCTCGGCCAGTTGCTCGCCCTGTTCGAACACAAGGTATTCTGCCTCGGCGTGCTGTGGAACCTGAACTCCTTCGACCAATGGGGCGTTGAACTCGGCAAGCAGCTGGCCACGCAACTGACGCCCCTCCTTGAAGGCAACGGCGATATGAGCGCCTTCGATGCCTCGACCCGTGGCCTGCTCGCCGCCCTGAGACCCTGATGAGCCGCCTTTCCATTCTTTTTGCCACCTCCGAAATGGCGCCCTGGGTCAAGACCGGCGGCCTCGGCGATGTCGCCGCCGCGCTGCCGGCGGCGCTGCACCGCGCCAGTCATGACGTCCGCGTGCTGCTACCGGCCTACCCGGCCATGCTCAAGGCCTTTCCGCAAGCCGTCGTGCTCGCCGAGCTGCCGGCACTTGCCCCGTCGCTGCCGGCATCCCGCCTGCTCGGCGCCGAGGCCGACGGACTGCCGCTGATCCTGCTCGACTGCCCGGCGCTGTTCGACCGTCCCGGCAGCCCTTATCTGGACGCCCATGGCGACGACTGGGTCGACAACGGCATCCGCTTCGGCCTGCTTTCCCGGGTCGCCGCGCTGCTTGGGCAAGCCGCTTCGCCGCTCGGCTGGCAACCGGACGTGGTGCACGTCAATGACTGGCAGACCGCGCTCGCCCCCGCCTGGCTGCATTACGAAGGCGGCGCCGCCAGCATCGTCACCGTGCACAACATCGCCTTCCAGGGCAACTTCGCCGCCGGCCACCTGTCCGCCCTCGGCCTGCCCGAACAGGCCTGGCACATGCACGGCGTCGAATACCATGGCCAGCTCTCCTTCCTCAAGGCCGGACTGCAACTGGCGACGTTGATTTCGACGGTCAGCCCGACCTACGCCCGGGAGATCCAGCACGAACAATTCGGCTACGGGCTGGCGCCATTGCTGCGCCATCGCGCCGGGTCGCTGCGCGGTATCCTGAACGGCGTCGACACGACGGTCTGGAATCCGGCGAGCGACCCCGCGCTGGCCGCGCCCTATGCCGCCAACCGGCTGGCGGCGAAGCGCGAGAACAAGCGCGCGCTGCAGCAGGAAATGGGGCTGGATGTCGTCGCCGACCGTCCGCTGTTCGGCGTCATCAGCCGCCTGACGCACCAGAAAGGACTCGATCTCGTCCTCACGCTGGGCGAAGGCATCACCCACCTGCCGGCACAGCTAGTGCTCCTCGGCAGCGGCGACAAGAAGATGGAGGCCGGCTTTTCCGAGCTCGCCCACCGCTTCCCGGGGCAAATCGCCGTCAAACTCGGTTTCGACGAGGCACTGGCCCACCGCATCGAGGCCGGCGCCGACAGTTTCCTGATGCCATCGCGCTTCGAGCCCTGCGGGCTCAACCAGATGTACAGCCTGCGCTACGGCACGCCGCCCATCGTCCGCGCCACCGGCGGCCTGGCCGACACGGTGGTCGACGTTGCAGAGGATACGCTCGCCGACAAGACCGCCAACGGTTTCGTCATCCACGACGCAACACCGCATACCCTGTGGCTGGCGCTTGAGCGCGCCACCCGCTGCTGGCACGACCGCAAGCTGTGGCAGCGCATCCAGCAGAACGGCATGCGCCGGGATTCTTCTTGGGAACACGCGGCGCATGAGTACGTGAACCTGTATCGCGACGCCATCGCCGCCCGCGCCTGAAGATTCCA
>Ga0209202_1002034_pt1 | contig 11503 bp, 23 predicted proteins | sample AD_UKC032_MetaG_FD_184416 | JGI IMG/M metagenome (GOLD analysis project Ga0209202, IMG submission 184416) | Active sludge microbial communities of municipal wastewater-treating anaerobic digesters from USA - AD_UKC032_MetaG (SPAdes) (version 2) | ecosystem: Engineered > Bioreactor > Anaerobic >... | reverse complement strand
GCCCCGCCCTTGGAGAGCGGAACCTTGTGGTCGATGTCCTTGTTGGAGCCGGGCTTAATCATCCCGGCGTTGATCGCCTTCGCGCGTGCCCGGTTACGGGCGGCGCGCTTGGGCTTCTCACCACGCGCATCGGAGGTCTTCTTCTCCTGAACGTAGTTCCGGACGTAGTTTGGCGATGACGGCATCTTCGATCTCCATTGGTGCGTAGCCTATGCTGCGCATGTCTGCTTTGCTGACCCTGTCCTGCACACCTGCCAGTGTGGGGTCAGCCCATAAAGCCCCGACGACCAGCGTTGCCCCACCATCTTCGGTGCATATAACCTCGAAGACGATGTTACCCATGAAGTGCAACGCTATCGCCACGGCTTGCTACTCATCGACAGCAATCACTTCGTACCCGAACTTCGCCAGCGATGCGGAGGTAACCACGCGCTCGAACGTGATCCCGTGGCTGCCCTCCAGTGACAGGCGCATGCGCACCTTCTCGGGATCGGTTTCCTCGGGGTTCTCGACCTCACGACTCAGGATACGGAACCGCAGCCCGTCTTTCTTGGTGCTTGCCAAGTAGCGAACCTTAGCCATTCTACACCCCCTGTGCGAGCTGGTGCTGCAGGTTTTTGATCGTGTCGTCCACTGCCGCGAGTACGTCCGGACAGAGGGCCGCTTCGGTCTTGGCGATGCGCCGGCGGTGGATTGCGCGGAACTTGCGCCAGAACATCAGCTGCTCGACAGCGGGGAGCGCCTTGACCGGGGCCAGCACGTCGTCCAACGATTTCTCTCTTTTCATTTCTTTGCCTTTCCATACGATTGATGAAACCCACCTTCAGAATTAAGCGGCATGTCTGGTGCCCATACGGGCGGTACGCGCATGCACTCCAGTGTGAAGGCCAAGGCGTCTTTTGCCTCGTCCGCCGCAGTGATCCCTGCCGCTTCGTCGTGCACGCTCAACACCACCGGCATGTGCACGTTGATGTCGAGCGTCTGGTCCAGCACGATGATCCGCGCCAGCGCCTGCACACAGTTGTGTACTATGAACGGCCCTGCCTCCCCCATGACTACGAATCGGGACCGAGGGCCGCAGTTGAGGATGTCAAAGACAGGCCATTGTTCAGCCGGTAGTACAGGGTCGACCTTGGGATGCCCGTACGCGCAGACAGTGCCGGAATGTCCACCGCCAAGCTGCTGCGCCGGTTCCTTGCCTGCGCCTTGCGGGTCGCCCAGAGGCAGTTCTCTGGGGAGTACCCCTTGTTGTTGTCCTCCCGCTCCAGCGTCAACCCCGGAAGGTACGTCGGCCCCATGTCCTTCCAGAACTGAAGGAACGACGCCCACGCTGCGCAGACCGCAATGCCCCGCGCTCCGTAGTTGCGGTACGCCTGATGTGTCGGCAGCCGGCAGCGATCCTGCATGCTCCGCCACACCCAATACGCCGGGTGCTTCGTCATGCCATGTGTCCGGTTCTTCGCGGCCACCAGCTGTTTGCTCATGCACCCGCAGTTTGGCGTTCCTCCGCGCTTCACCTCCTTGGTCACGTCGGTGCCCGTCTTGGTCACGATCCGCCCACAACGGCAAGAGAACGCCCATGACATCTTCTTTCCATTCGACCCCACTGGGTGTAGCGCCGTCAGCGCACCAAACGTCAGCCCGGCGAGGTTTCGGTTCTTCCAGTGCAGCCGTCCATCCCTCATCAGTCAATACCTCATGGTCGTCTGTCATCCGCACGCCGTCGATGCGGCGGCAGGGTTGGATTGACTTGGATACTACTCCTCCATGCGAAACGAAGTCAACCCCGTCATATACAAGGTCAGAGCCGCGCACCAGCTCGATGGGCACCCACCCCCGGGAGGTCGCAACTGGCGTCCCGCCACCCAAGCAGTTCTCCACTACCTTGCCGCCGTAAATCCTGACCCGGGAGCGACCATCCCAGTACGACCACCCGTCCTTGTCCTTCTGCAGGTCGGGGAACTTGATCTTCATCCCGTTGGGGAGGAGCAGCCCCTCGGCGCACGTTTTGACGATGCCCCGGAAGTCGACGCTGACCCCCTCGACACCCTTGGCGATGAACCCGAGCGCCTTCTCGGCGCGCTGGTGCAGGTCCATAACCATCGGATGTGTGTCCCGGTAGACCATGACAATGTGCCGCGACTCCTGCTCGGTAATCTTCTTCTTCGCCATGACCCGCACGGTCTGCACGAACTTGACGTGCCCCATCGCGTAGCCAAGGCCCAGCTTGGCGACCTTGCCCATCTGCCGCTCGTCGGGATCGTTGTCCTTGGTGATCGTCCGGTGGTAGATGCGCTCTGCCATGACGCAGTACGCGTCCGGGCCGAGCTTGGCGTCTGCCTTGCGGTAGACCTCCACCGCGTCGTTCTGCCCGGCCAGCCAGTCCAGCACACGAGACTCGATGTTGGATGAATCACCAACCACGATGGCGTCGTCTGGGTGGGAGATTACTGCTTGGCGCAGCTTCGACCCCCGGCCCATGTTCTGCCAGTTCATCTTGTCGCCGCCCGACAGGCGGTGCGTCTGCTCGGCCCCCGAATATTTGAGGTATACCGGCGCGGCCCCACGGGTGGCCATGTCAATCAGGCGCACGCCGCGCGTCTCGGCCAGCGTGGTCTTGTTCTTCAGCCGGGCTGCCACTAGCGCCTGCACGTCCTCATCCGGGTGCTCGGCCAGCGCCTCCATGCCGGGGTCGGTCTTGGCGAAGGCCCAAGTCTCCTTGCCGGTGGCCGGGCTTATCTTGGTCGGTGGGACGACGCCGAGGTTCTCCAGCGCGATGGCGAACTTGTCGTTGCTCATCACGTCGGGGAGCTGGATGCCTGCGCGCAGCAGTGCCCCAGTCTTGTCGGCCCGGATGTCGTCCACGTACTCTGACAGGATTTCGGAGTCGAGGTAGAGGGACGGCTCGGTGAACATGCGGACCACCATGTCGACGATCTTCAGCTCCGACTTCTGGAACGCAGGCAGCAGCTTCTGGAAGATGCGGTAGGTCAGCTCCACATCGTTGACGCAGTATTCGCCGTACCGCATCAGGTCAGACCCGCCGAAGTCGCGCCGGCGCTTGCCCTTGGCCAGCTCCACTTCGACGCCCTTCTGCCCGAGGCCGAACCGTTCGGCCAGCGCAGCCAGCCCCATCTTCACTTTCTGCCCGAGTGCGCCGCGCGCCATCGACAGGGTGTCAAACCACGCCTTTGGGGTCACCCCATACACGTGAGAGAGGATCAGCCCATCGAAGTGCGCATGGTGGCAGAGCACGGCGTTGTTGCCGATGTCCAGTGCGGCCAGCTCGCGGGGGATGTCCGGGGCGTCCACCCAGTACGCCGGCTGGTCGTTGACCTTGAACCCGCAGAGGATCGCCTCGAAGCGTGGGTCGCGAACGTACGCCTCGGTGGTCAGGCGACTGAGCGTGTAGTCGTTCGCATAGTACGTCTCGAAGTCGAGCGTAATCAAATCCATATTTTTCTCTCCAGTTCGCAGTATACACCTTCTTTGCTGCGCAACAGAATCCCCATGTAGTGAGGCATGAGCGCGAACGCTGCATGCCGCGCCCAGTCAGCGGCAGGTCGGGGGGCGATGAAGCGTACCCCCTCGCTCCTCCCTATCTCGCCCGTGTACAGGGTCACTCGATCTCGCCGCTCGTGTCGGTGCTGAGAAGCTCACCCAACGGGCGGGCATTGAAGCGGGCGACGGCGTCGATCAGGTACTGCGGCATTTCTCCTATCGTGGCCTGCCCGAGCGTCGGGCGTCCGTTGCCCGCCTTGTACTCGACGACAACTGCGGTGATGGTGTGGTGGTCAGGGTTCAGTTTCATTGTGTTACTCCTCGTGGTGGTGGTGGTGGTTACTTTCAGGGGCTCCCATGCGCGGTAGAGTGGAACTAAATCTGGTGCAATTTTATGGGTAACAACTACAAACCCTTGCTTACTGAATGCCGTGAAATATTCGGGCGTTATCCACGCAACCGGCTCCGCATGGCACAGGATCAGATCATTGAGATCATCGGTGGCGGCGAGTGCATCCAATAGATAACCCTTTGCCATGTGTGGATATTGCTTGAGGAAATCTTCAAGAGCAGTCCGCAGCATCACTTCCCGCTTCTGGCTGTCGGAGAGTTGCTGGCGCAGGGATTCGATCTCTGACGCAACGACCCCTGCAAGCGTTCTCCAGTCAGTGTTGGCAACCGAAGGGAACGCCTCTTTTTCTGGGTCTTCTAGCTCTCTCAGTCTTGTAACCAACGCATCAGTGTCTTTATTGTTCATGGCTTCGGCTCCCGTGCGCTGTAGAGTGGCATACAGCATTTACCATCTGGGCAATGCCCTAACCCCTCCGCACCGTGGTCTATTGCGTACTGACAGCGACCGTCGTCACGACAAGGCTCCGCATGGCACAGGATAAGACCATCTAGGTCATCGGTGGCGGCGAGTGCTTCTTCTGCCTCGCTTGAGTTGTGTTCGCACTGACTACATGACGACCAGTGGTCCGGTTTCTCAGGCGTCTGCTTTGCGACATTCTCGATAAAGGCATCCTTCACCTTTATCGCGGCCAGTGCTGCGGCGAGTTCATCAAGATAGCCTTTACATAAATCCATTGCCGTATGCTTCTTTTCTTCCTCGGCGTAGAGTTGCTGGCGCATGGATTCGATTTCTTCTTTGGCTTTCCGCATTACGGAAACAATGTCTTCTGTTTCTTTGCTCATTACTTTTTCCCGTCTAATCTGCCTGTAATGTATCCAGTGATGAAAAGAAGCACAGCAAGTGCAAACCCGATGAACGCTGCAAAACAATTGCTCATTTCGGCTCCGTTGCGGCGTCGATTGCTGCGTCGAGTTGGACATCACATTTTGATGTAACACCAGCGTTGTAAGCATCTCTGCACCAATGAATGATGTCTGCTGGTTCCATATACTTAGCATGACTACTGTGCCAATCTTCAAAGCCCTGCGTTGATTCTTTGCTGTATGAGTTACCCAGGGCGTTAAGCACGCCCTCTATTTTCCGCGTAACCTCGGCACTAGAGTCGTCGCTACAATATATCTCGCCAATCAATTTACGAAGCGTAACTTCTCGCTTCTGGCTGTCGGCGAGTTGCTGGCGCATCTTTTCGCACTGTTCAGCAAGAACCTCAGCTGAGACTTTCATTACATCGTATTGATGTTCTTTCAGTATGAGTTGCTGGCGCAGGGATTCGATCTCATTCTGAAGCTGCGCGTTGAACTCCATTCGCCGATACCTCATGGGCATCGCCTTTGCCTTATCACGTTCTGCGGTCATGGCGGCGAGTTGTTGGCGCAGGGATTCGATTTTTAAGTCTTTCATATCCTCCCCGTACTTATTCAAGAATTCTTTCATGTCTTCGGCTCCCATGCGCGGTAGAGTGGCATATAGCACTTTCCTTCTAGGCAATGCCCTAACCCCTCCGCACCGTGGTCTATTGCGTACTGACAGCGACCGTCGTCACGACAAGGCTCCGCATGGCACAGGATAAGACCATCTAGGTCATCGGTGGCGGCGAGGGCTAGTTCGGCTATATCCTTCGCGCTCATTCCGCACCATTTAGCTTCTCTAATAACGCCTGTGGTAGCGATTGCGTTAAGAGCCTCATCTTTGGCTTTGCAAGCGGCCAGTGCTGCAGCTAAGTCATTCTTCAGTCCGGTTATCAGCGCACCATCGGCTGCGATAATAGCTTCTGCCATTTCGAGTTGCTGCTTAAGTCTTTCAGCAGTTCTCTCGTTGATCTCGCCAGCAATCTTGCTCACGGTAGCTCCTTCAGGTTGCGGATATCCTCGGCACATTGATCTGCTGTTAAATCAGCGCGACCGGGATAATCTAAGGTAAGGTTATTGCACACCTGAGCGCACTGCTCCCGCACCTTTTCAGCAAAGGTTTGCAGTGCGCTGTCGTCAGGCTGGATGGCGAGTGCTTTTTGTACTAAGTTTCCATCATAATTATCATCAGCAATGACGTTATGGCACATGTGCAAGATCGCCTCGTCCTTCACCTTGATCGCGGCCAGTGCTGCTGATAGTTGCTGGCGCAGGGATTCTATCTCTTGTTCATACTTGATTTCGCGGGTGACATACTTTGCCCGTTCTGCATCGAGCATCATTGGAAATTTGGCTTGTGTCATTTCGGCTCCCATGCGCGATAAAGTGGAGTGTCGTAAAGCGTTGAAAGGCCGGGTTCCTGTAGACGCAACTTATCAAGGTCTTCTGGAACAAGCGGCTCAAGTCCTTGCCCTATCCAAGCAACCGGATTCGCATGGCACAGGATCACGTCCTTCAGGTCAGCGGTGGCGGCAAGTGCTTCGTCTGCCATTCTGAAACATTTTTTAAGAACAGTTATCGCTGACAAGTTTTCAGTCGCAATTTCTATTGCGATTGCGTGTAGCGCATCCCGTAGCATCACCTCGCGCTTCTGGCTGTCGGTTAGTTGTCCCGATAGTTCGTCGGCCTTATCCCAACCATCAGAGCAGTGACCATTTAGCCAGTCTATATAAGATGTTTTTTCGGTAATACAGGTCTGTGCTTCCGTGAGTTGCTGGCGCAGGGTCTCTACCTCCGCATCGCGGCTGGACATTGCCATATAGATGCTGGCGAGTAGGTCAGCAGACAACACCATCTCTTTCTTTAGCAGTATGTCATGCGCTGCGCCGATCATTTCACGAGTAACGCTCATAGTCCTAACTCCGTTCGTATTTGCTGCGCTTTGGCCCGGGTACGCATATCCTGCAGCACCAGTGCCGCCCCCTCGTCGTTCTTGATGCCGTACACCAGCTCGAACAGCATGGCCACAGGCTTCGGCATCTTGCGGCCAGTCTCGTAGCGGCTGCCACCGGACTGTGTGACGCCGATGCGGGACCAGAACTCGGACTGGTTGAGGCCGAGGCCGTTGCGGGTGCCTACGAGGTCGATTTGTTTCTTTGCCATTTCTACTACTCCTTGGTTTGGGTGCCCCCGGCATACTGTTTTCCCGACAGCCTGCCCGATCCTTTCGGATAGGCAGTCGCCGGGGGCGGGAAGGTTACAGGCTGCCGGATTCGATGCGCTTGTCCAGCTCGGTGACCATGCGGGTCGAGTTGTGCATGCGCTTGAGTGTGTGGGCCAGCGGGACGTTGCCATACCGCTTCTTGAGGAACTGGTACTTGTGGCGCGGGCTGTCCTTGGGCAGCACGCAGGTGCCGAGCACCCTCTTCAGCTCGGGTTCCCCTCGGGCGTTCCTGCCGGCAGCGAAGGCCGTCCACCCGCCGGTGGGCAGCTGGGGCCGGTCAGCCGTTACTGAGTAATGGGCGAGCTTGCGCAGCGCCTTGGCTTTCTGTCCGTTCATTTACTTCTCCTTGATGAGTATTTCTACAACGATGTCGCTAAGGGTGATGCTGCCCCCGGGCGGAATGAATGCCCGGTGGGCGACGTAGTGGGCGAATCCTTCCGAGTCCACCATCTCGACACACAGCTCGGCGGCCCCCATGTCATCCGTACCGATGAACTTGATCCGGGGGCGGAGCGTGCGCCTGACCGTAGTGTCATCGTCCGTATCGAACGGGTTGCCTCCAGTGAACATCAGTGCACCGCCTCTCCGCCTTCATGGACGTCCATCGCCGATGGGGGCGTAGGCAGTTCCCCCTCGATCATGCCGAGCACCTCGATGTGCGAGTCCAGCACTGCCTTGGGCGCGTCCTTCATCTTGTCCTTGTCGGCACGCATCTCTGCAAAGAGGGACACTGCTTCGGCTTCGTTCTTTGCCCGGATGTGCACGTCCACGACCGTGGTGATGCACATGCCAAAGTGAAAATCACGCTTTTCTTCTTCCATACCCTTCTCCTAGTCAAAGAGGCCCAGCTCACGTGCGAGCAGGTCAGCCTCGTAATACGCACCGCAGCACGCGGCGTTTTCTTCGGTCAGAGCCTCATCCAGCTCGTCCATGATGCCCATCAGCTTGCGGCACCACCCGTTGGTGAAGTTCCGCCTCCAGTTCCAGTCTGAGTCGAGGTGCTCCCCGATCTCCGCTGCGAAGTCCTCCGAGGTCATACCCTCCAGCGCCTCGCCGTCGAAGCGGGTCAGGCACACATGCTTACCCCCACCCCCGTGGCCTTCCAGCGTCATGTCGAACGGGCGGTCGGCCCCTTCTCCCTCGTAGCTGAACCCGTACCTGTCGGCGGTCTTCGGGGACCACATGCGCAGCCCCTCGTCGTCCATCAGGTCGTTCATAAGGTGCTCCTGTGCATAGCTCCACAGCTCGTCCTTGTCCTGCTCGCCGAACCACTCGTCGAAGTCGGGGAAGTTGAGAATGAAGTCGGCCATGTTGATGAAGTAGTTCTCGGCAAGCAGCTGCGCGGCCTGCTCGGGGTTTTCCAGCTGCTGGAAATAGTAGACCTTCCAGCTTAAAGGCTTCGACTTATCGTTGTACCGCGAGTACCCGCCGTTGCTGCGAATGCGGTCGGCCAGCTTGGTGCGGAGCCACGTATTATATCTTCCGGCCATAATTCGGCGTCCTTTCCTTGAGTGCGGCCATGCGGTGCGCGTACGTACGCATGGTGTTTTCGTAGTGCATGGAGCCTACCCTGACAGGTACCTGCTCCCCCTGCCTCCACACAAACGGCAGCATGTGCCGCTTGCCCGGCTTGTCGTTGTCCACGACGCGGCGGTGGAACTCATTCATCTCGGCGGCGAGCAGGCTGCGCTCCATCTCGTGCACCAGCTCGGCCATGCGGTCGTACTTCATCCGTAGCGTCCAGAAGGTGTCGAGGTATTCGACCCCCTCCCTGACGCGCTGGTCCCATTTGTAGTTGTGCAAAATGCGGGCGTCCATCTCAGCTCTCCTATGCGTTCACGGTGGCCACACACTGGCCCTTGAAGTACATGTATGCTACTTTACCTTCTTTCCCGGCACTATGCAAGAAGTGTATGACCTCGGAGATCGTCAAGTCCAAGACGGGGGTGGCCACATCCACGTACGCGTCAGTCTCGTACGTGATCTCCAGTGCCTTCTTCGGGTCGCCGACCGGCGCACCGAGGTAGTCCGCGATGCGGCAGATGCGGCTCTCCACACGGGTGAGGCGCTGTCGGATTTCGTTCAGGTTTGCATCAGCCATTTTATTTCACCTCGATAGTTTCGTATCCGTCGTTGCGGGTGTAGTAAGTATCCCGTAGGGCATCACGCGCAGCGCGCACGATTTCCGTGAGTGCCTCCCCCCTCTGCGTCACTGGACCAAGCAGGAGGGTCACGCTTTCGGTGTCGAGCCAGCAGTTGGGGCCGGCAATGAGCTGGCGCTCGCAGGTAAACAGGGCGATCTCCCTGCTTACGCTGGTGTGCAGCATGGCCTCGTTGAATTCCCCAATCGCCCACCGGCTGGCGATCAGCTTCGTGAGCTTCCGCCAGAGTGCGGCGTATTGGCGCACGACTTCCTTCTTGGCCACCTCCTTGTAGTCCGGGCGCTGGTCTTCAGCGAGCACGTACCCATAGTTGTCGATACGCATGCCAGCGAAGTAGGGGTGCCCACCGACGCGCACCGGCTCTTTGTACCCGGGGCGGGAGTTGCTGTGCATGCTGACGCCAGTCAGCGCAGTGATACGCCTCTGTGTCGTCGGGCTGCCCTCCCATCCACACCCGTGGATGGTCTTGTACTCCGGGTAGTAGCGGACGATGGTGTTGCCGTAGAAGGTCGCGTAGTAGCGCCCGTTGCCCTTGTGCAGGTACGTCTTCTCGCCCAGCTTGACCCGACCATACCGCTTGACGGCGACGGCCTTGTCGTTCCATACCCGCTCGCAGGCTGCGAACGTGCGCGGGGTGCCCCGTGATCCAAATCCTCTTGAAAACATGTCATTCTCCTAGTAAGTAAGTTGCTTCGCCTGTTAAATGCCGTTCACCTAGTTGTCTCCGTTTTTAAGGACATAGTAAGCCTCCAGAAACTCCATGCAGGATGCGAGAACAAAGTCCCGCAGCTCGGGTTCGCAGGGGAACTCCGCCCGGTAGTGGGGGCGAAGCACACTCTGCCCGCCGAACTTCTGCTTTCCCTCTATCCGTTCGACCGCCCGCCACATGTTGAGCCGGGGGAACCACTCTGCACTCATGTTCGTGGACACATACCGCATGCTGGCGTGCAGCTTCAGCATCCTCCAGACCTTCTTATTGGTAGGGCCGGGCAGCGCCCTCTCCACCCACTTGAACCTTGGTTGGTCATTCTTCGAGCGCATAGGTCACCTCCGCGTATGCTTTCGCTTCTTCCACACTGTCGAAGATCAGCCAGCGGTTGTCGTTCCACTGGAGCGCGCCAGTATCGTAGGCGATTATCGCCGTTCTAAGCTCCCCCACCCGCTGGCCGTCAAACAGGTGGGGGATGGTGAGTTCCCACGCTCCGGGTGAGTGCTCCCAAGGGAGGCGCGTCCACTCCATCGGCCCATCCACGCCTTTGCGCCCGGTGCGCGCATCAACCACTTCCAAGGGCATAGGTCACCTCCACATAGCTCTGTGCATCTTCCTTGGTATCGAAGGGGCCGACATCGTCCTCTACGTCGTGTAGCGCCCACCATTTTTTGCTTGTGCCTTGCATCACCGCCCATCCGCTTTTGCGCACCACTATCCGTTCCTTCACGCCGTCGAAGTCGCCTACCGCGACGTCTCCATACACGTGCTTGACCCCCTGCAGTTCGACCCATCCTTTCATGTTTACCTCCATTACTCAGTAATGGCCTGCCCTCACTCCTCCATGAGCAGGACCGTAGTCTCCGCAAACGCCATCGCTTCGGTGAGGCTGGGGTGTTCGCCCAGCAGCTCGCCCTTGTCGGTGCGCGTGCGCCACATCGGCTCGTTGTCTACGTCGTCGAGGTTCATGGTGCGCACGACGCACACCCCGGTAACCACGTGGCGGTACCCACCGATGCGCGGCATCCACCCCTCGCGGGCGAGGTTCTGCGCCCACTTCGGGCGCTTCGTCTGCTTTTTCATGATCCCAGCGCTCCTGTAACATCTGCATAGTTGACCGCCTCCTGCCACGTGTCGAACTGCTGTGTCCCCAGATATTGGGCAGGCGGCGTGGCGACCCACGTCACCTCGCTGCGCAGGTCCAGCGAGTGCCATACGACGACCGCCCCGACGCGCCAGTGCGTCGTGCGGTTGAGCAGCGCGCCGCCGGAGGTGTACGCCCACCCACAGGCGTGCATCTCGCCTGAGATGATGGGCGGGGCGACGGACACCCAGCTCGGGTTAGTGGTCGTCAGAGACATGGACGACCTCCCCGAACGGCGGCAGATAGTGGCCGAGGTCTTTGGGGTCGATGATGCTGGCCCACAGGACCGGGTAGGGCGGCTCCTCGTCGGGGAACCCGCCGCAGCAGTCGGTCAGGACAATCACGGCATCGGCCACGATTCCCTCGTCTTCGAGGTACTGGAAGATCGGGCAGAAGTCCGTGCCGCCGCCACCCTTGGGCCGCGTGCTGAACTCAAGCGCGCCATAGTCCAGCTCGTCGTGCCGCTGAATCTTGGCGTCGAAGTAGAGCACGTGGGTACGCTT
>Ga0209202_1002032_pt1 | contig 11510 bp, 23 predicted proteins | sample AD_UKC032_MetaG_FD_184416 | JGI IMG/M metagenome (GOLD analysis project Ga0209202, IMG submission 184416) | Active sludge microbial communities of municipal wastewater-treating anaerobic digesters from USA - AD_UKC032_MetaG (SPAdes) (version 2) | ecosystem: Engineered > Bioreactor > Anaerobic >... | reverse complement strand
GTTGCTCTGCTCGTTCCTTGGTCCATCGAAGTCTGTCTTGCGTCATCTCATTCTCCTTTCTAATCTTCAGCGATATAGAAGTCTTCAGGTTTTCCGTTCATCGTCACTCCATCACGCCAAGTCAGGCCAATGTAGTAGTTGGTTTGAGGACATCCGATAAACCATTGGCCAAGGTTGTCCTTGATAACCTTGTATCCAACGGTCTTCCAATGCACAGTCTTCCCGCTTTCAACTGCGGATTTGATTTCTTCAAGTGTCATCTCATTCTCCTTTCGCCTTGGCGATTGCTGCCTTTGCATTTACGACAGGCAAGCAATCCCATGTCCCGGCATTCGTCTCGTTAAGAATCATTTCAAGTGCCTCTAACAACTCGGGCGCTGCGGAGATAAGATTGGCATCACCATCAGAGCAATCAAATGCTTCGGTTGTTACCTCTCCTCCGCCCCCATGCAGCGTCCATCCGCTTGTGTCAGGAAGCAATGTCCACGGCCCAGGTGTATATGTTGGTGCAGTGTTAATGCTCCATTCGGCTTGTAGCAGTCCATTCGCCTCATTAATAAGCGCAAACAGGTCTGACCAGTCTTCAGGATCTGCATTGCCTATACTGTGTTGGGTTGCGCCAACTGTGCTCGCCTTCTTTGTAAGCCTATCAAGAATGTCTCGAATCAGATCATTGTGGATAGTTGGGCTATAATTATTTTTGTTGCTTTGCTTCATCAATTTTTCCCTTCTTGTTGAGTTTTGTATTCCTTAATCCTCGCCTCAGTCACCTGAAGTTGGTGCTTATACTCGTTGATTGCGTCAAGCGCACTCGTACTCCCGTTCTCCTCATACGTGTCGCACGCAATCAGTATCTCGCGCTTGATGAATTCAAGCCGTTGCTCCATCGCAAGCAGCCCTTCGTCAGATGACATCGGCTGAATGCCGAACGCCTCTTCCTCGACCATGCGAGCAATGGCATCCTCGTCGTCGGTGGTGAAGTCAGGTAGTAGGTTCATAACTCTGGTTGTCTCGCAAGTCGCTGATTTGCTCTCCCTCTTCGTTCTCCCACTCTTGCCACTCGCCATCACGATATTCTTCAAGACCGAACGCGTTGCTTCCGATTTCTCGCACGAGTAGTTGGCTGTCTGCCAGCGCATCTATCAAGCGCATGGCGTGTTCTACATCCTTGACAGGATACATTATTGGCTCACTCGGCGGGTTGATGATGTTCCACACGCGGAGATCGCCTGACTTTGTTCTGTTTATTTGTGGTCGTTTTGTTGTCATTTCTCCACTCCTTCCTCAGTTTCTTTGATTACTCTTTTGGCGAACTCGGTCGCCATTCTTGATTCTTTGTCATTATCCACGGCATCACGCAATGCCGGGTGTGCAGATTCGTAAAGACGTTTCCACGTCTCTCGATACGATTGAGCCATGTCAACCGCGATGGCTTTCTTTGGCTCAGGTTGTGCCGATGCAGGCATCGGCTTGGGTTTATGCGGTCGTGTGCCGGTCATTTAATATTCCTTGCGAATGCTGTTTATGATTCCGGCATGAACTTCGCAGTCTTCGTTATAGAAGAAGTGGCCAGGAAGACCGGGGCAACCACGCCCATGGTTATTGTCAAGCACGGGACACTTGCATCCGAGAGCAAGTGCCTCTTCTGTGCCAGGGTTCGGTATCTGTTTTTTCTGTTTTTTCTTCATGAGTTTAACGCCTCAAATATTTTCATTAACAGGTCTTTGTTCCTAGCATACGCTTCGGGTTGTAGTGTAGCAACGTCAGGCACTTCTGGTATCTCAAAATGCTCTACCAAATCGCCCAACGTGTAGTCAATCTGTTCCCACAACCTCTCAATCGTAATCTTCTCATTCCCACGCAAATACGCTTCGGCGAACACGTATTGTTTACCATCTTCTCCCGTGATGAAAAAGAACAATTCGCTTCCGCCAAGCTCGACAACTTCCCTCTCGCCTTGCAGGTTCAACTTCTCCGCAGTGCGATTGACTTTATACGTCCGCGTCTCAAGCGGATACGCTTTCCCGGCTTTAAACGCCGTGCCCAAGTCCTTGTCGCATTTCACAGTATCCTCATCGTCCAAATACGCGATGCGCTGAATCTTCGGCAATGGATACAACGGTGCTCGTTCCTTGTGGTAGTCGCTGATTGCCGTCCTGACAGCATCCTGAACAGCCGGTGCCACGCGCCACGGTGAATCAAGAACAGCTTTTTCCAACGCATTGCGCTGTGCCTTAAGCAATACCAACTGCATCGGTCGCTTGCCCTGTAGCTCGAACAAATCCTGAGCCGCATTCTTATCAATCTTGCCTGAATGCTTGTCGTAAAGACTCAGGTTGACGCAGATTGCTCCCTTATGATCCAGCCACAGGTTCCAGTCAGACCTCTGCTTCTGGTTCCTCTGCTTCCATTCCTCAGAAGCCGCCTTCCATCGGTCCCATGTCGTCGTCGATTGGCATTGCCAGTCAGATCGAATCGAATGGTATGCGCGAATGTTCCTGCGTGCAGCCTTCAGTTCGTCAATCGCAACCTGAAGACTGCCGCCGTTTTGCTCATCCCCTTGCAGGTCCAATCGCTCGAACGCAATCCCGTCCGTGTGATATGGCGAGAAGTAAATCACGCCAGTTCTGAACTGCTGACCTTCCTGCCACGCGCAATCCTGTATCCCTGTCATCGGATTGCCGAGAATAGAAAGGTGCGCCCACACATGGATGGACAATGGTTTGTGGGGCGCACCCATGCCTAGAACAAGGCGCTGAATGGTCGCCTCGTTCCCAATCAAAAAGCCTTCACCGTATTCCGTGCATCTATCCAATGCGATGCACAGCGTTGCCACAGTCGAGTCTATCGTGCTGCTCGACAGCCTTGGGTCAAGAGCCTCGAAGGCATTCTTGACAGCTTCCAGGCTGCTTTCTGAGAGCGCAGACAGCCTTTCCCTGTGCAGGTGCAAGTCCCAACCAGGATTCAACGCGAAGAAGTCGAACTCACAATCAACGTCCTTCAGCAGTTGATAGAATTTGGTCAGGTCCGCGCATACCTTGTTGCGTTCAAGCTTCAACTCTTGCCCCTTCATTGGGGCGAACTTGCACGGGTCAAGGTCGCAACCGAGAATCAACTGGGTTGATGGGTTGGCGCAAGCATTGGCGAGCTGGCCATTGCCGCACATTAAATCAGTTACCACAGGGCGCACATCAGGCATGGCAGAGGCCAGTAGCTTGCCAAACCATGTCGGCGTGTGGAACTGCGAGAGTCCTTTCTGGGCCGCATTCTGAGCTGACTCAAGGACTTCTTGGACAACTTCAGGCGCTATGCCTGAACCGTGTTGGGCTAATGACATCTTTTATAAGTGGATGAAGACGATTCCAAACGTGTTCACTGTCTTGACTCATATCGCACGCAACAAGCATTGCTGTTCTATTTGAAAACACTTGGCAAATGCAGTCGTCAAGTGTGCCTCTACCACATTTGTAAGCCGTTCTATCTGGGTGCGGATGATTCCAATCACGCAACCGACCGAATGGAACTGAATATTTTTTCATATCTCACCACACGACTTGTTCCTTTCTGATTGATTTTGGCAGCTCCGTAATATTCGTGCCGCTCAGGTAGAGAGAACCACCGATGGATGTCAGACTCTCTGGCAGATTCGTTATCAGCGTGCCGCGCAGGTAGAGAGAACCACCGATGGATGTCAGACTCTCTGGCAGCTTCGTTATCTGCGTGCCGCTCAGGTCGAGAGAACCACCGATGGATGTCAGACTCTCTGGCAGCTTCGTTATCTGCGTGCCGCTCAGGTCGAGAGAACCACCGATGGATGTTAGCCCCTCGGGTAGCTTCGTTATTGGCGTGCCGCTCAGGTCGAGAGAACCGTCGATGGATGTCAGACACTCGGGCAGCTTCGTTATCTTCGTGTAGCGCAGGTCGAGATTACCACCGTGTTTTGCGGTCCTTTTAACCAGGTCTTGGACGCAATCTGCCTGTGTTTTCCACCAAGTCAGAATACAGTCCTTGTAGAACTGCTCTGTATTATCAGACCTGTCGCAGACTCGGACGGTTAGCGTTCCGTTTTCAAGCCACTCGACCTCAAACCAATCTTGGTCTCCCAGCTTGAGCTTGTCTCGGGTGATTTCGTGGTGACGCAGGTCTGCGCACTCCCACCTGTTCCCCGACTCATGAATGAAAAATGATGCGAATTGACACATAATGTTATTCCTTTTTGTTTTGATTTTTTAATGATCTATTTAATTCCATACATACGTTTACGCCACGCAGGCCAATTCGACGTGTTACGCGCTGGCTGTTGTGGCTCAGGTTCCGGTTTGAAGTTAACCTCGACTACCGTAGTAGTAGTCAGAGGCACAACAATATCTTCACTCGGTTTCACGGTTTCAGCAGGCGCTGAAATAGGCTGTTCCGGTAATACCTCGATGGCAGGTTTTTCAACAAGCTTCACGCCGGTCATGTCAAGAGACAACCCTTTTGTTACACACTCGCTCAGCAGCCACAGTATCTTGTCTTTGTCACCCCGCAGTTGATGCGCCCTGCCCACTTTGCCTGGAATAGGGTATTCATCACGCCTCACAAACTGAATTGTCTTGCCGTCAGGGAATACCCCATCGAACTCGCCACAGCCAATGTGCTTCATATTGCCACCAAGCTTCTCGATGCAATACATGAAGCTCGTGTCGGCATACACGATACCATCATCAGCAATCATGTGATGCCCGCAGTATTTCAGGTCCACAAGCTTTCCGCTTCGTCCGCCATTGATGAACTGGCGTTGCGCAACCTGCTCAATCGTCAACTCGCAGTTGCTCGGCTGAGATTCAGGCTTGGGTTCAGGCTTGGGTTCAGTCTGTGTTTCAGGCGCAGGCGTAGGCGCTGTGTCAATCTGCGTACACTTATCCGCAACTGCATCCGTTTTGTCACAACTCGCCTTCTCTGGTGCTTTAACAGCCTTCTTGGCCTTTAAAGCCTCGTTCTCGGCGCGTAAACGCGCAATCTCGGCAAGGATAGCGTCCTTGTCCTCGTTCACACGCTTGACTTTCTTTTCGACACGCTTGCCTATGTCCAAAGCAAACGGCGTGCCTTCCAGTGGGTCGTGAATTGAGAGTGTCATAAGTCATTCCCCGCAATCAGATGTTGGTTCTCCTCCTATCCCACGAAACGGAATCCTGTGTTGGCCACAGTATCCATTGTCATCCAAGTGATTCCCGGTTTTAAACATGTAGCACCACGAGTCAGGGTGGTATGGCGGGGCTCCGTCTTGCGGCCATCTATGGATGCAATCTTTGCAGATTGGATGTTGAGCTGAATAAGTATGTTTAGACATATGTGCAATTCAATAGTTATCCGAATACCCTTGATCTGCGAGAGATAGCGTTGGTCCAAGTTTTGAGACATGCTCTGCGCGTAACCGCCTAGCAGCCTCAGCATACGCCTCAGCGTCACCAGGAAACGCAAAGATGTTGTTCCTCGCGTTCCAAGCTATCCTCTCAGCGTACCGATACGCAGCAACAAGGTCTCCATCGAAGTCTCGTTTGAGACAACGAATAATATAATTTGGCGCTGCCGGGTTCATAAATCACCACGGGCTGTTAATTTAGCCTGCCTCAATCGCGTCTGCCTCTGCGTTCTCTGACTGCCACTTACTCCAGCAGTCAGCGCATACTGTCTTCGACTTTCGCCCACGCCACCTGTTTCCCGGCGACCAGCCTATCCTGTCGCCAGCCTTCACCGCATGACCGCATGTCGCAGTCGTGTCATACTTGCTTGCCAATGTCCTATAGTCATCGAATCGTCGTGTGCTCATTGAACTCCTACTTGTTCTTGTTCATCCGCATACAAATGCGAGTAATCACGCAGGTTTGTTAAGTGCTGCTCTGGATACGCCTGCCTAAGCAGTTCATCGAAGTTCCAGTAATACCACCAACCGCTTAGCTCGACGTGGAATCCGTGGCACTCTCTCGGTATTCTGTCGAACTTTTCGAGAGTAGCGACGGCACCATCGTAATCGAGACCGCAGAAATCAATAATGACTTCGACTCCACACTTTCTGCATTTTGTTCGTGCAATCATAAAAATCTCCTTACTCAACCTCGACGAACTCGCCTTTTTCATTCACTGAATACAGCGTATTAGCCTTCAGCCCTTCGCCAACATACCCAACAGCGATACGAGGACGATTCCCGTCGTTCCACGCCAATGCAATCACACCATTCGGACCAGCCTTGGCCGTTGATGAACATCCAGAAGCAACAACGATAGATGACTTGCCAGATGCCGCGAGTCGGCTGGAATACCCCGATGCAGCCAGTTGGCTGGAATCCCCCGATGCAGCCAGTTGGCTGGAAGACCCCGATGCAGCCAGTTGGCTGGAATACCCCGATGCAGCCAGTCGGCTGGAATCCCCCGATGCAGCCAGTTGGCTGGAATCCCCCGATGCAGCCAGTTGGCTGGAAGACCCCGATGCAGCCAGTCGGCTGGAATACCCCGATGCAGCCAGTCGGCTGGAATACCCCGATGCAGCCAGTCGGCTGGAATCCCCCGATGCAGCCAGTCGGCTGGAATCCCCCGATGCAGCCAGTCGGCTGGAATACCCCGATGCAGCCAGTTGGCTGGAATCCCCCGATGCAGCCAGTTGGCTGTAATACCCCGATGCAGCCAGTTGGCTGGAATCCCCCGATGCAGCCAGTTGGCTGTAATCCCCCGATGCAGCCAGTTGGCTGGAATCCCCCGATGCAGCCAGTTTGCTGTAATACCCTGACGCAGCCAGTTTGCTGGAATATTCGCCTGAAGATGTTGCTGTATCTTCTTTTATTTTGCTGCATTCGTATTCAACCAGCGCTCTTGCTACAATGGTTGCAGCCGTTGCGTAGTCACCTGCGTACACAACATTTCCAGCAGGAAATTTCACCTTGCTCTCAAGGTCAATAATTGACGATTCATCGACCTCGACCGCTAACCACTTCGCGCTGTCATCCGATGATGTGAGCGAATAATCGCCTTGTCCCCACAGCAGGCCATGCAGCCCATTGCCACACTCTTTATTGTCTTTCCAGTCAGGCGCAGAAACGTGGCCAGATGTTGGCCACTGAAATCCTCCATGCGATTTCATGTCTTGGTCGCATGTTCGCAGGACAAGGACTTTCTGTGTTTTGGTTTTAGTGTCGTCTTCCATAATTTTAAAATTCCTTTCACTGATTAGTACACAAAAAAGCCCCCGACCAGTTGCCCAGTCGAGGGCTAAGACATTTAAACCTTGTGGTCTATGAAGTCTTCATTGCCTTTCGGCGTGTTTCAATCCGCGCCACGTTTCCATGGCGAACGGGCGAAAGATTCGGTCAAACAACGGAAAATGTCAAACCGATATTATCATTCCTTTCCCGCTCGGTAGGCGACCTCAAGTGCGCGTTCTGCATCGACTTGAGCCTTGGTCGCCTGGACCTGCTCTGCGGTCATGACCTTGCGAAGGTTTGTACCCATTGAGAAGTGCAGGCCGACCAGAAACTTTCCGTCCCGACGTGGCTTGATGCTCGTTATTTTCATATCATTCCTTCCTCCGAGTTTTTGCACTCACTCAGAAGAGCATTCAACGAGACAGTTGCAGCCCAAATTGCGCAACCACCCATCTGTCCTGAGAGCGAACCAGCGATATTCTGGAACGGTGTCAGTTGGCCCGGACCAGACACCGCAAATGCATTTCCCCGGTCGTGTTCGTGGTTCGATTGTGGTCTTGCCAAAGATGTCGAGACGCCATTTACCTATAGGCAGATCAGGGGTTTCGTTCGCCCATGCTTCCAACTCTTTAGCCGTCTCGAAGCGAGGGCTACTCATGTCTGGTTGCCATGCAGCGGCATAGTGGGTAAGCTGGAATCCGCCAGTCGTTAAGTTTCGCGAGAGCCTTAATTTCATTTTCATATTCCCTTTCTCCGCGTTGATGCGCGACCAACCAACACATTAATTAGGCTGTTCCCAAAGGGTCCAACCGAACAGACTCGCAGTCCCGCGCAAACTGGGCCTCATCAGTCTCAAAAACAGGGTCTCCGTTTGTCTCGATTACTCGCTGCCCCCACGGGAGCATCCACAACCTCACCCGGTAGTCACCATTGCCGTACTGGTCGATCAGGACCATGTTTTCATCTGACATGCCGCGTTCCTCACCGGCTTTTCGGATTCCAATACTGTCGCTGTCTTTTACCATCATGTTTTTCATATTATAAGTTCCAATCGGTTACGAGTTTTCCAGCCTGATCAAATCCTTGAGCGGACCACTTGCCGCAACCATGGTATCCGCGTTGAAACTTGACCGCCCCAGCCTTCCTTGCGGCACGGATGAAGCGGCGATAGCTGTTCTTTTGATCTTGGTTCATGTATCCGTGCCAACCGTTTTGGTTGGCTTTTTTCATAATATTTTCTGTTTTCATAAATCCCTTTTTTCTGCCGCCTAGCCGTCGCAGACTAGCTGGGCTATCATCCAGTTCCTGTGGCAAGCAGCAGAAAAGAGGGGTCTATGCCCCTGTGCTTCACTCTCTCCGAAAATAATCGTAAACGCATTCTCCGTTCACGACTACCTGACTGTAGCCAAGTGGCCGCGCCATTTCGCACGACCGCTGGAACGCGTCAGTCAGGACATATTTTGCCCTGTGCTTCGCTTCTTTTACCGTGTCGCACTCATCAGACACCGCACATTGTCCGTCTAGCACGTCACGCTGACTCTCGCAAGCCAAAACAAAAATGGTCTTCATGGTTTTAAATCATTCAAATCTCACGCATGCACAACATCTGCCGATGCCCACCTGAATAAACGCAGCATCGCCCGACCTCCTGGGTCGTTTTCATCGAAAACGATTTTTGGTTCGTAGCCACGATCTGCACATTCGTCTTTTGCAGCATCATAAAAATCTCCGTTGTCATATTGTTCTTTGGTTCCTATAACCTTGACAATGAACAAGTCAGGTTCCCCAACTGAATTCAAACATCCAACAATACATCTTATTTGAATACATTGTTTTATAGCGTTCATTCAATCCCCCTGTTCTTCATCCACGCCCGCAATGCAGCACGTTCCTCTTCCTCACGGTACATTGCCAAAAATACCTCGTGGTGTTTTGGATTGTAGTCTGGATACTTCGATTCAAGCACTACACGTTGACGCGCCTTGACCAGCCTGCGCTCAACCTCGTGCTTCGTGAGTTCAATGGTTTTCATAAATTATTCGTTTAATAAAGAACGACCAAGCATGCGCTTATATCCGTCCGCAATCTCTTTCCCAAAACTACGTTCGAGTTCTATATAGGAAGCCTCTTGTGCTCGCTCAGTCAGCGCAGCTCGGAAATCCTTGGCGTCCTGGTTATAATCCAACCCGATTTGAAGATAGTCGTCCTCGCCAACAAGATGCCGACCATCGCGCAAAATCACTGTTGCGCACTTCAAAGCGCCGTCACTCAAGATGAGATTGCTTTCATGGTCCATCAAGCACCATACTGTCTCGAATCGGAACTGAATCCGAATAGGACGGATATGCGCCGAATTACAGCGCAGACTCGCCTCGTGCTTTGTTGCAAAACACAAAGCCTTTGGCCTGCTGCCAACCCATATTAAAGCTCTCATAAATCACTCCGACTCGGAGGAAAATGAGCCCCAGGAAAAAATCCAAAGCCCTTTCTCCCCCACACGTTTTTATCCACGGCTTTTCTCGAAAACCCTTTCTCCCAAGTCCCCGAGAAACCCGTTTCTCCACCCGTACAAGTACAAAAAAAATAGCCCGAAAGTCGGGCCGAAAAAATGAAAAAAAACAAAAAAAGCCCCCCAGTTTTTGGCCGGGAGGCTTTCTTGACGTGATTTGACGCTTATTGTGGTTTTGCCAGTATTCCTTTCGTTAGTGGTTAACGCTGGATGTCGTGCGAAAACTTGCTGCCCATTTCTAATTCCCATTCGTGCGCCAGGTATTCCTGTTCCGCACGTTTCTGGTTGGTAATGGCCCAGACATACCGAGCCGACAGAATGGCAGTTTCATGCCAGTCGCGTTTCTTGTCCCTGGCGTTCCTCACCAGGATACGCCGCAATCGCTCAGATTTGGCTTTAGAGCGATTGTAAGCCTGTTTAGGCGTCATTGTGCCTGCTTTCATAAATCCTGCGGTTTTCCAGGTTGACCGCAAACCAGTTTTAAAGCGCCCCGGTTTGTTATTTTAAAGGCTACCAAGCCGGGAAACATCGCCAAGCCCATTACATGAACGTGGCTGTATGGGCACAGTTTTCCCACGTTCGCAACACTCTGCGTTTTCACGGGCTTGTGACCGTTCTCGTTTCCGAGAGCCGCATTACAGGGGACTTTCGTCCCCTCGATTCTACGCGTTGGCAGTTTCAACCTCAGCAGTTTCAGGCTGAGAGGCCAACCATGCGTCGATTGTGTCCGCCCCGACTTTTTCCTCGATGGCGAGTGTAACCGCGTTGAGCTGCTGAAAGATTTCCTTCAGCTTGTCGGGCTCCGAGTCACCAACGAACTCGTTTACCTTCGTGATCATTTCCGCAATCGTCGGCGGAATCGTGATCGCCGTTTCATTGTCAGGATCAAGCGCCTTCAACTGTTTCTGGGCATCTTTCCCGTGCCGTTTCAGGATCTCCGCAATTTTACCGCAGTCCACACCCTTCTTGGCCAAAGCAACCGCCTTGACCAGGTTGTTGACCGGGTTATCGTCGAAGTCGATTTCAGAAATCCAACCGTCAGCTTTCGTGCCGTCAGCCAGTTGCCGACTCGCCACGAAAAAGCCCCACGCCACTTTCAGCGTAGTCGCACGGTTCTCCGGTGGCCGGTCGCATCCCGTTTTGAAGCGGTAATACGAGGCCAGCGTTTTGCCCTGTTTCTCAGCATCCGGTTCAATGGCGACCAAATACTTGGCCTGCTCGTGAATCGAATTGTTGAAGGTTTCGCGGGTTTCCTCCAGCTTCTTTCCCAGCTTGGCGTACTGAACGGCCAATGCCGTCTTTTCCGCCTCAGTGAGATTTTGGAGTTCGGCCAATGTGGCCCCACGATTTTCCTTAACGAGCTTAGCTCGCAGTTCATTCAGAGTCATACTGTCCATCCTTTTTTGTTGTGTGTTGGGCTTTCCCGGCCCTGGGTTTCAATGCCGAACCTTTCAGCACGGCACGAAATCGTTCAGCGTGGACTCTCGGCGTCGGCCATCCTGCCGACTTTCACGCAAATCATTTTCAATTCACTCCGACTCGGAGTAAATCAGGTTTGCCATCAGCACACCTTTCCCGTGCGTATGGCAAAACCGATTCACTTCATTTCACTTGCCAAGCCAACCCGCTGTTGACTCGCCAATACTGAAATATCAGTTCTGTTTCCAAAAAACTGGCAGGATTTACTTGTTCCTCGCCATGCTGTAACCGCCAAACTTGTTCTGTCTTCAGGTTTTCCAAAGACTCCCTTTCGGCGGAGTTTTTTGGCGCATCGCCTTTCGCAAGCGCCATTGCTCGCTCTTTAGCGAGCGTTACTTTTTCGT
>Ga0209202_1002030_pt1 | contig 11519 bp, 13 predicted proteins | sample AD_UKC032_MetaG_FD_184416 | JGI IMG/M metagenome (GOLD analysis project Ga0209202, IMG submission 184416) | Active sludge microbial communities of municipal wastewater-treating anaerobic digesters from USA - AD_UKC032_MetaG (SPAdes) (version 2) | ecosystem: Engineered > Bioreactor > Anaerobic >... | reverse complement strand
AGTGCCGAATGTTGCCCGCAAACAAAAATATGAAATCGCGCTGTCCAATGCGTTTGGGTTCGGTGGAACGAACTGCTGCGTGATTTTCCGAGGAGTATAATATGAAACCCAAAGCCTTTGTGCCGGAGATATACAAGAATGATGAGAAATTTGTCCGTGATCGAACCACCGGGCTTGTCTGGCATCGGGCGCAGCACCGTACATTATACGCTGATACCGACCGTTCGCAGGTCGTCTATCATTCCAATTATTTGCGCTATTTTGAATTCGGGCGTACCTCGCTGATGCGTGATGTGGCTTATTCTTACAAGGAAATAGAAGAGAGCGGCTATGTCTATCCTATTATCGATCTGGGCATTACCTTTTACCAATCGCTCCATTATGACGATGTGATGTATATTCATACGCGGCCGGTGAATCTGGAGCGTGTGCGCCTGCAGTTTGACTATATCGTCACGCATGCAGAAAAGGGATATATTGTTTGTGCAGGCTATACGAAACATTGCGCGGCCAACACGGCGGGCACTCCGGTGGCGGTGGATCCCAAAACGGTTCAGCTATGGAAAACCTTTCCCGACAAAATGTAAAAAGCCGCTTTCCCTTTACGCTTTCGACCCCGCCGTATTTGCGTGATCATTATTTTGCAGGGAAGGCCATTTTCCCTGCTGTAGAAGCCTTGATCACGTTGGCAAGGGCTGTGAGAATTCGTTATCCTCAGGCAACGCTGAACACGATGACCGACGCACAGTTTCCCCGAATATTGATCATTGAGCCTATGGGAGAGCGACAAGATGCGCAAATCGATATCGAAGCCCAGGCCTGCGGCATAAGCGCTTCACTTCTGACGTCGATAAAGATTAAAAACAGGTCCATGAGCAGAACTCTGGAACATGCGCGAGTGACCTTCATCCAAAATATGGCTTTGCCCGAGCCAGAAATATCTTTTCGAGCGGCTCGGAAACTGGAAGGAGAGTGTATTTCTGTTCCCGCAGTCTCGATCTATCGAGAGTTGATTCCCTTTGGCTTATCCTATCAAAACATTATCGGAGATCTTGCGATCTCCAAAGAAGGTGCGCTGGCAAATATTTCAGGCGGCAGCGGCGAAGCCGACGACTCATTTTTGGGATCGCCTTTTGTGCTGGACGCGACGATGCACGCGGCCTGTGTCTGGGGCCAGCGCTTTACAGATATCGTTCCTTTTCCTGTGAGCTTTGATCAAAGAATTATTTATGCACCTACAAAAAAAGGCGAGTCCTATATTGCCCGCATTGTACCCGTTGATGTGAGCCGTGAGCCATTCATTTTTGATGCCTGGATTTATGATCAGAGTGGTACCATCAGTGAAAGCATTCTCGGTTTGCATATGCGAGACATTACCCGGGGACGCGCGCGATCTCCGCAATGGATTAAGGAAGGGACATGGGGAAAGTAATACTAATTTGTTTTTTAGCGTATCTGGCGGGATCCGTCAATTTTGCGATTTTGTTTTTTAAGATTGCAGGCCGTGCCGATCCACGCTTGAGTTTCAGCGGCAACGCCGGAACGACCAATGTCTATCGGCAGGCAGGCATGACCTGGGCGGTGCTTGTCTTTATGCTGGATATCGGGCGGGCGCTGGCTGTGGCGGCGCTGGCCATACATTTCATTCGTGGCGAATGGCTGGCCTGGGCCGGTTTTTTTCTGATTTTGGGAAACAGCTTTCCCTGTTTTCACGGATTCCGCGGCGGAAAAGGCATGGCCAATTATCTAGGCTATACACTACTGATTGCGCCCTGGGCGGCGCTGTTGGCTGCAATTATCTGGGTTTTGGTTTACGGGGTGAAACGTACACCGTTCATCGCTTCATTTTTTATGGCGGCTACGCTGTCCATAGGACACGCCCTATCTTTTCAATGGGCGTTGACCGCCACTGCAGGCGCTTTGGCGGCTTTTGTGCTGATTGTTTTTAATCACCGCAGCAATATGAGACTATACTGTAAAGAAAGGCAGGCTTCTGAAACACAGTTGTAGGGAACTACAACACCAGTTTGATGGACCGATGCTCTTTTAGCTCTTCATACAAAGCCGTTCGGTGGGATTCACTCTCCACAGTCAGTTCCACATTCAAAGAAATATATTTGGCTGTTTCACTTTGACGCGATAGAGATATTCTGCATGGACGATCCTGGATAATTTCCGCAATAGCACTTTTCATGGCATCTTGATCCATGCCAATGACTTTATAAATCCATAAACACGGATATTCTAAATGAAGTTTTTGCTCTTTGTTTTCAGACATCGCCTACCAACTTTTTATGGGATTCAATTATCCGTAAAAGTATATCGAGTCAAGCGGTTTCATGGTCTTTTCAATTCCGAGAATTACCTTTGACAAGGTATGGCGACTCTGATAGAAATTTACCCATCATGTTGTTGTTTAAAAAAGTTTTGGATTAAGGAGATATTACATTGAGGCAATCTAGCTTCGTATTGTTGAGGGAGTATTTTTTAATCTCTTTTGCCTTGATGATGTGCGCTGTGTTTGTTCTGGGGGTAGGGGCAACTCCGGCGCAGGCTGCCAAAAAGACAGATGCGCAAAAGAGTGTCACCGCTCTTGTGGACATCAATAATGCAACACAAAAAGAGTTGGAGGACATTAAAGGCGTCGGTCCTGCAAGTGCAAAAAAAATCATTGCAGGCCGTCCCTACAGATCGGTTGATGAACTTTCCAGGGCGGGAATCGGTGCCAAGGCCATTGAGGCGATGAAGCCTTTTGTCACCGTCGGAAAGGCACAGGCTGTTCCCGTAACGGCAACGGCGAAGAAAGCGGCGACCAAGGTAACCGCTCCGGTATCCGCGGCTGCAACAGATCTGACCAAGGCGACAAAAGATGTCAAGGCAAAGGCTAAATCCACTAACGCCAAACTTGCTCCGGGTACAAAAATTAACATCAACACGGCAGATCAGGCGACCTTGGAGAAACTTCCTGAAATCGGTCCTGCGAAGGCTAAAGCCATCGTTGAGGGCAGACCATACAAAGCTGTAGAGGATGTTATGAAGGTCAGTGGCATTAAAGGGAAGACATTCGATGCCATCAAAGATTTTATTGTTGTCAGATAAGTGTTTTGGACTCTAACTTTAAAGGAGGGTATATCATGAAAAAAGTTTTAATTTTAGCATGCGCGTTTATGTTTGTTACCACAATGGCATTTGCCGCAGGACCCAATAAGTATCAGGTGACCGGACCGGTTCTGGAAATTAAAGGGGATGTGATCGTGGTTAAGAAAGGCAACGAGAACTGGGAAGTGACCCGCGATGCCGCAACAAAGGTTACAGGCGATTTGAAAGTCGGTTCCAAAGTCACGATTGAATACAAGATGACCGCGACCAAAATCGAAGTAAAGGAAGACAAGAAGGCGGAGACGAAAAAGAAGAAATAAGAAATAGTATTATCAACAACCAGGTGGCGCTCCTTGTCAGTACGAAGAGAGCGCCGCCTTCATTTCCAGGATCAACCAAGAATTTTTTATTTGAACCATTTTTTCTTACGGCCTAGGGTGCCCGCCGAGGAACGAAAAAGCCGGTTGATGAATCCTTCCTTAAATTTAAGATCGTCAATACCATTCAGCTTTTTCTCCGCCTGCTCGCGCTCGATATCTTTGATGCTTGGATAATAGGCCGTATCATCGATCAGTATCTTTTTTGTTTGCATGACGCTTTGCTGGCTTATTTCAGGGATGATCGATGTTTGTTGATCCCTTGTGGATATCCTTGCCAGGACATCGTCGGGCTTGGGCTTTGAGAACTGTTTCAGACTAGGTAGTCTGTAAGGTTGCTTTTTTAACGCCAGAAGGGCCTTTTCTACGATAACGGAGTAGCTCTCTCCTGTTTTTTCCTTCTCCTCGGTGAGGATTAGCCGGGCCTCCTGGGATAGTAATACAGTGATGGAAGTCTTTCCTTCGGCTTTTTGCCTCTTTCGCCAATTATTTATTCGATCTGACTGTTTATTCATACATTTCATCCGTTACAAGCAATACACTTGTACGTTACTTGTAACATCTGTTGAGCAATTTTTCAAGATATTTTTTATGTTTCCCAAATAATCAAGCCGCATTCTAGCTGAGGCCGCCAGGGTTTTCTGATCATTTTCCTGCGATTCCGTCAGAAATCCAAGATATTGGTCTGTTTTAGAAGAAATGAGGATTTCTATTCGTCGGTCAATTTATGATCATCCAAACAACGGAAGATAATATTTCTTGACAACTAGACGACCGGTCTATTATGGAAGCAAATACGAAGTAAAAATTAAGGAGTCCGCCCATGCAGATCTACGAAGAACTCAGGAGTATTCTGGATTCGCACCCCTCAACGGCCCCCCGGGGAGCTGGCATCGATGAAATATTGAGCATCCTTTTTACGCCCGGAGAGGCGGCCATTGCAGTGCAAATGAGCTTCAAGCCAAAAAGTGCAGCCAATCTGGCTCAGGCAACCGGTATTCCTGAAAACGAGACGGAGAGGCGTCTGGACTCTATGGCGAATAAAGGCGTTATCTTCTCCAAGAAGAAGGATGGCAAAAAACTCTATGGGCTGGTTCCGCTCATTCCGGGCGTCTTTGAGTATCCCTTTATGAAGGGTGGCTCGCCCATGCATGACCGCTTGGCCAGGCTCTGGGAAGCATACCATCATGACAGCCTCGGTGCGTCCTTTTCCGGAAACCCGACCCCGCTCATGCGCGTGGTTGCCGTAGAAAAATCAGTTACCCCGCACGATCGCATTCATCCTTATGAAGAGGTCAAACATTTGATAGACACTTCTAATTATATTGCTCTTGCTAAATGCGCCTGCCGGGTAAGCATTGCGAAGTGCGATAAACCGAAAGAGGTCTGCCTGATGTTTGACGGGACAGGTGAGTTTCTTGTGGAGAGGGGTTTTGCACGTCAGATCAGTAAAGAAGAGGGCATCAGAGTGCTGGATCAGGCGGAAGCCGCTGGACTGGTTCATACCAGCAATAACAGCGCGGACAAGGCCAGCGTGATATGCAACTGCTGTCCCTGCTGCTGCACGATTTTGCGCGGCAGAACGCAGTTGAACCATCCCCATGCCTTTGAACCCAGCCGATTTGCAGCCTTTGTCAAGGGTGACGACTGCATCGCTTGTGGATTGTGCGCCGATAAGCGTTGTCCGATGCAGGCCATTGAAATCGGGGATGATGCCGCCTTTGTTCATGAAGAAAATTGTATTGGTTGTGGGCTGTGTGTTTCTACTTGTCCCTCCGGGGCAATGGGTTTGATCGAAAGGAAACAAATTCCTTCGATCCCGGCAACAACCCAGGATTTGGCCGTCAAAGTGCTGCAAGAGAAGGGAAGGCTCGAAGCCTTTATGAAAGTAATGCAGCGTTAAGGGCTACAGGATTACGTATGGCAACAACGAAAGTTAACACGCGTGAGGAGATCGTCCGCAAAGGAGCTCAGCTGATCCATGCCCAGGGGTACAAAGCTACGGGTATTCAGCAAATCCTTGATACTGTGGGCATTCCCAAAGGTTCATTTTATTTTTATTTTAAAAGCAAGGATGATTTTGGTTGCGCGGTCATTGATTACTTCTCCCTCACCATTGGTGAGATTTTTACCGGACATTTGCGTGATGCCGGCATGACACCCTTCGACCGACTGAACAAGCTTCTAGACTATTATGAATCAGCCTTCAATCAGAGTGGGGCGACTCTGGGTTGCCCCATCGGCAATCTGTCGCTGGAGCTTGCCGATGCCAATGAAGAATTGCGCAAACGCCTGCAAGCCGCTGTTGAAGGGTTTATCACTCAGATTGAATTCTGCCTGAAAGAGGCAAAGAAGAGTCGGCAATTACCGGCCGGACTCAATACGGCGGACACGGCAAGTCTTATCTTTCACGGACTGGAAGGTGCCATTCTGCATATGAAAGTTGCTAAGAGTGTCAAACCGATCCGGACATTTCGGAGATATTTAAATGCCTATCTGGCAGGAAATAAAGATATGGAGGTGTTGTAGTGGAAGATGTGAGGCTGATAGAAGTCAAAGAAGAAATCATGGCCGATAATAACCAGGTGGCCGCAGGCGTCAGGGAGCGGCTCCATAATGAGAAGACCCTGCTGCTGAATTTAATGTCCTCACCGGGTTCGGGAAAGACCAGTCTTATCCTCCGGACCGCGGAAGGCTTGAAAGGTGGCGTAAAACTTGGTGTCATCGAAGCGGATATTGATTCCACGGTGGATGCCCAGAAAGTTGCCGCACGCGGAATAACGGCCATTCAGCTGCGAACGGGAGGCTTCTGCCATCTGGACGCCACAATGGTCACACAGGGGATCGATGCTCTAACCGCCAATGATTTCGACCTTATCATCATCGAAAATGTGGGGAACCTGGTCTGCCCCGCCGAGTTCGATACGGGTGCTCATAAAAACGTGATGATCCTGAGCGTTCCCGAGGGCGATGACAAGCCGCTCAAATACCCGCTTATGTTTACCATCTGTGATGTCCTGCTGGTTAATAAAATCGATTACCTGTCGCTAAGCGATTTTGATCTTGCCGCATTGCGCCAAAGAGTTCTTGCCTTGAATCCCCATATTAAAATTATCGAGGTATCCTGTAAAACGGGTGCGGGCATCGCGGATTGGATTGCCTGGCTTCAAAAAGAAGTCGAGGCACTTCGCTTGGGGCAAAGGAGTAAATGATCATGACTCAAGAGATGATCATTCTGCTTTCTACCGCAGCTTTTCTGGGTTTCTTTCACACCCTGCTGGGTCCCGACCACTATCTACCTTTCATCGTCATGGGCAAAGCCAGACAATGGTCGATGGCCAAGACAACATGGATCACTGTGCTGTGCGGCATAGGTCATGTGTCCAGTTCCGTTTTACTCGGTTTCGTCGGTATCGCTTTGGGAATGGCTGTCACCAAATTAGTGGTTGTGGAATCGTTTCGCGGTAACCTTGCTGCCTGGGCTTTGATTGCTTTTGGATTGGTCTATTTTGTCTGGGGGATGCGCCGGGCATGGAAGAATAAACCGCATCAACATATCCACTTTCATACCGATGGACATATCCATATCCATGAACATGTGCATACCGAAGAACATGTGCATGTTCATGAAATGGAAAATAAGGGAAACATTACACCCTGGGTGCTTTTTACAATATTTGTGCTCGGCCCCTGCGAACCGTTGATCCCGATCATCATGTACCCGGCGGCAAAAGAAAATGTCTGGGGATTGCTGTTGGTAACGCTGATATTCGGTGCTGTAACTATTCTGACGATGGTCGGCATTGTCATTGCTTCAACTTGGGGCATAAACCGTCTCCCCTTGAAAAGAGTGGAAAGGTTTACCCACGCTCTGGCCGGCGGGTCAATTTGTCTTTGCGGTTTGGCGATCCAGTTTCTCGGATTGTAAAAAAGATGTTTCCCCGAAAGGACATCCATGAAATGACTGCATCATCTTCTAAGGAGAGCCGGCGTTCCCTCCGGTTCAGCGATTTTAAAACATCAGGAAAAGGAATAGATATGAAACAGTTTCGTTTAATTATTTTATCACTACTGATTACTCTTCTACTGGCATCACCTGTAATGGGTTCAGACGATTGGAAAGAATTTTATACGGGCAAGATGGGGAATGTTGCTTCATATAAGCAGGCAACGAGTGAAGAAAGTCGGGAGAAGTATGTCATTATAGTCAAGGAAGTATTTTCTGATAAAGGAAGAGAAAGCTATATTCAAGGCAGAATAGAAAAAGGACTTTCAACAGAAGGGTATGAAAAACTATCCAATATTCAGTCCACGAGTGAAATAGACTGTGCCAAAGAAAAGATTATGAATAAATCTGTCTTCTCCTTTGATATGGATGGTAAATTATTAAATTGTCATTTCGCTATTGAACTAAAATGGGTGAAGATACCGGATAATCCGTTTTTCAGCGCTTTACGAAAAGAAGTCTGTGAAAGACCGCTAACAAAATGAAAGGAATAAATATGAAAAAGATTAGTTTAGTTATTTTTTTATTCTTGGTGGTTATTTTTCTCGTAGTAGGTTGTGTGAAGAGTCCATCCGTTCCGGTAAAAGATGAACCGAATGCAAAACCATCCATGGTTGAACCACCAACTGCAAAAACCCGCACTTCAGAACCAGCCATTGTAAAACCACCCAGGGTAGCATCAAGAATACCAGACAGTAATGTTTGGGAACATTTTGGAAAAACCAAAACGGGTGATAACTATTATAATAAAACAAATATCACAAAATCATCCAATATTGTGTCAGTCTCAACTTGTAAAATTGTTACGGATGATTGCAGGAAACAGACGATTGAAGCCGTGAAGAAATATGATTTAGAGAAATCTATAAAATACCAGAACTATGACCGGGAAGTTGTTTTGTGGAACATTGACTGTAAGAATAAACGGTCTAAGGTCAAAGAGATGATACGTTATGACGATCAGGGAAATGTGTTAGACAGCTCTACATTTAAAAATGAAGAATGGGAAAATATTCCAGTCCTGACTGGAACGGACAGTTTACGGAAAATACTTTGTGTAGCTCAGGAGAAACCTTTGAAAAAGAAGAAGTAGCTTAGGTTTCATGTCATCAATATTAGAAATACTTTAAGGAAGCTTTTCATTCTACTGATTTAAAAAAAACAGCCGGGCACGTGATTGCCGCACCGGCTGTTTTTTTTCAAGACCCGATGAAAGAATTATTTCTTTTTCGCGGACGCTTTCTTTGAGACAGTTTTCTTAACCGCCGCTCTTTTTGGTGCCGCCTTTTTTATGGCAACTTTCTTGGCCGCCGGTTTCCTGGCCACAGCCTTTTTAACAACAGTTTTCTTGGCCACCGCTTTTTTCTTCACAATCTTTTTTACAGCCGGTTTGGCTTTGGGTTTGGTCACCACCACTTTCTTGGCCATCTGAGCAGTTTTCTTTTTCGCGGGTGCCGAGTTTTTGAAAGCTTCCTTAGCCGCGGCCAGGCCGGCAATTACATTTTTGGCCGCCTTGACGACCGCCTTTTTCAGTGGTGTCGCCTTTTTCACGGGCGCTGCATTTCTTAAAGCAGCCTGTGCCGCAGCCAGTCGGGCAATGGGCACCCGGAAGGGCGAGCAGCTAACGTAATTCAGACCGGTAAGATGACAGAACTCGATGGAACTCGGTTCCCCGCCGTGTTCACCGCAGATGCCGACTTTCAGTTTCGGATTCACGCCGCGGCCCTTGGCCACGGCCATCTGGACCAATTGGCCGACGCCGCCGCGGTCGAGCACGCGGAACGGATCGACGGGCAGGATCTTCTGGGCGACGTATTCGGGCAGGAACTTGCCCGCGTCGTCGCGGCTGTAGCCGAACGTCATCTGCGTGAGGTCGTTGGTGCCGAAAGAGAAAAAAGCTGCTTCTTTGGCGATTTCATCGGCCGTGACAGCCGCGCGCGGCACTTCAATCATGGTGCCGACGGAGTAATCAACTTTCACGCCAGTTTCTTCCATGACCTTTTTAGCTGTGGCGACGATGATTGCTTTTTGTGAGGCAAGCTCTTTCACGGTGCCGACGAGAGGAACCATGACTTCAGGCCGTGCGTCCACACCTTCTTTGGTCAACTGGCAGGCCGCTTCAAAAATCGCGCGCGCCTGCATTTCCGTGATTTCGGGGAAGGTGATACCCAGGCGGCAGCCGCGGTGGCCCAGCATGGGGTTGAATTCATGAAGCGACGCCACTTTGGCTTTAACGGCGTCAATGGAGATGCCCATTTCGCGGGCCATATCCATCTGGGCGTCATCTTCATGCGGAACGAATTCATGCAGAGGCGGGTCGAGCAGGCGGATGGTGACACCGTAACCTTCCATGGCTTTCAAAATACCGTAGAAGTCCTCGCGCTGCATGGGAAGCAGTTTGGCCAGCGCGATTTTGCGGCCTTCCAGATTATCAGCCAGAATCATTTCGCGTACGGCCTTGATGCGGTCGCCCTCAAAAAACATGTGTTCGGTGCGGCAAAGGCCTATACCTTGTGCGCCGAAGTTCCGGGCGACGGCCGCGTCATGGGGTGTGTCGGCATTGGTGCGGATACCCAGCTTCTTGGCCTCATCGGCCCACTGCATGATGATACCGAAGTTGCCGGAAAGCTGCGCGGGGATTGTCTTGACTTCACCCAGCATCACTTCACCGGTGGAGCCGTCCAGAGAAATGTAGTCGCCTTCTTTGATGACGACGCCATTGACTTTGATTGTTTTCTGCGAATAGCTGATATCGAGATCGCCGCAGCCGGAAACGCAGCATTTGCCCATACCGCGAGCGACCACCGCCGCATGAGAGGTCATGCCGCCGCGCTGTGTCAGCACGCCTTGAGCCGCCGTCATGCCTTTTAAATCTTCCGGCGAGGTTTCAATGCGCACCAGGATGACTTTTTCTTTACGCTTGCTCCACGCTTCCGCATCATCTGCGTTGAAGACCACACGCCCGGTTCCCGCGCCTGGCGAGGCGGGCAGCCCTTTGGTGATGACGTTGCGGGTTGCCGCGGGGTCAAACGTCGGGTGGAGCAGTTGATCCAGAGATGCCGGGTCGATGCGTAATAGTGCCGTCTTTTTGTCGATAAGTTTCTCATTGACCATATCGACGGCGATCTTGACTGCGGCGGCCGCCGTGCGCTTGCCGGTGCGGGTCTGCAGCATCCAGAGCATCTGATCCTGAATGGTAAATTCAATGTCCTGCATTTCTTTGTAATGCTGTTCCAGTTTGTTATAAACATTGGCCAGATCCGAATAGGCGGCGGGCATATATTCTTCCAGCGAAGGATATTTTGCGGCCCGTTCATCTTCGGTGATGTTGTTGTCTTTGGCCCAACGCAGGGAGCCTTCTTTGGTGACCTGCTGCGGGGTGCGGATGCCGGCGACGACGTCTTCGCCCTGGGCGTTGATCAGGTATTCGCCGTAGAACAGGTTCTCACCCGTGGCGGGGTCGCGGGTAAAGGCGACGCCGGTTGCGCAACTTTCACCCCGGTTACCGAATACCATGGCCTGAACGTTAACGGCGGTGCCCCATTTATCATCGTAGTTATTCATCTTGCGATACAGGACGGCGCGCGGCGTGTCCCATGACATGAAAACCGCACCAATGGCGCCCCAGAGTTGTTCTTTGGGATCAGAGGGGAATTCCTTGCCTAACTTATTTACGATGAGCTGCTTGTAACGGCTGACCAGTTCTTTCAGGTCGTCAATGGTCAGGTCAAGGTCGGCTTTAACGCCTTTCTCAGCTTTGAGTTCATCCATGACTTCTTCGAACGGATCATGCGCGTCCTTGTCTTTTGGTTTTAAGCCCATGACGACGTCGCCGTACATCTGAACAAAGCGCCGATAGGAATCCCAGCCGAATCTGTCGTTGCCGGATTTGCGGATGATCCCGTCAACCGTTTCATCATTCAGACCAAGATTGAGAACGGTGTCCATCATGCCCGGCATCGAGACGCGCGCGCCGGAGCGGACGGATAACAGAAGCGGATTGGCCGGATCGCCGAATTTTGCTCCCATGGAGCTTT
>Ga0209202_1002008_pt1 | contig 11606 bp, 8 predicted proteins | sample AD_UKC032_MetaG_FD_184416 | JGI IMG/M metagenome (GOLD analysis project Ga0209202, IMG submission 184416) | Active sludge microbial communities of municipal wastewater-treating anaerobic digesters from USA - AD_UKC032_MetaG (SPAdes) (version 2) | ecosystem: Engineered > Bioreactor > Anaerobic >... | reverse complement strand
CTTCATAATATTAAGATTTAGGTTTATAAAATAAATGAAGAGGCGCCTCTTTGTTAACAAACATCAAAAATTGTACCACGATTGTTTAACAAAACACAATTCTGCGGTAAATGGGAAGAATTAAGACAGTATCCGGCCTTAGCTATGTGACGGGTGCCTGAAGCAGTTTACCAGGTGGTCATTTACAAGGCCCGCTGCCTGCATGAAAGCGTAGCAGATTGTTGAACCCACGAAAGTGAATCCTCTCTTCTTCAGTTCCTTGCTGATCAGGTCTGAAAGGGGAGTGCGTGCCGGTATCTCGGACAGACTTTCCCGGTGGTTCACAACAGGTTTGCCGTCAGTGAACCGCCAGATCCAGGCATCAAAGCTTCGGAATTCCTCCTGTATCTGCATGAAGGCCCTGGCATTGCTGATTGCTGACCTTATCTTCAGCCTGTTACGTATAATGCCTTCATCCCTGAGCAGTTCCAGGTATTTGTTTTCGTCATAACGGGCAACAATGGCAGGATCGAAGCCTGCAAACGCCTTCCTGTACCCTTCGCGGCGGTGGAGGATTGTTTTCCAGCTGAGGCCCGCCTGGGCGCCGTCAAGCACAATATGTTCAAACCATTTATTGTCATCATGAACCGGAACTCCCCATTCGGTGTCGTGATAAATAATCATCAGGGAATCGCCTGACGGCCAGCTGCAGGTATTGTTCATCATAACCCGAACCTCCATGAAAACTTGACAAGAAAGACATTGTGAGGCTTTGTATGGCCAAACAGCGCGTCAGCCTGGGAACCGAAATCAAACATGCCGTCGCCCGTTGAGTATTCACGTGTCTGAGACCATACGATATAGGCGGTTGAGCCGGGCAGAAACTCCCAGCGCACCACCAGGTTATGAAGGAATTCACTAATCGTGAAATCGGGAATACCGAATGAGTAATCAACCCATGAGTCCATATTCTCATCTATGCTAATATAATCATCACCGGCATTGTATTCAATCTGAGCCGGGATGAAGGTCTCGGTCCTGTCAGCGAATTGATCAGCATCCGGGTCAGTCACCCGCTTGAACTCACTGTATTTGCCTGACCCGAAGAAAGGCTGGCCCCAATACTGAATTGTAAGGTCCGGGGTTATGTTATAGTCGACCCGGAGGGACATACTCAGGATTTTCTGATCTATTGAGCCGAAGATGTACCTCGGGGTGTAAACTCCGCTTGTCAATGACTGGGTACTGACATACTGGAGACTGTTTTTTGTCCTGCTCCATTCCGGCTCAATACTGAGAGTAAGAGTGTTAACCGGACGATACTCCACCTCAAGGCTGTAGGTGTAAGAAGTGCTGACATCTTTAAATGTCCTGTGCAATGAGAAGTCGATCTCCCCGCTCAGTTTTTTCCGTGAATCGGTGTCAATTCCTCCGCCGATGTACATGTTGCCGGGCATCTTCATCGTCGGGCCGCCGCGGAGCATCAGGTTATCTTTCTCCGGGCTGTTGATCTGTCCGGTGAAAAATGTGCTCCAGAGGTTTTTGAAATGGGCCGACCATGAGCCCGAGATACCCATAACATTGGTGCTTCCCCCGAAATCCATCAGGTGTATCAGGTTGGTACCGAAATTCATGCTGTTGAATATGCTGAATGGCTTATAGATATTGTAATTTATGACACCAGCGCCAAGGTATTGGTCGGCAACCTGCATGTAACCCGCATCATTCAGTTCCAGGCCCGGCGATTTCCAGGCTGACAGGTAGAGTATCTGCCAGTTCCCGCCTATTTTTCCGGCCATCAGGTTACCGCCGGTTCCTGTTAGTGAGGTACGCGTCGGATCATAATCTGTATAGCCGGAGCCCGGCCGGTTGAAATTATGTATGATTGAACGCTGTGTTCTCGCAATCATCTCCTCTGTCCCCGTTACACTGCTGAAAACGGTCCGTAACCGGAACATATAGTTCATATTGCCGAAATACTGGGTGAAGTCAAGTCCCCCTGTGGTGGCTGATTTATGGAAGCGGTTCTCATTGATTTCGTCCAGCTGACGGATTGTACTTGTAACCATACCGCCGATTATTGTCTTTCCGCCGTTCAGATCCTTCTGGACCCGGCCTACCGCGAAATTTGACAGCGGCTCGGCTGTTTGGTATAATGTTTCTCCTGTAGTTTCATTGTAAATCCGGGTATTCACCTGTGCCGTCACTGCCTCGATTGCTCCCACGGACAATCCTCCTGCAGACTTGCCTGTAAGCTTGGCTGCTCCGATAATGGGGGTGAAGGAAGGGGTCCATGCAAACTCATTGTTGTACGGAGAGTAGGACAGGGAAGGTCTTTTCCCGATTCTTCTTGAATAAAAAAGGTTGTCATTACCCTCATCACCGTCACCTATCCCCAGTCCGTAGGCGGTTATATTTCTGCCTTCAATGAAAAACGGCCTCTTTTCACTGAAATAGGTTTCAAAAGCAGTCAGGTTCACCTCTGACGGGTCAGCCTCTACCTGTCCAAAGTCAGGATTCAGGGAGAGACTGAGGATCATGTTGTTTGTGACACCGATCTTGGCGTCCAGCCCTGCGTTTGCCCTGAGATTGCTTCCATCCTGCCACGGATTGCCTTCCTCCCCCTCATAGGTTTCCAGGCTGGAGACTCCGAATGGCGTCAGGTCAAAAAGTTTCCTTGGTTTTATATTGTTCAGACCCTTAAGCAACCCTGCATTGTGTACCAGGCCTGATGCATTCCTGGCAATTGGCTGCCACATGTGTGTACCGGCGTTTCGGTATATATTCCTGACTACTTCAAATCCCCATACCTGCTCTGCTTTGTCAGGGAAGCGCAGCTGTGTAAGCGGTATCCGCATCTCCGCAGCCCATCCCCAGTCATAAATACCTGTCTTTACATACCAAATCGGGTCAAATGTCTCATCTTCACTCATCCCGTCATCGGTCCAGATGAGATCACCCTTTACGCCGGAGGCGCTCACACCGAAGCCAAAGGCAGTACGCTGATCAAAGTAGGAATCAAATGCTACAGTTACCTGATCACCGTCAATATCATCCCGTCGCGTCATGCGCGACACAATGCTGTCAGGTGCAGTGTCGTGCAGCCTGATGGCGATGTATATGTTGTAGTCATCATACAAAAGCTTGAAATCAGTTTCCTGGTTTACCGGAGCACCTTCGGTCGGCTCATACTGCCAGAATCCGCCTGACCATTCACCTTCAGTCCAGGCTGCATCACTAAGATCACCGTTTATGACAGGGGGATTAGCAGTTCGGGTGGTTGTATAAACTCTCCTTTCATACTCCTGCGCGGGAAGGAGAAGAGTCAGACATGAAATAAGAAGCAGCAGAACAATTCTCATATCAAGGAGTTTCAGGGACAGTCAGGGAAGACAAATTTATAAAAAAAAGGAAACCGGATTAACTGTCACGACAGGGTGGCAAAAGAAAAGAGCGGAGTAAAAAATTCTCCGCTCTTCCTGACTTGCAATCTGCGGCGCCTACCGCAAACCGAACCTGTATGTGAATTTTATGAGGAATACATCGTAGGGTTTCTTCGTTGTATAAAGGTTATTAAGGTTCTGCTCAAGCGAGAATGATCCGGTTGAGTCATTGTAATTACGGGTCTGCGACCAGACCATATAGAGCGTTGATCCGGGCATGAATTCCCACCTTACAACAAGGTTTGAGAGAAACTGGTCATAGTTGTTGTCAGGGTTGTCAAATTCATAGTCAACTGTGCCGTCAAGGTTCTCATCAATACTGTACCTGTTGTCCTCTGCATCATAGACAGTCTCGCTTTCCGTGATCAGGTGATAGCGATCCCTGAGCTTCTCCGCCCGCGGGTCTGTGACCGCCTTGAACCTGCTGTAGTCCATGGCTGCAAGGAAGGGCTGGCCCCAGTACTGGATTGTCAGATCAGGGGTGATATTGTAGTTCATCCTCAGTGACATGCTGACAATCTGCTGATTTATCTGTGCCAGTATGTACCGGTCACCAGTTTCAGTACGGGTCACATACTGGATATCATTCCTGTTTCTTGACCAGGAGGGTGACAGGGTGGCAGTGAATGACTGTCCCGGCTTTGCCGTGAGGTTGATGCCTGCTGAATATCTCCCGGAGGAGTTCTCACCGCCATGGCTTCCGTTTGCAAATACGGTGGCATAGACTTTTTTGGATGTGCTTGTACCAAGGTTAAACCAACCGTTCACGGACGAAGGATGGAGCATTGACGGGCCTCCGCGAAGGAGACTGTTTGAAAGGGAGTTCCCCTCGTAGTTCCCTCCCAGGTTTGCCCACCAGAGGTTCTTGAACTGTACGTAAAGGCTGAGGTTTCCTCCGGTGAAGAGGTGTGTGCCCCCGAAGTCCCACCCGGTCCAGAAGTTGGCGTTGGGCCTTATCTGCCTGAAGATGCTGAACGGCTTGTCAAACCTGTATGCTGTCCACAGTCCTGTCATCAGCGCATCGGCATTCTGAAGGTATCCTACATCATTAAGGTCGAACCCGGGCGATTTCCAGTACCCGAAGGCCATGAAGTTCCATCGTCCCCCCACTTTCCCTGTCTGAATATTTCCGCCGAAGCCGTTTAATGATGTGCGGTCCGGGTCAACCTCGACATAGTCTGCATCGGGTCTTTGAAAATAATGTACCGGCGAACGCTGCAGCTTTTCTATCGCAGTTGCACTTCCGGTGAGATTGCTTCCGGCAGTGGCTGCTGAGACAAACCATTCACGCTCTTCCCCGAAGTAGTGCGTGAAGTCAATCCCTGCAGTGTTCGCATTGCGGACCAGTCCGTCAATACCCGTTTTATCAAGGAAGCGGTATGTGTTTGTGAATGCTCCGCCGATTATTGTTTTTCCACCGTTGAAGTCCTTCATAACCCTGGAAACCAAATAATTGGTCAGAGGCTCCACTGTCTGCCACGATCTCTCGCCCAGGGAGTCTATCTCAGCACGCCCTTCTGCAGTGACGGCCTCAACGATCCCTACTGATAATCCGTCCGGAGTCTTGCCTGTCAGTTTTGCGGCGCTTATAATGGGAGTGACCCTTGGCATCCTTGCAAACTCGTTGTCTTCCGTGTCTGCCCAGAGATGGGGACTGCGCCCGATTCTCCTGGAATAGAACAGGTTGTCAAATCCCAGGTCGCCGTCGCCGAGACCGGTTCTGAAGCTTGTTATGTTATTCCCCTCTATGAAGAAGGGCCTTTTCTCCTCGAAAAATGTCTCGTACCCGGTAAGGTTCACCTCTGACGGGTCAGCCTCCACCTGCCCGAAATCAGGGTTGACTGTAAGATCGAGTGTCATGTTGTTTGTGATGCCGAACTTGGCATCAATGCCTCCGTTGTATTTCCAGGCAGTACCAGTTGCGAACGGGTTTCCGACCTCTTTCTCAAAGGTCTCCAGGCTGCCCACGACGAACGGTGTTATATCAGCCTGTTTCTTTGGCTTTATACCGGTCATGCCTGTCATTTCACCAAAATTATGCACCAGCCCTGAAGAGTTCCGGTCAATGTGCTGCCAGACAGACATTTCCTGGTTCCGGAAGAGCCGGCGGAAGACCTCCATTCCCCATACGCCGTCATCCGTGATCCTGAATCTGAGCTGGGTGAGTGGTATCCGCATCTCAGCGGACCAACCCCAGTCATACACTTTTGACCCTGTGAACCAGATGGGATCCCAGGTGTCATCCTCCACCTGCCCGTTGCGAGACCAGATGAAATCATTTTTTACACCGGCAACATTGGTTGTAAAGCCAAAGCCGGTCTGCCGGTCATGGTAACTGTCGAATCCTATTCCTACCATATCGCCGTCACCGTTATCCCTGCGGGAGATACGGCGGACAATACTGTCAGGATTAGTGTCATATGCCTTGATGGCGACGTAAATGTTGTTGTCATCAAAAAGAACCTTGAATTCGGTTTTCTGAGTGGCAGCAGCCCCGTTGACAGGTTCATACTGTTTGAAATCACCCTGCCAGGTGCCTGTCTGCCAGGCTTCTTCCTCGATGGAACCGTCAATTACAGGGGTAGCGGTTGTATAGGTGGCGCTGTAGCTTCTCTTCGGAATCGTGTCCTGGGCGCCGGCCACAATGCATACTGACAGCACTGCAGTAATCAATGCAATTCTTTTCATGGCAGAAAGGGTTAAAATCAATTTGCAAGTCCGTAATAAAGACCGGCTGGTGGAGGAAATTGCTGCACAGGATGGAATTATTTGGAATGAATCCAGATAATCAGTCGGCAGTTGGCAGTTGACAGTCGGCAGTCAGTTCAGGCAAGAGGCATTAGGCAATAGGCAATAGTGATTGGCTTGATAATCACGATGATATCCATCACCACATCCTAAGACCGCAGGACCGCAGGACCGCAGGACCGCAAGACCGAAGGACCGCAGGACCGCAAGACCTTCAGACCCTCAGACCTTCAGACCCTCAGACCCTCAGACTCTCAGACCCTCAGACCCTCAGACCCTCAGACCCTCAGACTCTCATACCCTCAGTCCCTCAGACTAGAACATCTCATAGCTATTACCGGTATGTTCCAGTAATCTGAAGAGACCATCACGGGGGATGATAAGCGATGCGGTGTTGGTGTTGGGATGGAATGAGAGGCGCTCAAAGTCGAGCAGGGATTTTTCTATAAAGAGATGGACGTGATGCGTATGATCATTGATAAGACCGAAGGGTGAGACTGAGCCGGGAGTAAGCCCGAGATATTGCATCAATCTCCTGTCAGAGGCGAAGGAGAGCTTACCCTGACGGAGTTTCTGCTCAAGCTCCTTTATGTTAAGCTTTGATGCATAGTGGAGAATCACCAGGTAATGCCTGTCGCCTTTGTGGTTGCGGAAGAAAATGTTCTTGCAGTGGCCGGAGTCAATACCTGACCAGTACTTCATGGCCTCCTCCACAGTTGGCACAGGTGGATGCTCGATATAATCGTAAGCTATCTGCAGCGAGTCGAGCAGTTGGTACAGTTCTGCCGGTCCTCTCAGTGGGGTCATCTTGTCTTGGGGCAGTATCTGAAGGGAAGTTCACACAGCAGTGAAAGGTCTTCTCCTGCCTCGCGCAGATCAGTGTCCTCCTCGTCATAATGCCACTCCACGTCAACAGGAACGCCTTCATTGTTAAGCTCCCTGAACTGGGTGAAAATATCAAAGAGGAACTTAGCCGATGATGAGTTGAAGTACTCGAGGTCAAGCATCAGCCGCAAGGGGCTCTTGTCAGTATATTTGTGACCTTTTCTTACTTCGTTTGCAAAATCCCCCATCCACTCAATCACGGGATAATACAGTCCTCTCACATCTTCAGGGGCTGACTTGCCTGCGATTGTAAACCTGTTTTCATCAGGTGCGAGGGTTATTTCCGGCGTGAGGTCGGTGGCTTTGTGTATGAAACTTTTCATTACTCCCCAATTTGTGCAAAAATTGCATTTTTTTTATTAAAGTCAAAATTCCTTCGTCCCTGTCAGATGAGTTCCTCTGCCTCACTGTTTGCCTGATAGCCTTCATCCTCTTTCAGGTCAGGACCCTTTGAGGCTGCAACAGCAAGGAGGTCACAGCGCTCATTCTCAGTGTTATTGTTATGACCCTTTACCCAAATAAATTTCACCCTGTGCTGACGGTAGACCTCGAGAAACCGGATCCAGAGATCCTGGTTTTTCTTTTTGGCAAACCTTTTCACCTCCCAGTTGAAGAGCCATCCGTTGTTGACCGCGTTGACCAGGTATTGTGAGTCAGTATAAAGGTTCACCTTAAGGTTTTCAATCTTCAGGGCTTCCAGGCCCTTTATTGCGGCAAGGAGTTCCATCCTGTTGTTGGTGGTGAGGCGGAATCCTTCCGACAGTTCCTTCCGATGTTTTCCCGAGATGAGAACCACACCGTAGCCTCCGGGCCCGGGGTTGCCGCTGCAAGCTCCGTCAGTATAAATTGTAACAGCATCAGTCATTGGGCAGAACGATGCCTGTATTGTTGATAAAGAGCCTGATTGCGATCGCTATCAGGATGATGCCGAAGAATTTCTTCAGGATATGCAGGCCTGTCGGGCCCAGCAGCCTTTCAATCCTTGTGGTGAGTTTCAGTACTGCATAGACGATCCCCATATTCAGAAACAGGGCGATGAGGATATTGATTGTTGCATATTCTGCCCTCAGCGACAGGATGGTTGTGATTGATCCGGCTCCAGCGATGAGCGGGAAGGCAATGGGAACTATTGTTCCGCCTCCCGGGGAGTCATGTTTGAAGAACTCCGCTCCAAGGACCATCTCCATCCCGATCAGGAAGATAATAAAGGAACCGGCTATGGCGAAGGAGCCTACGTCGATGCTGAAGATGCCGAGAAGCTTCTCGCCGAAGATAAGGAAGGCGAGGAATATCGCAAGGGAGACCAGTGTGGCCTTCCACGGGTGAATGTTGCCGCTCTTTGTCTTGATATCCAATATAATAGGTATCGATCCGGGGATATCGATGATGGCAAAGAGCACCATGAAACAGGCTACTATGTCAAGGAAATTAAGATGCATTGAAAGGTTTTTGCAAAAGTACTCTTTTTAAGGCATTAGGCAATAGGCATTAGGCAGCAGTGTTGGCATTGACTGGCAGTCAGTGGAGATGTAAGTCAATCTGCCTATTCATGAAAAAAATTGAATATACCCTGTTTGTTGGACAGTCACTTCCCTCTATTGCCTATTGCATATTGCCTATACGCCTGCTGCCTGACTTCAAACAGAAAAGGGACTCCATGCCGGAACCCCTTTTCACTACTGCCTACTGCCTACTGCCTACTGCCTATTGCCAACTGCCTACTGCCTGATATCCATCTCCTTGAGCAGATACCCTGCACCGGAGTAGATATCCATCACCCAAAGCACATAGCGTATGTCAACGCAGATGCACCTTTGCAGGTCCGGTTCAAACGCAATATTGCCTGTCATGGCTTCCCAGTTGCCGTCAAAGGCCAGACCGATGAGTTCACCGTTGCCGTTGATGACGGGACTGCCGGAGTTGCCTCCGGTGATGTCATTATCCGTAATGAAACAGACAGGAAGATGACCTTCGGGTGCTGCATAGCGCCCAAACTCCCTGCGGCTGTTAAGGTCAATGAGTCTCTGGGGCAGGTCGAATTCATAATCACCGGGCTTGAATTTCTGAACAACGCCGTCAAGTGTTGTGTACCAGTTATAATGAACTGCATCATACGGATAGTAATCGAGTACCTTTCCATAGGTGAGCCTCATTGTGGAGTTGGCATCGGGATACTGAGTCTTGTCAGGCTGGTATTCCATAACACCTGCCAGGTAGAGACGCTGTCCTTTTGAGAGATCAGCATTGAAACCCTGTATATCCTTCTGAAGCTGTGATCCCACCTCGTTGATTGATTTGGCAACCACATATGCTGGATCCTTCTGAAGTACCTTCAGGCTTGGAGCCTCAAGAAATGCGTTCAGCTTCTCCTGTGAGACGAAGATTGACTTCGCGAAGATATTATCAACAAAAGCGTCGGAGTTGCCCTTGAACTTCGTATCGATCAGCTTGTAAAACGATGGCCAGTACTTCGCGTCGATGTCAGCTCTGTAGAGCTTGATCATCGCCTTCGTAGTTTTCTGGTCGGTAGGATAGTTATAATCGCCGTAGAAATTTTCAGCAAATCTCTTCAGCCTGCCGGTGATGCCGTCAATTTTCTCCTGATCCTTTGATGCGAGTACTTCTTCAAGCATTGTCATCTGGCCGGCGAAGCTTATAAGTTCTGTCGATAACGCTTCCCTGACATACTGGGTAACGTTGTACTTTTCTGCTCTTCCCTTAACTGCGTTCTCTATGAGTGACAGAGCGTTGCCGTATTTTGCGGTGCGTGCCGGGTCAGCGTTGACCCACTTCATGAAGTCGGCTTCGAAAGCTGCCTTCTTTTCCGCTGTGCGGAGACGGGTAAGACCTTCGTTCTGGCCGATTGAGAATTTCCAGTAGTTGGCAATGCCTGAGTATTTGGCTGCGTACTGAATATTTACCTTCGGATCGGCAACCATGTCCTTCATCCAGATTCCCAGGCGTTCGCCGCGGATCTTGACCCTGTTGGCATTCGTGATCTTCATTGCCTCATCCACCTCATAGGAGGTCATGTACCTTGTAGTGCCGCCGGGGTAACCCATAACCATTGAGAAGTCGTTCTTCTGAAGGTTCTTGATTGACACGGGCAGATAGTGCTTCGGTTTGAGGGGCACATTGTCCTTTGAATACTGTGCCGGCTTGCCGTCGGGGCTCATATATACGCGGAACACGCTGAAGTCTCCGGTGTGGCGTGGCCACATCCAGTTGTCGCTGTCATGTCCGAATTTTCCGATTGAGTTGGGGGGAGTGCCCACGAGTCTCACATCGGTGTAGCTTTCATAAATGAGGAGGAAATACTGGTTGCCGCTGTAGAATGATGACACGCGGGCGCTGTAGTTGTTTCCCTTTTTTGCTTCATCGCTGATGGCTGTGGTTTCGGCCATGATGGCCTCGCGGCGTGCTGCCTCGGTCATGTCAGGGGTTGTTTTGCCCAGCACCCTTCCGGTGACATCCTCAATGCGGATGAGGAAAGTGACGCTGAGGCCGGGGTTGGGAAGCTCCTCTTCCTTTGACATTGCCCAGAAGCCGTTGTTCAGGTAGTCATGCTCGACGGTGCTGTGGCTCTGTATCTGGCCGTAACCGCAATGATGATTTGTAAGCAGCAGCCCCTGCGGGGAGACGATCTCTCCAGTGCAGCCTCCTCCGAAGATGACGATGGCGTCTTTCAGGCTTGCCTGGTTGATGCTGTAGATGTCTTCGGCGGTCAGCTTAAGCCCCATCTCGGTCATGGTGCCGATGTTGAGCTTCTCAATGAGCGGCAGAAGCCACATTCCTTCATCAGCCTTCACCTGTGAGGCTGAGAAAGTAACAAGGATAACAAGAATTGCTAGTAGTTTTCTCATGCTTGATTGTGTTGTTAATTTTTGCGAATTGTCAAAGATATCAAAATCCGCAGTCAGGAAAATGATTTTAACATTTTATAAGAAAGGGAGCTCCTGCTGGGTCTCTACCAGGTTGAATGTGAGCCGGTGATACGGGCTGGGGCCGTGCTCGGCGAGCGCTTTGCGGTGCCCTGCTGTGGGATAGCCCTTATTCTGTCTCCAGCCGTAACATGGATAGAGCGCGTCGAGTTCTTCCATGTGGCGGTCGCGTTCCGTTTTTGCAAGCACTGAGGCTGCCGCGATGGAGAGGTAGGTGGCGTCACCGCGGATTATTGTGTGATGGGGGATATCTTCATATGTATAGAACCTGTTGCCGTCTATCAGCAGCATCATGGGTCTGACCTTCAGTCCGGATATGGCTCTGTGCATTGCTGTTATCGATGCGCGGAGGATGTTCATCACGTCTATTTCGCTGTTTGAGCAGGAGGCGATGCTCCAGGCCGTGGCTGCTGACATAATCTCAGTGCGCAGCCGCTCGCGCTGTCGGGCGGTCAGCTTCTTTGAGTCGTTGAGTTCCCGGTTTCGGTATCTCTTTGGGAGTATGACTGCGGCTGCGTAGACGGGCCCGGCGAGGCATCCCCGTCCTGCTTCGTCGCATCCGGCCTCGCGGATGCCGTCTTTGAAGAATGGTGTCAGCATCAGGCAGTTC
>Ga0209202_1002002_pt1 | contig 11618 bp, 12 predicted proteins | sample AD_UKC032_MetaG_FD_184416 | JGI IMG/M metagenome (GOLD analysis project Ga0209202, IMG submission 184416) | Active sludge microbial communities of municipal wastewater-treating anaerobic digesters from USA - AD_UKC032_MetaG (SPAdes) (version 2) | ecosystem: Engineered > Bioreactor > Anaerobic >... | reverse complement strand
AAGAACTGGCGGCTGCAGCTCGCGATGCCCAACCCGATTACATAAACTGAATCCCAATATCGATGATCCCAACGTTAGGAATTTTCATGTCACTCAACGACCCGCAGTGGGGCAACCGGGGCAGTGGCGATGGTGACAAGCCCAATGGCGGCGATCCGCGCCGTCCCAATCAGGGACCGCCCGACCTCGAAGAACTGTGGCGTGACTTCAATCGCAAGCTAAACGGCATGTTCGGCAAGAAGCGCGGCGGTGGCGGCGGTGGCGGCGGAGATGGCCCGCGCCTGCCTCAGATCGATTTCAATCCCAAGTTTCTTGGTGGCGGGATCGGATTGCTTGCCGCATTGGTTGTCGTGGTCTGGCTGGCCTCCGGCTTCTATATCGTCGATGCATCGCAACGCGGAATCGTGCTGCAGTTCGGCAAATACAATGAAACCACCGACCCTGGTCTGCGCTGGCGTCTCCCGTATCCGATCCAGTCTGTCGATCTGGTCAATCTGACCGGGGTGCGGACGGTCGAAATCGGCTATCGCGGTAGCGAACGCAACAAAGTATTGAAAGAAGCGCTGATGCTTACCGACGATGAGAACATCGTCAACATCCAGTTCGCCGTCCAGTATTTCCTGAAGGATCCGGTCGAATACCTGTTCAACAATCGTCATCCCGATGATGCGGTAATGGGTGCGGCCGAGACCGCAGTGCGCGAAATCGTCGGCAAGAGCAAGATGAACTTCGTGCTCTATGAAGGGCGCGAGCAGATTGCTACCCAGGCCTCCCAGTTGATGCAGGATATTCTCGATCGCTACCAGAGCGGCATCCTGATTTCCAAGGTGACCATGCAGAACGCCCAGCCTCCCGAGCAGGTCCAGGCGGCGTTCGACGATGCGGTCAAGGCCGGCCAGGATCTCGAACGACAGAAGAACGAAGGCCAGGCTTACGCCAACGACGTGATTCCGAGGGCCCGGGGTACGGCCGCGCGCCTGATGGAAGAAGCCAGCGGTCACAAGCAGCGCGTGATCTCGACCGCCGAGGGTGATGCGTCGCGCTTTGCCCAGGTCCAGGGAGAGTACGCCAAGGCGCCCGAGGTAACCCGCCAGCGCATGTATCTGGAAACCATGCAGCAGATTTATGCCAATACCAGCAAGGTCATGGTCGATGCCAAGGGGCAGGGCAATCTGCTGTATCTGCCGCTCGACAAGCTGATACAGGGCGCCGGTGCGGTGACTGCGGCCGGGGCTGCAACTCCGGATGCCATGGCGGGGACACGCACCATGCCCAGGGCGGCGCAACAGGGTTCGAATGAATCGCCGCCACAGCTCGATACCTCACTCAGTAACCAGGCTCGCCCGCGCGAACCGTCGTTGCGTTCCCGTGATCGGGAGGCCCGTTAATGAACCAAAAATTGAACATATTCGCATTGAGCGTCGTGACCATTCTGGTCATCGCCGCGATGTCGATCTTTACCGTCGATCAGCGCCAGTTCGCGCTGGTTTTCCAGCTCGGCGAAGTCAAGCGGGCGATCAGCGAACCGGGCTTGTATTTCAAGATACCGATGATCCAGAACGTCCGCTTGTTCGACAAGCGCATCCTGACGCTGGACAACAACGAACCCGAGCGCTTCATCACGTCCGAAAAGAAAAACGTGCTGGTCGACTCCTACATCAAGTGGCGGATTGTCGATCCCAAGCTTTTCTACATTTCGGTCGGTGGCGATGAGGCACGCGCCAAGACGCGTCTCAACCAGACGGTCAATGCCGGCCTGCGCGAGGAATTCGGCAAGCGCACGGTGCATGACGTGATTTCCGGCGAGCGCGACCAGATCATGGAAGACATGCGGGTCAAGGCCGATACCGATGCGCGCAAGATCGGCGTCCAGATCGTCGATGTCCGCCTGAAGCGGGTCGAACTGCCCAACGAGGTCAGCGAAGCGGTTTATCGCCGCATGGAAGCCGAGCGCAAGCGGGTGGCCAACGAATTGCGCTCAGAAGGCGCGGCGGAAGCGGAAAAAATTCGCGCCGATGCAGATCGCCAGCGCGAAGTCATCATCGCCAATGCCTACCGCGATGCTCAGAAGATCAAGGGTGAGGGCGATGCGCAGGCAACCTCCATCTACGGCAAGGCATTCGGCCAGAACCCCGAGTTCTATAGCTTCTATCGCAGCCTGGAGGCTTATCGCGGTAGTTTCAGCAACAAGAGCGACCTGCTGGTCGTCGAACCGGGTTCCGAATTCTTCAAATACATGAAGGGTGCCGGCCACGGTAACGACAAAGGCAAATGACCTCGACGTTGTTGCTGGCCTTCGCGCTGATGCTGGTGCTCGAAGGACTGATGCCCTTCATTGCGCCGGCGGCGTGGCGTGAAACCTTCCGCCGGCTCGTTCAACTCTCGGACGGCCAGATCCGCTTCGTCGGCTTGACTTCGATGATTGTCGGCCTGGTCCTGATCATGGTGCTCTCATGAACTGGCTACTACCCGAATACATGGCCGATGCCTTGCCGGCCGAGGCCGACCGCATCGAGCGCCTGCGCCGCATCCTGCTCGACCATTTCCGTAGCCACGGCTTCGAATTCGTCATGCCGCCACTGCTGGAATATCTGGAATCCTTGCTGACCGGCGCCGGTCAGGATCTCGACCTGCGCACCTTCAAGCTGGCCGACCAGCTTTCCGGCCGCACCATGGGTGTCCGTGCCGACATCACGCCGCAGGCCGCCCGCATAGACGCGCATTTGCTTAACCATTGTGGCGTTACCCGGCTGTGCTACTGCGACAGCGTGCTGCATACGCTGCCGGCCAGCATTTCCGCCAGTCGCCAGCCGCTGCAAATCGGTGCCGAACTTTACGGCCATACCGGCATTGCCGCCGATCTGGCGATGATTCGTCTGCTGGCCGGCGCCTTCGCGCGGGTCGGCGTGCCGGTGAGCCGCATCGACCTTAGTCATGTCGGGATATTCCGGGCGCTCGCCGCAGCCTCCGGACTGCCGCCCGAATCCGAGGAGGCCGTACTCCGGCTGCTGCGCGCCAAAGACGTTCCCGGGCTGGTCGAGGCTTGCGCCGAGGTTGATTCGCCCTACCGCGAATCCTTGCTGCGTCTGCCGCAATTGTATGGTGGTGTCGAAGTGCTCGATCGCGCGGCCGCCGAACTGCCGGAATTGCCGGAATTGCCGGCGATCACTTCGGCCCTCGCTGACCTGCGTCACCTGGTCGAGGCGGCGGCGGACTTGCCGTTATCGATCGATCTTTCCGATCTGCGCGGTTATCATTACCACAACGGTGTCGTATTCGCCGCCTATTGCCCCGACTACCCGGTCGCGATTGCGCTCGGCGGGCGCTACGACGGTGCCGGCAAGGCATTCGGACGGGCGCGTCCGGCGACCGGTTTCTCGATGGATTTGCGCGAGGTCGCACGTCTGGCACCGGCAGACAAGGCGCGTGGGGCCATCTTGGCGCCACCTGCCGCACATGATGAAGAACTCGCAGCGCTGATTGCCGCGCTACGGGAAAAGGGAGAGGTTGTCGTCGAACTGCTGCCGAGCGAAACCGCCTGCGAAGGCCCGGTTTGCGACAGAAAGCTCGTGCAGACAGGCGGGCACTGGAAAATGGAAACAATACAAGAGGACTGAAAATGGCCAAGAATGTTATCGTGGTGGGCACCCAATGGGGCGACGAGGGGAAGGGCAAGATCGTCGACTGGCTGACCGACCATGCCAAAGGGGTCGTGCGCTTTCAGGGCGGACACAATGCCGGTCATACGCTGGTCGTCGGTGAGCAGGTCTACAAGCTGAATCTGGTGCCTTCGGGCATCGTTCGCGACGGGGTGAATTGCTATATCGGCAACGGTGTCGTGCTCGACATCCATCACCTGATCGCCGAAATTGCCGAACTGGAGAAGGGGGGCATCGACGTCCGTTCGCGCCTCAAGGTCAGCCCGGGCTGTTCGCTGATTCTGCCCTACCATTCCGCCCTCGACCGCGCGCGCGAGAGCGTCAAGGCCGAAGGCAAGAAGATCGGTACGACCGGCAAGGGCATCGGCCCGGCCTACGAAGACAAGGTTTCGCGGCGCGGTCTGCGGGTGTACGACCTGTTCCACCCGGAGCGTTTCGCGGAAAAGCTGAAGGAAGTCATCGACTATCACAATTTTGCGCTGACCGAATATTTCAAGGCGCCGGCGGTCGATTACAAAATGGTGCTCGATCAGGCGCTGGCCGATGCCGAACAAATCCGGCCGCTGGTCGCCGACGTTTCCGCCGCGCTCTACGAAGCCAACCAGGCCGGCGACAACCTGCTGTTCGAAGGCGCCCAAGGCACGCTGCTTGATATCGATCACGGCACCTACCCGTTCGTCACTTCCTCGAACTGCGTTGCCGGGCAGGCGGCCGCCGGTACCGGCATCGGTCCCGGCATGCTGCATTACGTGCTCGGCATCACCAAGGCCTACTGCACCCGCGTCGGCGGCGGCCCGTTCCCGAGCGAACTCGACATCGAGACGGCCGGCGCACCGGGCTATCAGATGTCGCAGGTCGGTAAGGAATTCGGCACGGTCACCGGGCGCAAGCGCCGCTGCGGTTGGTTCGATGCTGCCGCGCTGCGTCGCTCGGGGCGCATCAACGGCCTGACCGGTCTGTGCATCACCAAGCTCGATGTGCTCGACGGCATGGAGGAACTGAAGATCTGCAATGGTTATAACCTGGACGGCAAGGTCATCGACCTGCTGCCGATCGGCGCCGACGAAGTCGCGCGCTGCGAGCCGATCTACGAAACCATGCCGGGCTGGTCGGGAACGACCTTCAGGGTCAAGCGCTGGGAAGACCTGCCGGCCAACGCCCAGGCCTATCTCAATCGTCTCGAGGAGCTCTGCCAGGTGCCGATCGCCATCGTGTCTACCGGTCCCGAACGCGACGAGACGATCCTCAAACAGCACCCGTTCAAGTAATTTTGGCTGTTGGATTGCTGCGGTCAACGGGCCTTTTGGCCCGTTTTTCGTTGACCTGCGACGATCAGCGCGCCGGCACCAGTTGCCAGTCTTCCGGACAGTCGTTGACGTAAGGGTAATACTGGCCTGCCGACCCGCAGAAGTGCCAGTAGCCGGCCGTCGGGACGGCGTAGGTGGTCCGTGGCGCAACATAGACTGGCTGCGGGTGGACATAAACCGGTTGCGGCGCCACATAGGCCGGGGCCGGTGCATAGTAGTTCGACGCCGCAATACCGGCGGCGATGCCGGTGATTGCGAGTAGGGCGGCCGGTCCGGCCCAGTTTTGACCGCGATGATGGCCGCCATCATAATGCTTGGGTGCCGGCCGGTAATGCCCATGGTCGTGTCTGCGGTCGGCCAGTGCCGGAGTGGCGGCGCAAAGCGCCAGGCAGAGTGCGATGCTGATTGGCTTGATGATCGGTTTCATGTCCGAATAACGCTTCGGGAACGGGGGCGATGACGACCGGCAGGTACTCAATTGTGAGGAATTGTTACCGGGTGCGGATTCGCGCTGTGAGACAATGTTGTGCAATCGGTCGGAGCGCGGTACCTGCCAGGGGGATTCCCCAACCGCTGTGGTCGACCGGAAACTGGCGCTGAAAATGAAAAAAGGCCTTGCATGAACAAGGCCTTCGATCAAAATCGCTGGTGCCCAGGAAGGGACTCGAACCCCCACGGAGTTACCCGCTAGTACCTGAAACTAGTGCGTCTACCAATTCCGCCACCTGGGCATAGGTGCGAAGAGCCGCGAATTATAAAGAAAGAAAGAGACATGTCAAGAAAAAAGCTATCCAAGACCCGCCGTGCCGATCCGTTCTTCGAGCGCGAGGTGGCCCGCTATGAATTTCCGTTGCCGTCCCGCGAGTATGTCGCGCAGATTCTGGAGGAGGAAGGGCGTCCCGTCACCTTCACCGAACTGACCCAATTGCTTGACATCGCCGACAGCGAGCGCGAGATGTTCCAGCGCCGGCTTGGCGCCATGGAACGCGAAGGCCAGTTGATGCGCAACCGCAAGGGCGCCTACATCCTGCCCGAACGCGCCAGCCTGACGCCGGGCAAAATCCAGGGCCATCCTGACGGCTACGGCTTCCTGATTCCCGATGACGGCAGTGCCGACATCTTTCTCGACCAGCACCAGATGGGCAAGGTCCTGCACGGCGACCGTGCCCTGGTGCGGGTGACCGGCAGCGACCGCCGGGGGCGGCCGGAGGGCAGCATCGTCGAGGTGACCGAACGCGCCAACACGCGGATCGTTGGCCGCGTTTTCGTCGAGCATGGCGTTGTTTTCGTGGTCCCTGAAAACCGGCGCATCGCCCAGGACATCCTGGTGCCCCCCGAGAAGAAGGCGAAGATCAAGCCGCAGACGGGGCAGGTGGTGATGGTCGACATCATCGAGCAGCCGAGCAAGTTCTCGCAGCCGATCGGGCGCATTACCGAACTGCTCGGCACTTACGCCGATCCCGGCATGGAGATCGAGATCGCGCTCAGGAAGCACGATCTGCCATTCGAATTTTCCAAGCCCGCGCTGGCCGAGAATAAGGCGCTGCCGGACAAGGTCAGGAAGGCCGATCATGAAGGGCGCGAGGATCTGCGCGAACTGCCGCTGGTAACCATCGACGGCGAGACGGCGCGCGATTTTGACGACGCCGTGTATTGCGAAAAGCAGGGACGCGGCTGGCGGCTGGTGGTGGCGATCGCCGACGTCTCGCATTATGTTCAGCCGGGCATGACGCTCGACAAGGAGGCGATGGAGCGTGGCAACTCGGTCTATTTCCCGCGCCGGGTGATCCCGATGCTGCCGGAAAAGCTGTCGAACGGCATCTGCTCGCTCAACCCCGACGTCGAGCGCATGGCGATGGTCTGCGACATGGACATCAGCGCCGTCGGCAAGATCGGCAAGTACCGTTTCTACCGCGCGGTGTTCCGTTCGCACGCGCGGCTCACCTACAACCAGGTGTGGTCCTGGCTGTCGGGAGAAGCGCAACCTGAGAGCGACATCCACCGGGCGCTGCAGCCGCAGCTGAAGAATCTCCACAGGCTGTTCCAGGCGCTGCACAAGGCACGCGGGCAGCGCGGGGCGATCGATTTCGAGACGACCGAGACGCAGATGCTGTTCAACGATCAGGGCAAGATCGAGAACATCGTGCCGGTCGTGCGCAACGAGGCGCACCGCATCATCGAGGAGTGCATGCTGGCGGCCAACGTCTGCGCTTCCGATTTTCTCGCCGCGCACAAGCAGACCTGTCTTTATCGCATCCACGAAGGCCCGGGTGAGGAGAAGCTCAAGAACCTGCGCAGCTTCCTCGGCGAGTTCGGCCTCGCGCTCGGTGGCGGCGATGACCCGAAGGCCAAGGATTACGCCAAGCTGCTGGAACAGATCAGGCCGCGGCCCGATTTCCAGTTGCTGCAGACGGTGATGCTGCGCTCGTTGCGCCAGGCGATGTACAGCCCCGACAATGTTGGCCACTTCGGGCTGGCCTACGAGCATTACACTCACTTCACCTCGCCGATCCGCCGTTACCCGGATCTGCTGGTGCATCGCGCCATCAAGGCGGTGCTGGCCGGCGAGAAATACACGCCGATCGGCGACTGGGAACAGATCGGCCTGCACTGTTCGGCGACCGAGCGGCGTGCCGACGAGGCGACGCGCGATGTCGAGAACTGGTTGAAGACCTTCTTCATGAAGGAGCGCATCGGGGAGGAATTCGACGGCACGATTTCGGCAGTCACCGCCTTCGGCATCTTCGTGGCGCTCGACACCATCTACATCGAAGGCTTGGTGCACGTCTCGGAGTTGGGCGCCGACTATTTCCAGTTCGACAACATCAAGCACCAGATGCTTGGTGAGCGCACCGGGCAGCGCTTCCGCCTCGGCGACCGGGTACGGGTCAGGCTGGTGCGGGCCGACCTCGAAAGCAACAAGATCGATTTCGTCCTCGCGGCAAACGAAACGCCATCGGCAAAAAGAGGCAAAAAACGCGGTTGACCGCAGCGGTCTCGGGGAGAGGCTACGTGCGATGGTAGACTCGCCACCTTTCCGGAAAAGAGTGCCGACATGTCCACCTCGCGCCTGATTTACGGCTTTCATGCCATCACTGCCAAGCTGCGCCATGATCCTGATTCGCTCAAGGAGATCATGGTCGATGCCACGCGCCAGGATGCACGCGCCCGCGATCTGCTGGCGCATGCCGAGTTGCAGGGCGTCAAAGTCATCGTTACGGACGGCAAGCGGCTCGATGGCATGGCGCCCGGTGCGAAACACCAGGGCATCATCGCCCGTGTCGAAGGCGGGCGCAAGGCGGTGCATCTTGACGACGTACTCGATACGCTTGAGGAACCGGCCTTCCTGCTCGTGCTCGACGGCATCACCGATCCGCGCAACCTCGGCGCCTGCCTGCGCGTCGCCGATGCTGCCGGTGTCCATGCCGTGATCGCCCCCAAGGATCGTGCCGTCGGGCTCACCGACGTGGCGGCCAAGACCGCCAGTGGTGCCGCCGAGACGATGCCTTACGTGATGGTCACCAATCTGGCGCGCACGCTGCGCGAACTGAAGGAGCGCGACATCTGGGTGGTCGGCACCGCCGGCGAAGCGGAAAGTGACCTCTACGCCGCCGAATGGCCACAGGCCACGGCCTGGGTGCTCGGCGCCGAAGGCGAGGGCATGCGTCGCCTGACGCGCGAAACCTGCGATCAACTGGTGCGCATCCCGATGCACGGTAGCGTCGATAGCCTCAACGTTTCGGTGGCGGCCGGAGTCTGCCTGTTTGAAGCGCGCCGCCGTCGACTTTGAGCCGTATCGGCTAAAATTACTTGACTAATAAAGTCGGGTACTATTTAATATAAGTATAAATATTTCAACTTTTGCAGCATCTGGCTGCAACCCAACACGAGGAGTTAAGCATGAACCTGCCCGCACGCGATGGCGATGGCTACCTGGAAAGCATGGACGACTGGAGCGAGGAAATCGGCCGGGCGATGGCTGCCGAGGATGGCGTCGAATTGACCGACGAAAAATGGCAACAAATCCTCAAGGCGCGCGAATACTACGAAGAATTCCAGGCGGTGCCGCCGATCCGCAAGTTTGCCAAGTTCCTTGAAACGGATCAGAAAGAGATTTTCGACCTGTGGATGACCGGGCCGATGAAACCGATCACCAAATACGGCGGCCTGCCCAAGCCCACCGGCTGCGTCTGACCGATCACGCAGTTCCTGGGGCGGGGCTATCCGCGGGCGCGGTATTTGCCCCACATGCTCCAGCTGAAGACGAAGAGGCCGAGCCAGATCAGGGCGAAGCTGATCAGCCGTTCCGACTGCATCGGCTCGCCGAAGATCCATACCGCGGTCAGGAATTGCAGCGTCGGGTTGATGTACATCAGCATGCCGACGGTGGCCAGGTCCAGGCGTTGCGTGGCGGCGGCGAAGGCGATCAGCGGCAGTGCCGTGATGATGCCGGCGCCGATCAGCAGGGTCTCGGTCGATAGGCCGTGGCCGCCAAAAACCTGATGGCCATTCTGCGCCTGCCATAGCGCGTAGAGGCCGCAAATCGGCAGCATGACCAGCGTTTCCAGCCACAGTCCGGACAGCGCATCGACCGGCACCTGCTTGCGTACCAGACCATAAGTGCCGAAGGTGGCGGCCAGAAAGAGCGAAACCCAGGGCAGGCTGCCGAGGGTCATGATCTCGTTGGCGATTGCCGCCAGCGCGAAGCCGACGGCAATCCATTCGAGACGGTTCAGGCGCTCCTTGAGCACGACCAGACCGAGCAGCACATTGACCAGCGGTGTCAGGAAGTAGCCGAGGCTGGAGGCGACCACTTGTTGGTTGGCAACTGCCCACAGAAAGACCAGCCAGTTGCTGCCGACCAGGAGCGCTGCCAGCGCCAGCATCGCCAGATGGCGCGGTGTGCGGAAGACACCGGCGACCCTGCCCCAGCCGTGGCGCAGGGTCAGCAACAGACCGACGAAGACGCAGCCCCAGAGCGCGCGATTGGACAATACATCCATCGGCGAGACGTGCGCGAGCTGGTGGAAGAAAAGCGGGAAGAAGCCCCAGATGCCGTAGGCCAGCAGGCCGAAGCCGATGCCGGCGAGGTGGGGATTCGTTTTCATCGCCGCATCTTGCCATATCCGGCGGTTTGCCGCGAAATGCCTGCTTCACATCGGCGGCGCTTTGATGAATGATGCGCTTTCGGCGATACGATTACCGGCGGCCGGAAAGCGTCACTACGCATTTTCAGAAGTGGAGGATTCTCATGGGGCAAGCCAAACGGCGCGGCGACATCGAACAGCGCATCGCGCAGGCGCAGGCACGGATCGAAGCAACGCGACCGGAGAAGCTGGTCTGTAACGGCTGCAATGCCGATGTGACGGCGATCCATCCGGTCAGCACGCGCGGTTTGCGCGGCATTGACGCGATCTGGGTCGGCCAGTGCACCTGCGGCCAGACGACCTTTGCCGCTTCCGGCGACCCAAAGGCGGTTCAGGCCTTCTTCGATGCGCTCAATACCGATGCTGAATTGGTGCTGGGCAGCCAGAGCCGCGACGGCAGGCAGCACGACAAAGCCTGATCTGCCCGCTGCGGCGCCGGTCAGCGCGTGCGCGGGGCGTTCGGCACCTTGTAGAGATCGACCGGTTTGGCCGGAATGATTGGCTCGGGCAGCGGCTTCGGAATCGGGCGCGGTGGATGGGGCGGGTGCGGGGGAAGCGGCGGACGGATGTAACCCGATCCACCGTAATAATAAGGATCCTGGGCATAGACCGGCTGCACCGAACCGGTGGCGCGGCAACCTTCTTCAAGTTCGGCGCGGCGCGACAGGTCGAGCGCCATCCGGTCGAGCGTTTGCAGGCAGGCCTGGACGCTGGCGGGCGATGGCCCCTGCCGGGCCGCTGCCTGCTGCTCCTTTAATTGTTTGCGCTCGGCAGCTTCTCCGGTCTTGCGTTCGGCTTCGAGCTTGTCCGTGTAGTCTTCCAGGCGATCGGCATCGCGTTCAGCCTGGAGGCGACTGGCTTCGGGAACCACGTCGTCGGGCACCGCTTTGATGGTGCTGGCGCCGCCGGTGCACGGCGAATTCGAGATTTCCGTGCGCCCGTCCGGTTGGCGACACTTGTAGACCTCGGCATGGGCTGTCAGGGCGTAGCCGAGCAGCATGAGAAAGGCGATTTGTCTGGTTTTCATGGTGCTCTTTATAGCGCAGGTGAAAGCAATTTTGGAATCAGCGATGAAAGTACCATACGGTAACCGTTGCTGCCCAAAAATTGCCCCGTTTTGGCGGTTGACCGTAACCCTTCCCTGAACTGACTACGCAACCGATGGACCGATCATCGCCCTTGGGTTGACCCAGCGCCCATATTCTTCGGCGCTGACGAAACCCGAATCGAGCGCCGCCTGCTTGAGTGTCGTGCCCTCGCGGCTGGCACGCTTGGCGATATCGGCGGCCTTGTCGTAGCCGATGTGCGGAACCAGCGCGGTGACCAGCATCAGCGAGCGTTCCATCAGTTCTTCGATGCGCTCGCGGTTGGCGCTGATGCCGTGTACGCAATGGCGGTCGAAACTCGCCATGCCGTCGGCCAGCAGGCGGATGCTTTGCAGCATGTTGTGGGCGATCAGTGGCTTATAGACGTTCAGTTCGAAATTGCCGGAAGCGCCGCCGATG
>Ga0209202_1001996_pt1 | contig 11632 bp, 9 predicted proteins | sample AD_UKC032_MetaG_FD_184416 | JGI IMG/M metagenome (GOLD analysis project Ga0209202, IMG submission 184416) | Active sludge microbial communities of municipal wastewater-treating anaerobic digesters from USA - AD_UKC032_MetaG (SPAdes) (version 2) | ecosystem: Engineered > Bioreactor > Anaerobic >... | reverse complement strand
GCCCGCAGATGAACTCAAAAGCCATCTCAAGCATTTTGCTTTGGCAGGATTACTGGCCACCAAGGAGCAAGCCAGCCGCCGAGGTAGCTAACGCTACACCGCGACGCTACTCCAGACCGGTCGTTGCGTCACCAAAGCATAGACTGACCGCTCAGGGTCGTCTGCACTCAGTGGCAAAGGGCAGCTTCTGGGAAGCGAAATCTCAACGGCAGCTTTACGGCGATGAGTTTGGAACTGTGTACTTCGCGTGCCGACCCAATCCTGCCGCTCACAGCAGGAAGACCTATCGGCTGTTTTCCCGCTTAAAGCGGAAAGCACGTCATTCCAATTGCGCCTCCAGCTCCCTGAACCAGAAATCCAACATTTTTGGCGTTTGATGATTCAAGGAGCTGCTTTCGTTCACCCCTGCAAAGCGTCCATAACAACTTCCTGAATAATCCGACTCCCTTCAGGCGTACTCCAGTTGCCGGCGAGCTCGGCGATGACTTGGTTTGTGCTGGTCAGCGTAACGCCGTTGCGCTCCATGCGACGCAGCGCCATGTCATCGGCCAACTTGCTCGGCGAGCCGCCTGCATCGGCGACAACCTGTACTTCATAGCCTTGCCCAACCAGAGTGAGCGCCGGGTAAACCGTACAGACATCATTTGTCACGCCGGCAATGATGAGCCGCTTCTTGCCGGTGGCCTTCACGGCTTCAGCGAAGTTCTCGTCATCCATGGCATTGACGATGCCAACTCGCTTGATGCGGGCCTCAAACTCCATCGGAAGGATGTCTTTGAGTTCGGCCAGCAACGGGCCCTGGGCATATTCCTCCATGCTGGCGGTCAGGACCACCGGCATGTTCAGGATGGCTGCGGTCTTGGCCAGCATCAGCGCGTTGCGCTTCATTTCGTCAAAGGGGATGGACTTGACCCATCCCATGGTGCCAACCTGATGGTCAATCAAAAGCAGTGCGGCATCGCCGCCGGTGAAACGCTGAAAAGCCATGGTCATCTCCTGTTAGGCTGGGGTGATTGAAAGCGGGGCGCCAATGAACAACATCGCCTTGGCAGCGCCCTTTGGGGAACGAAGCGAGAGAGCTCGAGGTGAGTCCTCCGCAGAAAACACGGGCAATTTGAGCCCGTCCAGGTCGTAGCTCTCGCCATTGACGTCGAGGGAGCCGGCGATGGGCATCACGAAAAGCGTCTCACCCGCAGGGATAGGCAATTCCATGACCGCACCCTCAACCATCTTCACTTCAAGCATGGTTACCGGGGTCGGTGGCACCAGTGGCGACCTGATGTCGCCGAAGGCGCCAACTGGCACGCGAACCGTTACGCCAGGCAGTTCAACAACGGGAATGTTCTGGGGGGCCAGCGTCAATGCGAAAGGCGCTGCTATCTTGTGCTCCTGCGGCAGGTCAACGAAGATTTGCAGCATGTGGACGGTCTTCCCCGGTTCGGCAGGGACCTCTTCGTGAACGATGCCGCTGCCAGCCGAGGCCCAGTGGATTCCTCCCGGCTGAATCAGGTTCTTCGTCCCCGTTGAATCCTCATTGGCGATGTCGGTTTCCGAATCGAGAAACAGGTACGACACTGCGGAAAAACCAACATGTGAATGAGGCGGGAACGTCGGGCCACTCATCCAGGCGTGGTCGATACCCAGGTATGGGCTGAGCGTTTGGCCGGCAGTTCGCAGGACATAAGCCCGGAAATTGGCCCCATGGTTTACTCTGTTCAGGCTGACGATATGTCTCATGGCTGGTTCTCCGAAATCGCCCAGGCTGCCTGTGCCTGACTCAAACTCAAGTAGTCGGTGTAGCCATGAGCATCACCACCGAAGTAGGTGTTCCGGTCGGCTTCATTCATCGGCGCATTCGACTTGAGTCTTTCCACGAAATCCGGGTTGGCCAGGACCATCTGACCATAGGCTTCCAGGTCTGCAAGGCCGGCAGCCAAGTCAGAACCAACCTGTTCCCGCGGGCGTCCAGGGCGATTCAGGATGAGAGTCTGTTTCCAAATCTGGCGGATGTCAGCCAACAGCGGCTCATTGCCCAGATGCATGATGTGGAGGTATGCCAGCCCAAGCTTGTTGAGTTCGGCCACCAAATAGCGATACAGCGCAGGCCCTTCGGAGCCTTCATCAATGCCCCACATGGGCGTTCCCGGTGACAGGCGAATGGCCGTCCGGTCTGCGCCGATTTCTTCGGCAATGGCCTTGGCGACCTCAATAGCGAAACGTGCCCGGTTCTCAATGCTGCCGCCGTATTCGTCAGTGCGCGTGTTGGCGCTGGGCGCAAAGAACTGCTGAATGAGGTAGGCATTCGCCCCGTGGATTTCGACACCATCGGCCCCTGCTTCAATGGCACGGCGGGCAGCCAAGCGGAAATCGGCCACGGTTTGACGAACCTCTTCGGTCGTCAATGCATGCGGAACTGGGATGTCTTGCATCCCCGAGGGCGTAAACATGCCGGTGTCCGGTGCTATCGCAGAAGGAGCAACACCCAGACGATGATGCGGCGTGTTGTCGGGGTGTGACATGCGACCAGCGTGCATCAACTGGATGAACAGATGACTGCCCTTGGCATGGACGGCATCGGCGATAGCCTGCCAGCCGGCGACGTGGCTATCGGTGTAAATACCAGGCGTGGTCAGGTAGCCTTGGCCATCATCCGATGGCTGGGTGCCTTCGGCGATGATGAGGCCAATGCTTGCCCGCTGAGAGTAGTAATCGACGGCCAGCTTGCCTGGCGTGCCATCGAACTCTGCCCGGCTGCGGGTCATCGGTGCCATAACCAAACGGTTTTGCAGGGTATAGCGGCCAACGCGGACCGGCGTGAAGAGTTGTTCGTTCATTGTGAAATCCTTTCGTATGAATTCGCTTCGATGGCTGCATCATCCAGCAATGCCGTAATGGGATAAAGATGGCAAAATGGAATTCATTGCTGCAAATATGGTGCAATAAGCATGGAACTATTGAACGACATGGCGCTGTTCGTGGAGGTCGTGAAGGCCATGAGCTTCCGACGAGCCGCTGACGCAATCGGCGTACCGAACTCCACGCTCTCTCGGCGGGTAACCGCGCTAGAGAAGGCGATTGGTTTGCGCCTTCTGCACCGGACGACCCGTCGGCTGGAACTGACCGAGGCCGGGCAGATTTACTATGAACGATGCCGACGCATCGTTGATGAGGCACGTCTGGCTCATGAGCAGCTCGGCGAGATGCAGGCTCAACCGAGCGGGGTGCTGCGCGCTTCCTTCCCGGTGGATTTCGCCAACATCTTTCTGGCACCGTTGATTACGGAGTTTGCGCGCCGCTACCCAGCCATCACCTTTGATTTCGACCTGACGCCGCGCGCTGTCGATTTGGTCAGTGAGCCGTTCGATGTCGCCATCCGCATGGGAGAACCCAAGGATTCCAACCTGATTGCCCGGCTGCTAGCCAAACTACCGGGGCACTTGTACGCCTCGCCGCGATACCTGGCAGAGGCCGGTTGTCCTGCCCACCCGGCCGAACTCTCGGAGCACCAGTGCCTTGGATTCCCCAAGATGGGGGGCTGGATATTACGACACGGAGAGGAGGCCACCGAGGTTCATGTCAAAGGGCGATATGTCCTCAACAGCGTCGGCATGATTAAGCGCCTCGCAACCCTTGACCAGGGCATCATTCTTTTGCCCAAGGAAATTGTTGAGGAAGATGTTGCCGCGGGGCGTCTGCAGGCCGTTCTTGCGGAGTGGGAAGGTGCGCCGATTCCTGTGTATGCGCTGACCGAAACTAGGTTGCTGCCGGCCAAGACTCAACTTTTCATTGAGTTTTTGCGGGAGAAACTGGCAAAGTAACAGCCGCCAATATGGCTGCTTTAGCGGTGGTGGCGGCCCTTCAGTTCAAAGATGGCGACGGTCCGCTTCTGGCCGGGTACGGAAATTTCAGCGGTCGATTTGGTCGCCGGATACCTGCCATTCAGTTCGCTCGAACGCGAACAATCCAGATGTAACAACCAACGGCAGGTAGTGGCCGATTGGGTGAGTTCGCCAATGGCAGCTTCGGAGCAGTCCAGTTCGCAAAACCTGGTTTTGACTGACAGGCCGCTTTCGGGAATCCCCTACGGCCGTTTTGGGTCGAACCCGGACTTTGGGCCGAAAGGTGAAGTAGACGTTCGCTGGCGGGTGCGGTCAACGACAGCGGACTGACCAGCGCCCACCGGAACGCTGCTCAAGGTGAAGCTGCAGGCGATCCTGGCCCCTTACCCAGAGCGGCTCATGGAGGCGTATCCGATCAGTGCGCTGGCCAACAGCCCGAGGAACGATTGGCCGGAAGTTGTGAGCGGGTTAGAGATTAAGCAGTCAGGTTGCGACCGAGTCGTGTTTGGGCACCGTTCACTGACCCGCCTCTTCATCGGAAAACTTGCGGTCGAGATAGTCGATGGCGTCCTCGAAGGACATTCCGTCTGCGATAGCTGCGGCGAAAGCCGCCATCATGTCCGGGCCCTGCCTCGTTTGCCGGACACGCGCGAGGATGCAATCAATGTCCGTGCGCAATGTGTGCGTTAGGTCGATCTCCAACCCGGACTCGACCGGTACGGCGTCCGGCAGGTAGTTGGCCAAATCCGACCCGCGGGTCTGTTCGTCGATGCCGAACAGTTCGTAAAAGACTTGACCGATCGTGCCCGCCGGCTGGTAGTGGGGACGTGTCCAGTTGCCGAATTGCCGCTGGCCCTTGACCACCTTTTCCAAGTGGCGTGAGAACTTGCCTGGAATTGTGGCGGCTGCCCGCGCCTCGTTGGAGTAGTGGCGCTGGGCGAGTTCTCCGGCGTCCTTTTCGATCTTCCAGATCACCGACCAGATTTCTGAAACGGAATGGTCCTGCAGCGCGGTGCGAATGGCTGCACGGATCTCCGCATCCTTCTCTTTGTCGAGCGCCAATTGGTGCTCGTTCATCATCGCGTAGAGATAAGCTATACAGTCCGTCGTAGCGTAGGTAAGCCAAAGCTCACGCAACCGTCCCGCGTCGGTGAACTGGCGTCCATTGAGTATCATCAGCGAATCCGCACGGTTCTCGCAGTTTTCGTCCGGCACGACGAGGTAGGCGACCTTGTCGTTGTAGTGCCAGAGGCCGCCTTCCTGGAGGAAATAGGCGTCCTTTTTCGCCTTGGCTGGATCATCAACGATGACGCCGGCCTCCCATACCTTGGATATGAAGGTACCCGAATCGATCGGGGCAAGCGATGCGCAGTCTCCGCGGAAGAAGGTCCGTTCTAGGGCCTGGCCACCCAAGGTCCGATCAAGCGCCAGGAGGATGATGGCGATGTCGTCGGGGATCGTGCGGTAGTCAATTAAGCGATTCCGGTTGCGCTCGCCCACCTCCTGCAGCTGCTTCTTGATGGTACTGGTTTCCTCTGCGGCCTTCAGCGAAGTAGTGATCTTCTCTACCAGCTTCGACCACTCTTCATTGTCGACATGCCGTTCAGCGGCCGTGGCTACAGCTGCATGAAGCTCTTTCAGCGTTTCGACGTCCGCCTTGTGTGAAGCAATGATGCAGAGATTGCCCAATGCTGCGCGGTGATCCGGAATTGAATCCAGCGTTTCCCGATAGCACTCGGCTGCCGCATCTAGTGTCCCCAGGCAGTGGTGAGCTACCCCGACCTGAAAGGATGCCCTTCCGCCGCCCCTTCCTGTGGCGCGCCAGGCTTGGGCTGCATCGAGAAGTGTCTGATGATGTTTTCCTTCGAGCAGGGCGTCGTACAGCTGGTCGTCGAAAATGTTGTTGTCAGGATCGATGCCGTCGGCGCGCGCTTCCTTGAGGGCCGCCACATACCCGCGAACGACTTCCTCTGCAGATCTTCCACTTTTGACCCTGGACGCCAAGTCGAATACAACCGATGCCAGCAACTGCGGATACGTCGCGCGACAGCAATCGAGGGCCGTTGCGGCTTTGGCGAACGCGGTCAAATTACGGCCGCTTTCTGCTACGAATGCATCAGACAGCGCGCGCAGTATCGGCTGTTGGATCAGGCCACATTTTTCGCGCAGTGGTGCTAGGCGAACGGACTTGCCGTATTCGTGGTCATGGAACACGCTGGCCAGGGCGAGAAGCGCTTGCTGCTCGTCAGATACTGCCTTCATGAGACGGTCGAGGGCCTCGTGTTCCGAGAGATCGGTGTCGTCGAAGTACCTGTGGGTGCCGATCTGGAAGCCGATAAAGGCATTGAGCGCGGCCCCAAGCTCAGATGGGTGTTCCAGGATGATCGAATTCAGGTCACCGACCGCCCTCGCCAAGTCTTCGGCATTACCTGTAAGCATGGCGGCCTTGATGCGAACCCGAATGGCGGACAAGGGAATGTCCCACGAGATACGCTCATGCTCCCTGTACTTCGTCTTAGGGAAGACGGAAGGCATGCCGGCACCGGCCTGTGCCGCCATATCGAGTGCGGTCGCAGCGTCGGATTTAACCAAGTTGTGGGCTGTCATGACCAGCATGACACGGCAAGCCTCTTCGTCGTCGGCGAACTCCATCAGCTGGCTGTGGTAGGTCAGCAGTGCCTGGCCGTGCTGGGCGCTTTCGCCGGCCTGCATGTAGAACAACCAGAGCCAGGTCTCGAATTCGGCGACATCCCCGGCGGCTGAACAAGCCTCCATGGCCTCCGTGATCGCGCCCATTGGATCATCGGCCCCCTTCAGGTGCAGCAGGCAATGGGCGACCTTGGTGTTGCGCCGGGATGCTGCCTGACTTTCGCCGAACTCGCACTGCCGATATAGCCCGACAGCGTCCGCTAGCTCGCCCGCCACAAGGCAGGCGTCTCCGGCAACCTCCGTACAGAACTGCGGATCGGCCTCCGGAACGTTCGCGACGGCAAATACGCGCTGCTCGGCCTCCTCCCGGGAGAGGCGACTCAATTGGTATGGCCACAGTGGCTCAACCGCCGGGGACTTTTTCTGCTTGGTCTTCTTCGTTTTCATCGCGCACCACATACCCCTCGAACCATTCTCACTCGAAGAACCGCATCACCTTCTTGAACTCGATGATTGATTCTCCGCCGAAAATTTCGGCGAGCGACCGCCTGGATGCTCCGATTAGCCCCCGCGCGATTGCTTCTTCCAGCTGCGTACCGACGCGAATTGCGGCCTGGTTCGTCGGATTGTTGACGCGCCCAATGTCTCCGCCCTCCGGTGCAATGACGAAGAGCTGAGCACCGGCTTCCATGATTGCTCGGATGACGATGTCGTTGATATGCGGGTCCCGAAACCCATAGCCGATGGCCATTATGCGGCAGCCGCTGTACAGGGTCTTCTCGAAGTCCGTGTGATAGGAGGTGAGCAGAGGCGACGCGTTGATGTCCTGCACCTTGTTGCCGCCGATGATCATGATTGGTGCTCCATGAACTTCATGCTGCCAATTCACGGAACCGTGCAATTTGAAGATAGGCTGAAAACGTGGGTTGCGTGCTACAGCCGCTTGGGCGGGCATCCAATGCCGCTTTGCCCATGATTGCTGGTGCGCGGGATCGCCACCGGGGACCGGCGCCATGCCCGGGAGTTCGGCGCCATCCCATCGCTTGCTCGACTTCAGCATGACGTTGCGGTCGATGTAGAAATGCTCGAGCAAGAGATCCTGGTTGAGGGTAAAGATGGCATCAAACCGAGATAGGAATGGGCCGACGCCGCGTTCGATGCGGGTTGAGAACTCGAAGTTCGGCCGTTCGAAATACCCTTTGTTCATGTCGTCGAACATCCGCTGGACGGCCGACTGCATTAGCTGCATATCTTCCGTGTGCGTCTTCGGATCGCGAATGAACAGCGTCTGGATAGCGCTGAGCGCGGCTTCAAAGCCACCTTTGCCCTGACACTGCCAAAGCATGTCGCGAAGGAGCGGGCAAGCGGCAACCTCCGGGCATCCCAGAAGGTATTCGAAGGCTTCCGAGGCGAGCCAACCGCCCCAGTTGCGGCTGAAGCCGGCGCCGAGCAGTAATACGCAAGTCATGGCACGAGATCATATCGCAGGAAGGGCCCAAACCTGCTTTAGAGAAGATTGAACGTCTACAGTCGTGTCCGGCCCATCACTGCTCATGACAAATCCGATATTTGTCTCGAAGCGAAAAACGATGAAGGCTAGCCTTTAAGCATACCGATTAGCAGTTCGGCGATCTGCTCTGGGGTTTTCTCGGCGAGGGATACGTACCCGATGGTGGGAGACAGCCCATCGATATCTACCTCTTCCACTTTTACCGGCAAAATGTAGGCATTGCCACGTTCCTGGAGCGCTCGCGCTGTCGCGCTCTTGCGCTCGTGCGTTGTCCACATCCGATCGGCGTATTCCCGCGATAGGAACATGACGCAGTACCGGGATTCCTTGCGGTAAATGCGGTCGAACGTCGCCACGAGATCCTTGCCCCAAAGCTGTTCGGGGTAGAAGTTGTCGTAGAACACGCTGAAGCCATGCTCCTTGAGGATCGTGGCGATTTTTTCGGCCAACGAACGCTCTGGACCAGCAAACGAGAACGCTACATCGTATTTGAATCCGGTTGTTGATTGAGTGGTTGTCACGGGATTAGGGGCGGCAGCAACCGCTTTGGGCGTGATGGTTCGAGGCGTGGATAGCTTCTTTGCGGGGAGGAATGTTAGCTTCCAAGGTTCCAGGATTGCATGTGCCTCCAGAAGTCCCTTGATGCCCGCAGCAAAGTGGGCGGCATGGGCATCGAACCATCGATGCGCGAGGTCAGCATTTGATTCAAAGAAGTTATCCCCTCGCTTCTCGAACGGTGTAAATCGCCACCAGCAGCCCTCAAAGTCGTACTCTGGGCAGTTAGCAAACCATTTGAACCCGCCAAGGAAATCGATGACCGACTGAAATTCATCGGAGAGCGGCATGTGCTTGGCTCGGTAATGGGTTGCCCATCCCTTGTCGCTGCCGCCCTCGATCCAAGTAAAGACGAAACGGAAAAACTCGTCCTCGCTTTCCTTCATTCTTTCGGCCTTGGGCGAGGTATGCCCATCGCCACGGCAATGGAACTGTGGGCCAGCACGTCGAGTAGCCGGTTTGCCATAAAAGAATCCCCAACCCTCAGGCTGCTCGACGAATAGACCGCAGTTCTCTAGGTGGGAGACCGCATTCTGGAAGATTTGAAAGGATTTTCCGATGTCAGCGCTTAATCCTTTGAGGTTCAACCCCTCGGGCACTTGTCGGCAAAAACATTCGCTGCCATGGAATGCACACCCGGAGCGTCGGAAGCCAAGCAGCGAAAGGAAGTCAGTAGTTTGGAAACCGGATGTCGAATAGCTATTTGGCCGAGCATGCAGTGTGTCGGTGAAATCATCTTTACCATTTTGGAGACGGACCAGGATGTAGTTGATGCCGTACCCTGCTTGGCTGTCGACTACCGTTGTCTTGAGCGCTGAATGAAGGTTTGTCATCGTTCCTCGCTTACTCTACAACGCGGGCTAAGTATTCATAGGTGCATTGTGGGGGAGCATCGCGGAAATACTGTTCCGCACCATTTGGTAGCTTCGAAAGATTTTGAATTCTTGCGTGCTCCCTATCTTTGTGAGCGATTATCGCGGCATGCTTCGGGGAATCGCTACTCATCCGCCGCAGTTCCTTTTCAGCAGTAGAGGGGAGTTCCTTCCAGTATGTATAGGGGCACTCGCCACGCTTAACCACATGGTCAAGGATGATGAGATTTCCGGGAGGCTGGATGTCCGGCTGCGACGTCTTATGCAGTGAAATGTCGGTCTTTTTGCCATGGTACTCCAGCCATGCATGCGATGCTGCGCCGTCCCACTGGCCATCGTTAATCCACCCGACGACTACCTCGGTTTGGATATCGTGCTTACGACGAAGATATTCTTGCAGGAAGAACGCTAAGTTGTAGCACGCCTCGGTCATGGACATCCCCACAACGACGCAATCATAGGTTGTCTGGGCTACGGTGGCGATGGTTCGCTCTTCAGGGGATAGTGTATTAAGCCATGCGGCATTCTTGGCCTTTAGAGCTGCTATTTCAGCTTTTCGACGTGCTGCCTCGCCCATCTCACAATCCCTGCAAATTATATGATCGGCATATTGTACTGAAGGGGAAGGGATTCGCTAGGTAAATAGCGAGAGATAGGCTCCACTTATCGCTAAGGTGGCAAAGGTAACCGGTACCCCGATTGCTGCGTGATCTTGCCAACCAAACGTAATGCCCTTTTGTGCCGACTCATTCACGACAATGATATTGGCAATACTCCCGACGATTAAGAGATTGCCTGCCAGCGTGCTCGAAAGGGCCAGCAGTGTTCCGGCATGCTCGCCCACCGTCGTTGGCAATAGCAACATAACCGCCGGCACATTAGACACGATATTGCTGAGTGCAAAACTTGTGACGAAGAGCGGCCCAGGATCCCGCATGTTGAAGCCAGCGGATGCCAATGCCTCCACCACTTGTGTTGGCAATCCTGTTTGTTGCACGGCATGGTTGACCACAAATAGACCCATGAACAAGATCAGGAGCTGCCAGTCAACAAGGCCGAGCATGTGTCTTGAATGCAATCGGCGGCTTCAGAGCAAAAGTCCTGCTCCAGCTAGTGCCATAAGTTCGCGCGGCCACGGCGCATACATAAACGCAATAAAGAGAACGATAGCCACGGCAAGGCCCTTTGTGGTCTGCCAAAGATCTAGCAGTGCAGGTCCTTCGCTGCGCTTGTCGTCCGGGATAGCCATAGCGGATTCGCCTGAAACCCATCCTTGACGGCGTTTCAGAACGATGATGATGCACCAGGTCACTATCAGACTTAACGCTACCGGAATGAATGTCAGCAGTAAGTAACGGCCAAACGACAGATTGAGCGTCTGTCCAATCAGCATGTTCTGTGGATTACCAATAAGAGTCGCAGCCGAGCCGATATTCGCAGCACAGGCGAGGCCAACCAAGAACGGCACTGGATTGAGATTCCTGGCGCGACATATTTCGATGATCACAGGCGCCATTGCCAAACAAACGACGTCGTTGCTGAACACGGCTGACAAAAATGCCGCAGCAAGAACGACGGCACCCAGCAGGGCTGGCGGACTTCCATTCGAAGAAGCGATCCAGCGTGCTACCCATGGGTAAAAACCGCCTAACCTGAGTTGAGCGGAGATCACCATAAAGGAGAAGAGCAGGATCAATGTAGGTGAATGCAATGACCGATATGCATCTTCGACACTAATCACTTGGGACGCGACAAGGACGATTGCCCCAAGCAGCGCTATGCCGGTGCGATCCAATTGCAGAAATGGGAGGCCGCCAAAAATCATCCCCAAGTAGACCAACAGGAATACAGCGACTGCAAGCGTTGTCACTTTGATCTACCGAATTGTTGAGTGGTCACAGGTGTTGCCCTCCATCAGTAGTTTCAAGGTCGCCGGAGAGCAACTTTCTTCACCACTTTCTCCCCGACCAGCACTTGCCGGAAGATACCGTTTTTGACTTAAGGCAAGTGTATATGGTACTTGCCTACCGCTTTTACCCATTAAATAAAGGGAATTGGGATACTCGGCAAGTGTTGCCCATCGTATACCATGCAAAGGTCATGAAGACGTTGGATGCCGACAGCAGGATCACCGTCTGCCACAGCACCGGCATTTGCAGGCCGAGCGCGGTCATGCCCGGGCGATGCCCTGGTTGGCGACCGCCGGC
>Ga0209202_1001993_pt1 | contig 11650 bp, 9 predicted proteins | sample AD_UKC032_MetaG_FD_184416 | JGI IMG/M metagenome (GOLD analysis project Ga0209202, IMG submission 184416) | Active sludge microbial communities of municipal wastewater-treating anaerobic digesters from USA - AD_UKC032_MetaG (SPAdes) (version 2) | ecosystem: Engineered > Bioreactor > Anaerobic >... | reverse complement strand
TTTGCCAGTTGCTGCGGCACTCCAGTTCGCCGCCCAGTTCGCGCCAGACCGGAAACACCGCATGGCCGTGCCAGCGCCGCGCCAGATGACCGATCTTCGGCCATGGATTGGGGTAGAGGTTGTAGTGGCGGGCCAGGCGAATCCCGCTTTCCGCCAGCAGGCGCCAGAAGTCGACGAGGTCGGCGCGGACCAGCAGGGCATTTTCGGGCAGAGGCAGCGGCTTGCCGCGACTGATCCGGTCAACCGACTGATCGACGCCAAAAACGAAGTGCCCGGGGAACGTCTCGGCGAGGCGCTGCGTGCTCCAGCCGACGCCGCAGCCGGCATCGAGGATCAGCGGCGCCTGGCGATCCCAGGCGTCACGGGCGGCCAGCGCTGCGGCGAAGGCGGCGCGGTTGTAGTCGAGGATGGGCTTCCTGAACGGATGCGCGAGGTGGCGGCGAACGAGTTCATCGAGGTCGCGGTGCGGCCCATCCTGCGCGCTGACGATCAGGCGCGAATTGCCGCTCATGCGGCGAGCGGCAATTCGCCGAGGATGCCGGCGACGACCAGCGCCGCGTCGATGTCAGGCGCCGCCTTGATCGGCCGCAGGCGCTGGTAGAGCACCTCGGCCTCGGGGTAATTGCGCCGCAGCAGCGCCAGCCATTGCTTGATCCGCCCGCCGGCATGATGCGGCACCACCTTCCGGCGGACGCCCTGCCAATAGGCCGCCACCCCGGGCGCCACTTCTTCCCAGCCGCCGACTGCCTCGCCACGCGCGCGCCGTGCCAGCAGCGGATCGGCGATGGCACCGCGGCCGAGCATGATGTCGGCGCAGCCGGTTTCCTGCTGGCAGCGGACATAGTCTTCGACCGTCCACACCTCGCCGTTGGCAATCAGCGGGATATTGATTGACGCCCGAACCTTGTCGATCCACATCCAGCGCGCCGGCGGACGATAGCCGTCGGCCTTGGTCCGGCCATGGACGATCAGTTCGTCGATGCCGCCGGCAGCCAGCGCCTGCGCACAGTCGACCGCCAGGCTGGTGTCGTCGATGCCGAGGCGCATTTTTGCCGTAAAAGGCACGTCGACCGGAACCACTGCGCGCACGGCGCTGGCAATCCTGTTGAGCAGTTCCGGCTCGCCCAGCAGCGCGGCGCCTCCACGATGGCGATTGACGGTCGGCGCCGGACAGCCGAAGTTGAGGTCAATGCCGGCCGGATTCAGCGTTACCAGACGACGCGCGTTCTCGGCCATGAAATACGGGTCTGAGCCGAGCAGCTGCACGCGCATCGGCGTGCCGGCCGCGGTGCGGCTGTCGCTCAGCAGTTCCGGGCAAATACGCTGATAGGTCCTGACCGGCAGCACGCTGTTGGACACCCGGATAAATTCGCAGATCGCCCAGTCGTAACCGCCGATCGCCGTCAGCACGCCGCGCAACAGATCGTCGGCGAGCCCTTCCATCGGGGCGAGGAGAATGCGGGACATCGGAAATCCGGGGCGGGCGCTATCGAGGTGGGGCATTATAGTCTCGCAGGATTGGCGTAAGCCGGCAGCGAAGATCAGTTCTCATCAAGGGACAGAAACCGACCGGTTGCTTACCTTTGTGCTGTCGCCGGCTGAAATGCAGGTATCAAAGTACAGCAGCCGTTCCAGACGACTGGTCACCGACAAGTCTTCGGCCATTCCGGACGTTGGCCAGTCGAGGTGCATCGACCGGTTGAATCCAAGGACGCTTACCAGCCGCTGAGCGGGAATCCGCCTTGGGTGTCAGCTTCCCGAACAGGCGAATTCACACTTCCGACCCTGAAGAGACACTCATCGTCTCGGTAATCCAGCAGTTGGTTTCTAAGTGCAGCAGTAATCCAAGTCAATAGCTGATAGACGGCAGATCCACCATGGCTCTGGTCCGAAGTCCTGGGTTGGCTACCAGCTACCGGTTGCCGTGGTTTCCCCGGCCGGATTTCTGAAGTGTTCTGTGAGAAATTCGTTAAAAACCCTAACCTTGGCAGCTAGGTTCTGCTTCTGGGAATAGACCGCATAGATATCCGCAGGAGGAAGATCATAGTCGCCCAGCAGTACCACCAGACGGCCACTGCGCAAGTAACGGGCCGCATCCCATTCGGCGCGCATGAGAATGCCGTGTCCGTCAAGCGCCCAGTTCAATACAACCTCCCCATCGTTACTGCTCATTGCTCCCCTGACCTTGACCGATTCAGACTGGCGCCCCTTGCTGAATCGCCACACGCCGTAAGCGGCATCGTCCTGGCGAAGGATCAGGCAATTGTGCTGAGTCAGATCATGCGGCGTTTCAGGCGTGCCATGGGCTTTCAAGTAGATGGGAGAGGCAAAGATGCGGCGTCGGTTATTGGCAACTTTCCGGGCGATCACTCGTGTGTCGGGAGGTTCACCGAAACGGATAGCAATATCGATCGCGTCATCGGCCAGATTCATCGGCCGGTCCGTGAGCAGCAGTTGAACCTCCAACTCGGGATATTTCCGGGCAAACAGAGAAATTGCCGGGGCTATGTAGGTGCGGCCGAAACCGAGTGAGGCATTGATCCTAAGCAATCCCTTGGGGGCGGCACGCGTACTGGTGATGGTCTGATCCAGTTCTTCAATCTCGGCCAGGATTCGTCGGCCCTCAGTCAGATAAACCTCGCCTTCGCTGGTCAGGCTGATGCGGCGTGTGGTTCGATTTGCCAGACGGACACCCAGCCGCTCTTCCAGTTGTTGCAGCCATTTGCTGGCAGCCGAAGGGGTCACGTCAAATTCGCGTGCTGCCGCCGAGAGGCTGCCTGCCTTCATCAGAGTGGTGAAAAAGACCAAGTCGGAGGGTGTGCTCATTTGTGCCTTCAGAGAAAGAGTGGTTGTCCTGTTGATTGATTATATCCCCAAAGGAATTCGTTAAAGTCCTCCTCGCCAAAGGGTTATTCCGATTTGGTGACCCATTCAAAACCTATGGAGGAGATTCCAATGAGAAAGATCGTGACACTGGTGGCGGCAGCACTGTTCGCTCTGAATGCCGGTATCGCAGCGCATGCCGCCGAACCGATCGTGATCAAGTTCAGTCACGTCGTTGCGGCCGATACCGCCAAGGGCAAGGCCCTGGAAATGTTCAAGAAGTTAGCCGAGCAGAAAACTCAGGGCGCCGTGCGGGTTGATGTGTTCCACAACTCCACGCTCTACAAAGACAAGGAAGAAATCGAGGCCCTGCAAATGGGGGCAGTGCAGATGCTGGCCCCGACACCTGGCAAGTTTGGCCCAATGGGGGTAAAGGAATTTGAAGCCCTTGATCTGCCATTCCTCTTTGACAACTTTGAAGAGGAAATGAAAGTCACGACCGGCCCGATTGGCAAGCAACTGTTGCAGAAGCTCGAAACCAAGGGTGTGCTTGGCCTGAGTTTCTGGAACAACGGGTTCAAGCAGATGGCAAGCAACAAGCCGATCCGCAAGGTTGAGGATTTCAAGGGTCAAAAGTTGCGCATCGTGTCGTCCAAGGTTGTCGAGTCCCAGATGCGATCCGTTGGAGCGATGTCGCAGGTAATGGCCTTCGGCGATTTGTACACGGCCTTGCAAACGGGCGTGGTGGATGGCCATGAAAATCCGACCAACGTGATTTATCCCACCAAGATGTACGAGGTTCAGAAATACCTGATGCTTTCCGATCATAGCTATCACGGCTATGTCGTGATCACCAATCCGAAGTTCTGGAAAGGACTGCCGCCGGACATTCGCTCACAACTCGAGGCTGCCCTGGGTGAAACGACCGAATGGTTCCACAAGGCAACACTCAAGGAAAACCAGGATGGTGTCGATGCCATCGCCAAGTCCGGCAAGACCCAGGTCATCAAGCTGACGCCGGATGAACGTCTCGCCTGGAAGAAGGCGATGATCAAATCACACGAGGAAATGTCCAGCCGTATCGGCCGCCCGTTCCTTGAGTCGATTTACAAGGAAACCAACTTCAATCCGGCTGCGCTGTAAGCATCCCAAGGCGGAGATTTCCATGATGACTCAACGTATCGCCGTAATGCCCGGTGACGGGGTAGGCCGGGAAGTGGTTCCGGAAGGGCTGCGCGTGCTGGAGGCGGTGGCGCGGCGTTTCGACCTGTCATTCAAGTTTGACGAGTTTGACTGGAGTTGTGACTACTACCTGAAACACGGCCAGATGATGCCTTCCGACTGGAAGGAGCAGACCGGGCAGCACGACGCCATTTTCTTTGGTGCCGTTGGCTGGCCGGAGAAGGTTCCCGACCATGTTTCCCTGTGGGGCTTCCTGCTCAAGTTTCGCCGCGAGTTCGATCAGTATGTGAATCTTCGCCCGGTTCGCCTGATGCCAGGTGTGCCAACACCATTGGCCGGTCGCAAAGTTGGTGACATTGATTTCTATGTGGTGCGCGAAAACACCGAAGGCGAGTATTCGAGCGTCGGCGGAAAAATGTATGAGGGCACGGCGCAGGAAATCGTTTTCCAGGAGTCTATTTTTTCGCGGCGCGGTGTCGACCGGGTCATGAAGTTTGCCTTTGAACTGGCCAATTCACGCCCGAAAAAACACCTGACCTCAGCAACCAAGTCGAATGGCGTGGCGATTGCCATGCCTTACTGGGACGAGCGCTTTGCCGCCATGGCCGAGGGCTACCCCGAGGTGCGTACCGACAAGTACCACATCGACATCCTGACGGCGCATTTTGTCCGCAATCCGCACTGGTTCGATGTGGTGGTGGCCTCCAACCTGTTTGGCGACATCCTCTCCGACTTGGGGCCAGCCTGTACCGGCACCATCGGCATCGCGCCATCTGCCAACCTCAATCCCGAACGCGCCTTTCCCTCACTGTTCGAACCGGTTCACGGTTCAGCACCGGATATCTACGGCAAAGGCATCGCCAACCCCATCGGCCAAATCTGGTCGGGCGCGATGATGCTCGAGCACCTTGGTCACACCGAGGCGGCGGCGGCGGTGATGCGAGCCATCGAACTGGTACTCGCCGAAGGACCACGTACCCCGGACATGGGGGGTACCGCAAACACTGTCGACGTCGGGAAATCCGTCGCTTCAGTGGTGACAAGCATCTGACCCAACCCCACAGACCTCTCTGGAGAAATCTCATGAACAAGGAAGAAGCCGTTCTCTCGCTGACGGATACCATGGCCAAATTCACGGCCTATATCGGCAAGCGTCTGCCCAAGGACGTCAAGGCCAAGCTGGCCGAATTGCGCACAATGGAAACCAATCCGCTGGCCAAGTCGATCTACGACTCCATGCACGGCAACCAGGAAGCCGCCGACAAGCTCAATCGTCCAAGCTGCCAGGACACCGGCGTGATCCAGTATTTCGTTGAAGCGGGTGCCAACTTCCCGCTGCTCGGCGAACTGGAGGAAATTCTCAAGGAAGCCACCGCCGAGGCAACCCGCATTGGCCCCCTGCGCCATAACGCCGTCGAGACCTTTGACGAGAAAAATACCGGCACCAACACCGGCACCAACATTCCCTGGCTGGACTGGCGCATCGTGCCGGAGAAGGACAGTTGCACCATCGACGTCTATATGGCGGGTGGCGGCTGCACGCTGCCGGGGGCTGCGAAGGTGCTGATGCCGGGTCAGGGTTATGAAGGTGTTGCCGAATTCGTCATGGACGTCATCACCGAACGGGGTGTCAATGCCTGTCCGCCGCTCCTGGTCGGTGTTGGCGTATCGACTTCGGTGGAGACGGCAGCGCGCTTGTCCAAATTGGCGATCATGCGTCCGGTGGATTCGAAAAGCTCCAATCCCCGTGCGGCCCTGATGGAAGACCTGCTGGAACAGGGCCTCAACGAAATCGGCATCGGCCCGCAGGGCCTGACCGGCAACAACAGCGTGATGGGTGTGAACATCGAATCGTCCGCCCGTCACCCCTCGACCATCGGCGTTGCGGTCAATACCGGTTGCTGGGCACATCGCCGCGGCAAGATCCGCATCAACGCCGATCTCTCTTACGAAATCCTTTCTCACGAAGGAGTGGTGCTGTGAAAAAAATTCTGACAACGCCGATCAAGGACGAAGACCTTGCCGATCTGAATATCGGCGACGTGGTGTATCTCACCGGCCGCCTGGTCACCTGTCGCGACGTGGCGCATCGCCGCCTGATTGAGCAGGGCCGGGAACTCCCGGTCAACCTCGAAGGCGGGGCCATTTTCCACGCTGGTCCGATCGTCCGCAAAAAGGATGACGGCAACTTTGAAATGGTCTCCATCGGCCCGACGACCAGCATGCGCATGGAAAAATTCGAGCGCGAATTCATCAAGCAGACCGGCGTCAAGCTGATTATCGGCAAAGGCGGCATGGGGCCGGAAACTGCGGCCGGCTGTCAGGAAGGCCCGGCCGTACATGCGATTTTCCCGGGTGGCTGCGCTGTCCTGGCGGCAACCCAGGTCGAAGAAATCGAAGGCTACGAATGGCCCGATCTCGGTATGCCGGAAACACTATGGATCAACCGGGTCAAGGAATTCGGCCCGCTGATCATTTCGATCGACACCAAGGGCAATAACCTGATCTCGCAGAACAAGGCATCCTTCAAGGAAAAGAAAAAGCCGATTCTCGAACGGATCAACCAGCAACTCAGCTTCATCAAATAAAGCTGCCAGGGTGGCGATTCAGCCACCCTGCTTTCAACGATTACCTCAAGCGGTGCAGGCATTCCTTGCGGATGCAGGGGGCGACTTTGCCTTTGCACATGCCAAGGGGGAGACATGGAGGAACAACATGCTAAGGCTATTGGATCACCTTGAGGAATGGTTGGTGACCTTCCTGATGGGCGCTGCCACGCTGATTATTTTTGCGGCAGTCATGCACCGCTATGCTGCGGGATGGGCTATCCCGGGGCTTCAGGATTGGCTGCTGACGATCAATATGGGATGGGCACAGGAACTGTGCATCATCATGTTTGTCTGGATGGCGAAGTTTGGCGCCGCTTACGGCGTGCGGACTGGCATCCACGTCGGGGTCGATGTGGTGATCAACCGCATGGACGACGGTAACCGGAAAAAGCTGATCGTTTTTGGCTTGCTTGCTGGCGCCCTGTTCACCGGCATCATCGCCACCCTGGGGGCGCATTTTGTCTGGGAAAACGGCTTCCATTATGCGTTTTTCAACCTGATCGGATCCGTTCCTGATGGGATCTACGAAGGGCCTGTCACTCCCGATCTGGAATGGCCTACCTGGATCGTCTACAGCGCGATCCCATTGGGTTCGTCCCTGATGTGTTTCCGCTTCTTGCAGGTCATGGCCAGTTTCCTGAAAACGGGCGAATTGCCACACCACGACCACGGCCATGTGGATGGTCTCGACGAAGTTGTGCCGGTCGACGTGGATGTCTTTGCCATGAGCGACAACCTGCATCCGCAGGATCTGAAACACCGCCAACTCGGCGAAGACAACCAGGGGAAAAAATAATGAACGCCCTCGTCATCTTTGGCCTGCTGGCCATCCTCATGCTGACCGGCATGCCGATCTCGATTTCCCTTGGCCTGACGGTGCTGACCTTCTTGTTCACGATGACCCAGGTGCCGCTCGAATCGGTGGCGCTCAAGTTGTTCACCGGCATCGAGAAGTTCGAGATCATGGCCATCCCGTTCTTCATCCTCGCCGGCAACTTCCTGACCCACGGCGGGGTGGCGAAACGGATGATCAACTTCGCGACCAGCATGGTCGGCCACTGGTACGGCGGCCTCGGCCTCGCCGGCGTGCTGGCCTGTGCGCTGTTCGCGGCGGTTTCGGGTTCCAGCCCGGCGACCGTGGTGGCGATCGGCTCGATCCTGCTGCCGGCGATGGTCAAGGCGGGTTTCCCGAACAAGTTCGGGGCCGGCGTCATCTCGACCTCCGGCGCCCTCGGTATTCTCATTCCGCCTTCTATCGTCATGGTCATGTACTCCGTTGCCACCAATACCTCGGTCGGTGCCCTGTTCATGGCCGGCGTCATTCCGGGCATCGCACTGGCTTGCGTACTGGGCGGCGTTACGTGGTATCGCGCCAGGAAATTCAACTACCCGCGTCAGCCCAAGGCTACCTGGGGCGAGCGGCTGGTCACTTTCCAGAAGGCTTTTTGGGGTTTGCTGCTGATTGTCGTCGTCATGGGCGGAATCTACACAGGCATCTTCACGCCGACCGAAGCTGCCGCCATGTCTGCGGTCTACGCCTTCATCGTGGCCGTTTTTGTGTACAAGGACATGGGCCTGAAGGATATTCCCAAGGTGCTGCTGAACTCGGCCAATATGTCGGCAATGCTGCTCTACATCATCACCAATGCCGTGCTGTTCTCCTTCATCATGACTAACGAGAACATCCCGCAGGCACTGGCCGACTGGATGCTGGGTAATGGGCTGGGTGTGATCACCTTCCTGCTGGCGGTCAACGTCATCCTGCTGCTGGCTGGGAACTTCATGGAGCCGTCAGCAATTGTGCTGATTTTTGCACCAATCCTGTTTCCGGTCGCCGTGCAACTCGGCATCCATCCAGTGCATTTCGGCATTCTGATGGTGGTGAATATGGAAGTGGGGCTGTGTCACCCACCAGTTGGCCTCAATCTCTACGTCGCTTCCGGCATCACCAAGATGGGTATCACCGAGCTGACCGTCGCCGTCTGGCCGTGGCTGCTCTCGATGCTCTGCTTCCTCGGTGTCGTCACCTACTGGCCTGATCTTTCCCTCTGGCTGCCACGTGTCATGGGCATGATCTAAGCAGGCCGCTGAATCCGGGTGGCCGACGCACTGGCCACCCATATCGAAATCGATCAGGAGACCCCCGTGGATCCCAAACAATTGCGTGAAGCCGCGCTCTACTATCACCGCAATCCGAAGCCGGGCAAGATCGCCGTTACGCCGATCAAGCAGCTCACCAACCAGTACGATCTGTCGATGGCCTATTCGCCAGGCGTCGCCTTCGCCTGCGAGGAAATCGTCGCTGATCCCGGCGAATCGCGCACCCTGACCGCGCGCGGCAACCTGGTCGGGGTCATTACCAACGGCACCGCCGTGCTCGGCCTCGGGGCGATCGGTCCGCTCGCCGCCAAGCCGGTGATGGAAGGCAAGGGCGTGCTGTTCAAGAAGTTCGCCAACATCGACGTCTTCGACCTCGAAATCGAGGAGCGCAACCCGGACAAGCTGATCGACATCATCGCCTCGCTCGAGCCGACCTTCGGCGGCATCAACCTCGAAGACATCAAGGCACCCGAGTGCTTCTACATCGAGAAGAAGCTGCGCGAGCGGATGAAAATCCCGGTTTTCCATGACGACCAGCATGGCACGGCCATCGTCGTCGGCGCCGCCATCCTCAACGGCCTGCACCTGATCGGCAAGGATATCAAGAAGGTCAAGATCGTCACATCCGGCGCCGGCGCCGCGGCGCTCGCCTGTCTTGATCTGCTGGTGATGCTTGGCGCGCCGGTCGAGAACATCTGGGTGACCGACATCAAGGGCCTGGTCTATGAAGGTCGCGTCGAGGAAATGGATGAGATCAAGGTGCGCTATGCCAAGAAGACCGACGCCCGCACGCTGGGCGAGGTGATCGAGGGCGCCGACGTCTTCCTCGGCCTCTCGGCCGGCGGTGTGCTCAAGCAGGACATGGTCGCCAGGATGGCGCCCAATCCGGTGATCATGGCGCTTGCCAACCCGACCCCGGAAATCATGCCCGACCTGGTGAACGTGGTGCGCGACGATGCCATCATCTGTACCGGCCGTTCCGACTACCCGAACCAGGTCAACAATGTCCTCTGTTTTCCGTTCATTTTCCGCGGTGCGCTCGATGTCGGGGCGACGACGATTACCGAGGAAATGAAGATGGCCGCGGTCAAGGCGATCGCCGAACTGGCCCGTGCCGAGCAGTCCGAGGTCGCCGCCCGGGCGTATGGCGAAAAGGTCACCAGCTTTGGCCCCGAATACCTCATCCCCAATCCCTTCGACCCGCGCCTGATCGTCAAGATCGCACCGGCGGTGGCCAGGGCCGGCATGGATTCGGGTGTCGCCACGCGACCGATCCGCGACTGGCCGGCCTACATCCAGGGGCTCAACGAATTCGTCTACCACTCCGGCATGATCATGAAGCCGGTGTTCTCGCAGGCCAAGACGGCGCCCAAGCGCATCGTCTTCGCCGAGGGCGAGGACGAGCGCGTGCTGCGTGCGGTGCAGGTCATCTGCGACGAGGGCATCGCCCGCCCGGTGCTGATCGGCAGGCCGGCAGAGATTGCGCAACGCATCGAATCTGCGGGCCTGCGTGTTCGCCAGGGGCATGAGTACGAGGTCATCCATACCGACAGCAGCGAATTCTTCGATGCCCATTACGAGGAATTCTGGCAGACCTATCATCGCTTGATGGAGCGCAAGGGCGTGTCGCCGGATTACGCACGCCGCGAGGTGCGGCGCCGGGCAACCCTCTACGGTGCCCTGATGGTCCATCTGGGCTATGCCGACGGCCTCATCTGCGGCACCTTCGGGCGCCACGAGACCCACCGCGAGTATGTACAGGACGTGATCGGGATCCAGCACGGGCTCGACCGCTACTACACGATGAACCTGCTCATGCTGCCCGGACGGACGGTTTTCATCGCCGACACCTATGTCAATTACGACCCGAGCGCTGCGCAACTGGCCGACATGACCTTGCTGGCGGCCGAGGAAATCCGCAATTTCGGCATGCAACCGAAGGTCGCGCTGTTGTCGCATTCGACGTTCGGTACGGCCGATACGCCGACTTCCCTGAAAATGCGGGAGGTGCTGGCCATCCTCGGGCAGCGGGCGCCGCAACTTGAGGTCGAGGGCGAAATGCACGGCGATGCCGCGCTGGACGAGCAGATTCGCCGGGAAGCCTTTCCCAATTCGCGTCTCAAGGGACAGGCCAACCTGCTCGTCATGCCGACGCTGGACGCCGCCAATATCTCGTTCAACCTGCTCAAGGTGGCTGCCGGCGACAATCTGACGGTCGGGCCCATCCTGCTCGGCGCGGCGCGCCCGGTCAATATCTTGACGCCGACCGCCACCGTGCGCCGTATCGTCAATATGACGGCGCTGACGGTTGTCGATGCTGGCTGAGGGCAGGTTACGAGGTGCAGCAGTCGTTCGAATAGTTGCTTTTTGGAATCATCAAGCGGCAGTAGTTGGCCGGGAGTTCGCGTTCGCCAGCCAGAAAAGCTGACCTTCGCTGCCGCGAAAGCCTGAAGGTCCGCTAACTGCTGGACAACTGTCGATCAACCGGCGAGGTCTATACGGCAGCTAAGGCCGAGTTGCACGCGTAGACCGTCCGGCAGGTTTCAGAGTGAAGCAGCAGCCCAAATGGCCGCTATTCCGTAGCATCGAAATGGCCGTATCTGACCGAACCGAAACCTTCGATCCGCCAGCCCGCATCGGGTCAATTCTGACTTTCTCCTTATAATCCGCGTCATGCTGCGCTTAGTCCTCGACACCAACGTCGTCCTCGATCTCTTCCATTGGGCCAATACCGACGCGGTGCCGATCATGGCGGCGCTCGAGGGCGGGCAGGTCGAATGCCTGGCCGACGAACGGACACTGGACGAACTGCAACGCGTGCTGACCTATCCGCAACTCAAATTGACGCCGGAAATGGCGGTCGACCGCTACCGCCGCTACAGCGGCCTCGTCCGGATATTCCCCGAGGGCGAGGCGCCGCCGCTGCCGCGCTGCAA
>Ga0209202_1001992_pt1 | contig 11650 bp, 9 predicted proteins | sample AD_UKC032_MetaG_FD_184416 | JGI IMG/M metagenome (GOLD analysis project Ga0209202, IMG submission 184416) | Active sludge microbial communities of municipal wastewater-treating anaerobic digesters from USA - AD_UKC032_MetaG (SPAdes) (version 2) | ecosystem: Engineered > Bioreactor > Anaerobic >... | reverse complement strand
CAGCGGCAGGAAGCGGCCATTCAGATAGACGGGGTCGGCGACGTAGGGGGTCATGGGCTTATTCGAACCAGAGCAGGACGCTGTCGATGGTACGACCGAAGATGCCGATCAATCCCACATTTTCAAGCGCCGGAACGGGGTATTCGCCATACAGCTTGCCGTCGATGGTGACCTTCAGCGAGCCGAGTTGCTGGCCGGCCTGGATCGGCGCCATCAGACGCGGTGGCGCGGTGAAGTCGCTCTTGACCTTGTCGGCGTAGCCGCGCGGCACGGCGATCATGAACGGCCGGTCGAAACCGGCCTTGACCGTCTTCTGCGTGCCCTTCCAGACGCGCAGCGTGGCCACCGGCTGCTCCTTGGTAAACAGGGTGACGGCGTCGTAGGACTGGAAGCCCCAGTTGAGCAGCTTGAGCGATTCGCTGGCGCGGGTGGCGTCCGACTTGGTGCCGAGGACCACCGACAGCAGGCGGCGCTGGTCGCGCAGGGCCGACGACACCAGGCAGTAGCCGGCCCCTTCGGTATGGCCGGTCTTGACGCCGTCGACCGAGGAATCGATGAAGAGCAGGCGGTTGCGGTTGGGCTGGGTGATGTTGTTGTAGCGGAATTCCTTCATCGAGTAATACTTCTTGTATTCCTCGGGGAAGTCGCGGATCAAGGCCGAGGCCAGCGTCGCCAGGTCGCGCGCCGTGGTGTACAGCATCGGATCGGGCAGGCCGGTCGAATTGGTGAAGTTTGACGAATTCATGCCGAGGCGCTTCGCCTCGCGGTTCATCATCTGCGCGAAGGTTTCCTCGCTGCCGGCGATCGCCTCGGCCAGCGCGACGCAGGCATCGTTGCCCGACTGCACGATCATGCCCTTGATCAGGTCTTCGACCGGCACTTGGGTGTCGACCTTGATGAACATCTTCGAGCCGCCGGTCTTCCAGGCCTTCTGCGATACCGGCACCGGCTGGTCGAGGGCGATGGTCTTCTGGCGCAGCGCGGCGAAGGTCAGGTAGGCGGTCATCAGCTTGGTCAGCGAGGCAGGCTCGATGCGCTCGTCAGGCTTTTCTGCGGTCAACACCTGACCGGAGCCCATTTCCAGCAGCAGCCAGGATTTGGCGGCGAGGGTTGGCGGCACCGGCAGTTGCTGTGCCAGCGCATGGCCGGTCAGGGTGACGAGGGCGAGGAGGGCGATGAATTTGCGAAACTGGAACATGGATTTTTCTGCTTTGGTTCTGCGTTGGGGGTGGGAATTATACCTCTCGCGCCGCGGCCGGCTGGCGCGAGGTTCAGTGTAATCAGGTATTTGGCGTGCTCGGCGAAGACGAGCAGAGGACTTCGATGGCCGGGTGGCGAATCCGTCGCTCGTTCGAAATGGCGTAGATCTGCTCGCTGACGCCGGCCATTTCTCCTAGAGGCTGAGCATCGAGCTGCTCAGCGACCTGTTCGGCGAGTACCAGTGGCGCCGGGAAAAACCCGAGCCCGGCTCGCCCGAAAGTGCTGAGCAGGGCGCTGTCCTGAAATTCGCCGACGATGCGCGGGCGGATGCCGCAGCTTTCGATCCAGCGGTCGATGCGGCCGCGCAGCGCGTTCTGCCGGGTCGGCAGGAACAGCGGGGCGCCGTTCAGGCTGCTGGGAAAGCCGGGGGCGTAACGCTCGACCAGCGCGGCGCTGCCGAAGAGCCCGGCGGCAAAGTCGCCGAGGCGCGTGCTGAAGACCTTGAGGTTGCCGCCAACCGGCGCCGGCCGGTCAGTCAGCACGAGGTCGAGGTGATGCAGGGCCAGTTCGGCCAGTAGGGGCTCGAAGCTGCCTTCGTTGCAGATCAGACGCACGTCTTCCGGCATCGCCAGCACCGAAGCCAGCAGCCGGTAGGCCAGCAGCTTCGGTATGCCGTCCGAAATGCCGGTGCGCAGGCGCAGCGTGTTGCCGCTGTCAGCCGTGCGAACGGCTTCCTCCAGCGCCTCGCCGAGCTGGAATATCTGGTCGGCGTAGCCGAGCGCCAGGCGTCCAGCATCGCTCAGGGCGAGGCCCCGTCCCTGGCTGACGAACAGCGCCTTGCCAAGGTTGCGTTCGAGCAACGAGAGCTGGCCGCTGATGGTCTGTACGGCCACGCCGAGCCGTTCGGCGGCGCGCGTCATGCTGCCTTCGTGGGCGACGACCCAGAAGTAATGCAGGTGCTTGTAGTTGACGTTCGACATGAATAGTCCGAAAAAACCGATATGATGTTCAGGCTGAATGCGATTTTACAGTATTGTGCGCTGCACTATCATGTTGCCGTTTCCCTTTCTGATGGAGTCCGTCATGAAACGTATTGTGCTCTTTCTTGCTACCAACATCGCGGTGATGCTAGTGCTCGGGCTGGCCGTCAATCTGCTCGGTGTCGATCGCTTCCTGACCGAAAACGGCCTCAATCTCGGCATGCTGCTCGCCTTCTCGGGCGTGATTGGCTTCGGCGGCGCCTTCATTTCACTGGCGATGTCGAAGTTCATGGCCAAGCGCAGTGTTGGCGCTCACGTCATCGAATCGCCGAGCAACTCGACCGAGGTCTGGCTGGTCGATACCGTCGCCCGTCTCGCCAAAGACGCCAACCTGGCGATGCCGGAAGTCGCCATCTACGAGGGCGAACCCAATGCGTTCGCCACCGGCGCCACAAAAAACAGCTCGCTGGTCGCGGTTTCGACCGGCCTGCTGCAGGGCATGACACGCGAGGAAGCCGAAGCCGTGCTAGCGCACGAGGTTGCGCACATCGCCAATGGCGACATGGTGACGCTGACGCTGATACAGGGCGTGGTCAACACCTTCGTCATCTTTCTCTCGCGCATCGTCGGCTACGCGGTCGACTCCTTCCTGCGTCGCGGTTCTGACAGCAGTGGCCCGGGTATCGGTTACATGGTGGCCAGCTTGGTCAGCCAGGTGATTTTTGGCGTGCTGGCCAGCATCATCGTCGCCTGGTTCTCGCGTCAGCGCGAGTTTCGCGCCGATGCCGGCGCCGCGCAACTGATGCGCTCGCCTGTGCCGATGCAGAACGCGCTGCGCCGTCTCGGCAGCCTGCATACCGAGCCGCTGCCGCAGAACATGGCGGCCTCCGGCATCGCTGGCGGCGCGGGGCTGATGGCGCTGTTCGCGACGCACCCGCCGCTCGAAGAGCGCATCGCCGCGCTCGGCAAATCCTGACTGCTGGCTGACGAATGGCATGCCGCTTGCTAAGCAACTGCTTATGATGCACTGCACAAAACTAATCGCCCTGATTGGCGGGCTGGGCGCCACGCTGGCTTTCGCGCAACCCGCCTACGACCTGCCCCGGCTGGAATCGCTCGCCCTGGAATCCAGCCGGGCGGTACTGGCGGCGCGCGACCAGGTGACGGCGGCGCGCTACGCGGTCGATAGTGCCGGTGCCTTTCCTAACCCGGAAGTGGAATACCTGAGCGGGACGACGCGGGCGCGCAGTTCCGCCGGCAATCCAGGCGATGCCCGCAGCGTGACGCTGACTCAGCCGCTCGACATGCCGTGGCGGCGTTCGGCGCGCATCGGCGCCGCCGAAGCCGGCCTGGAAGCAACGACGGCAGCGACCCGCGCCTTCGAGGCCGACCTAGTGGCGCGCCTGCGGAACCGCTATTTCGAGGTCTTGCGCCGCGAGGCGGAGCTGAGAAACGCCCGTGAAGATACGGCGGCGATGGAGAGTGTGCGCTCACGCATCGCCAAGCGTGTCGAAACCGGCGACGCCGCGCGCTTCGAGCTGATCAAGGCCGATGCCGAGGCGCTGAATGCCCAGAAGACGGCCCAGGCTGCCGGCTTCCGCGTCGATCAGGCGCGCTCGCTGTTGCGCCAGACAGTCGGCGGCAACTTGCCGGCCGAATTCGCCATCAGCGGGCGCCTGGGGGACGTTCCCGCCTTGCAGCCGCTGGATGGCTTGCGCAAGGAATTGGGCGAGATCAGCCCCGAATTGGCGCGGGCGCGCGCCGAAACGGTGCGCGCCCAGCGCCAGCTCGATCTTGAGCGGGCTCAGCGTTGGCCGAATCTGGCCTTGAAGGCCGCGATGAACGAAGACCCGGACATTCGTGCCTCGCAGCTCGGCGTAGTGCTGACGATTCCACTCTGGGACCGCCGCAGCGGGCCGGTCGGTGAAGCTGCCGCGCAACTTTCACGGGCACGCAACGAACTGGCAGCACAGGAGTTCTCGCTGGCGCAGGCTCTGGAAGTTGCCTTCCAGCAATACGAAATTGCTCAGACGCAGGTAACGGCCCTCGAATCGGGCATCCTCAGGCAGGCCGAGTCGGCACTGCGGGTGGCTGAGGCGGCGTATCGCTTCGGCGAGCGCGGCTTCCTCGAAGTGCTCGATGCCCAGCGTGTCTATCGTGCCGCGCGTGCGGAGTTGATCGCCGCGCGCTATGAACTGGCATCGGCCTGGGTGGAAATTGAAAGACTGCGGGCAAGCCCCGGAGGAAAAACAGAATGAAAAATGCCATCTTTTTGCTGTTGACCGTAGCAGCCCTGCTCGGATGCAACAAGGAAGACAGCAAGGTTGCTGCGCCAAACGGCAACGATCCGGCGCTGGTCACCCCGGCGCCCGAGTTGCTGGCGCAGCTCAAGCTGGCGGACGTCAGCATCCGTCCCGTCGCCGAAACCCTGCGCGTGGCCGGGCGCATCGACTTCGACGAACAGCGCCTGGCGCGTATCGGGGCCACCGTGACCGGCCGCGTTACCCAGATCGATGCGCTGCTCGGCCAGGAAGTGAAAAAAGGCGACGTGCTGGCGCGCTTGAACAGCAGCGAGCTGTCCAGCCAGCAACTGGCTTACCTCAAGGCGCGTTCCCAACTTGAACTGAACCGGCGTAATGCCGAGCGCGCCAAGGCCTTGTTCGATGCCGACGTGATTGCTGCCGCCGAGATGCAGCGGCGTGACAGCGAATACCAGATATCGGTCGCCGAAACCCGCGCGGCCGCCGATCAATTGCAGATCCTCGGCGTCAGTCCGGCGGCCGTCGAACGCCTCGCCAAGAACGGTGCGGTGGATTCGGTGACCCCGGTGGTGGCGACGCTGGGCGGTGTCGTCGTCGAACGCAAGCTGGCCCAGGGGCAGGTCGTGCAACCGGCCGATGCGCTGTTCGTGGTCGCTGATCTGTCGCGGCTGTGGGCGGTCGCCCAGGTTCCCGAGCAACAGGTGAGCCAGGTCAAGGTAGGGCAAACGGTGAACATCGAGGTGCCGGCCTTGGGCAACGAGAAACTGATTGGCAAGCTGATCTTTGTCGGCCAGACCATCAACCCGGAAACGCGTACCGTGCTGGTGCGAACCGAGCTCGACAATACCTATGGCCGCCTCAAGCCGGCGATGCTGGCATCGATGCTGATCGAGGCCAAGCCGGTCGAACACATGGTCATCCCGGCCAGTGCGGTGGTACGCGAAAACGACGAGGAGCATGTCTTCGTTGCTGAGGGCGACGGCGTTTTCCGTTTGCTGAAGGTCAAGCTCGGTCCGGAGCAGGGCGGGCAGCGGGTGGTGATCTCCGGGCTCAAGGGGCAGGAAAAGCTGGTCGTCGATGGTGCTTTCCACCTGAACAACGAGCGTAACCGCAAGGAAATGGAGGGATCGTGATCGAGTCTCTCGTCCGTGGGGCGCTCAAGCAGCGCCTTATCGTCGCGGTCATTGCCGCCGTCCTTTTCTTTTTCGGGCTGGATGCCGCGCGCAAGCTGTCGGTCGATGCCTTTCCGGATGTCACTAACGTCCAGGTGCAGATCGCCACCGAGGCCCCCGGCCGCTCGCCGGAAGAGGTCGAACGCTTCGCCACCGTGCCGCTGGAAGTGGCGATGACCGGCCTGCCCGGGCTGGAGGAGATGCGCTCGCTGAACAAGCCGGGCCTGTCGCTGATCACGCTGGTGTTCAACGACAAGACCGACGTCTATTTCGCCCGCCAGCTGGTCATGGAGCGCCTGCTTGAAGTCGGTTCGCGCCTGCCGCAGGGCATCACGCCGGTGCTCGGGCCGGTGTCCACCGGCCTCGGCGAGGTCTATCAATACACGCTGGAACGGCCCGACGACGGCGACCGGACGCTGACCCAGGACGAACTGATGCAGCGCCGGATCGCCCAGGACTGGGTGGTGCGGCCGCTGTTGCGCTCGATTCCCGGCGTCGCCGAAATCAACTCGCAGGGCGGGTTCGCCAAGCAGTACCAGGTGCTGGTCAATCCTGACAAGCTGCGCCACTTCGGGCTGTCGATCGCCGACGTCTATCAGGCGGTCGGGCGCAACAATGCCAACGCCGGCGGCGGCGTGCTGCCGCAATACGCCGAGCAGTACCTGATTCGCGGCGTTGGCCTGGTCAAGGACCTCGACGACCTGCGCGCCATCGTGCTGCGCGAGAAGGATGGCGTTCCGGTCTACGTGCGCGACGTGGCGGAAGTGCAGATCGGCCACGATGTGCGCCAGGGCGCCGTGGTCAAGAACGGCGTCACCGAGGCGGTCGGCGGCGTCGTCATGATGATCGCCGGCGGCAATGCGAAGGAAGTTGTCGGCCGCATCAAGACGCGGGTCGACGAGATCAACGCCAAGGGCATGCTTCCGGACGGCCTCAGGATCGTGCCGTACTACGACCGTTCGGAACTGGTCGACGCGGCGCTGTGGACCGTGACCAAGGTGCTGCTCGAAGGCGTCGTCCTGGTCGTCGTCGTCCTTTTCCTGTTCCTCGGTGACGTGCGCTCGTCGTTGATCGTCGTGGCGACGCTGGTGCTGACGCCCCTGCTGACCTTCATGGCGATGAACAGGTTCGGCATCTCGGCCAACCTGATGTCGCTCGGCGGCCTGGCCATCGCCATCGGCCTGATGGTCGACGGCTCGGTCGTCGTCGTCGAAAATGCCTACCTGCAACTGGGCCGCCATGCCAACAAGGGCGAAAGTCCGCTACGGGTGATCCTGCACGCGGTGGTCGAGGTGGCGACGCCGGTCATCTTCGGCGTCGGCATCATCATCCTCGTCTTCCTGCCGCTGATGACCTTGCAGGGCATGGAGGGCAAGATGTTCGCACCGCTCGCCTACACCATCGCCATCGCGCTGGGCATTTCGCTGATCCTGTCGATGACGCTGACGCCGGTGATGTCGACTTACCTGCTGAAGCCGCCGGCGCATGATGGCGATCACGACACCAAGCTGATCGCGGCGATGAAGCAGCGCTACCTGAAAATGCTGCACTGGACGCTCGCCAACGAGAAGAAGACGGTGGCGGCGGCGGTCGGCGCCTTCGTCCTGACCATCGGCATCCTGCCCTTCCTAGGCACCGCCTTCATTCCCGAAATGAAGGAAGGCTCGGTGGTGCCAGGCATCAACCGGGTGCCGAACATCTCGCTCGACGAGTCGATCAAGATGGAAATGGAGGCCATGCGCCTAGTGATGCAGGTGCCGGGGGTGAAATCCGCGGTGTCCGGCGTCGGCCGTGGCGAGTCGCCGGCCGACCCGCAGGGACCGAACGAATCGACCCCCATCGTCAGCCTGAAGCCGCGCAGCGAGTGGCCGAGCGGCTGGACGCAGGACGATATCCAGGAGGCGATGCGCGAAAAGCTGAAGGCATTGCCCGGCGTGCAGATCGTCATGGCGCAGCCGATTTCCGACCGCGTCGACGAGATGGTCACCGGCGTGCGCTCGGACATCGCCGTCAAGGTCTTCGGCGATGATCTCGACCAGTTGCGCAAGGTCGCCGGCCAGATCGGCAAGGTCGCGCAGAGCCTGCAGGGCGCTCAGGATTTGCGTATCGAGCGGATCAGCGGTCAACAGTATCTTTCGGTCGAAATCGACCGCCAGGCGATTGCCCGTCTCGGCCTCAACGTATCCGACGTCAATGACGTGCTGGAAACGGCGATCGGCGGCAAGGTGGCGACCGAGATATTCGAGGGCGAACGGCGCTTCCCCGGTGTCGTCCGCCTTCCCGAGCGTTTCCGCAACAACGTCGAGGCCATCTCGAACGTGCTGATCACCTCGCCGAACGGAGCGCAGGTGCGCCTGACCGATGTCGCGAAAATCAGCGTCATGGACGGCCCGGCGCAGATTTCGCGCGAACTCGGCAAGCGCCGCATCGTCGTCGGTGTGAACGTGAAGGACCGCGACCTCGGCAGTTTCGTTGCCGAGTTGCAGCAGAAAGTCGAACAGCAGATCAAGCTGCCGGAAGGCTATTACCTGGAGTGGGGCGGCCAGTTCCAGAATATGGAGCGGGCGCTCGGTCACCTGATGGTCATCATCCCGATCACCATTGCGGCCATCTTTTTCCTGCTGTTCCTGCTCTTCAATTCGCTGCGCTTCGCGACGCTGATCATCACCGTGCTGCCCTTCGCCTCGATCGGCGGCATCATCGGCCTGTTCGTGACGCGCGAATACCTGTCGGTGCCGGCCTCGGTCGGTTTCATCGCGCTGTGGGGTATTGCCGTGCTCAATGGCGTCGTGCTGGTGTCGTATATTCGTGGCTTGCGTGAGGATGGGCGCAGCGTGCGCGACGCGGTCGTCGAAGGTGCGACGCTGCGCTTCCGGCCGGTGATGATGACGGCGACGGTCGCCATGCTCGGCCTGATCCCCTTCCTGTTTTCCAGCGGGCCGGGTTCCGAGGTGCAACGACCGCTGGCCATTGTCGTCATCGGTGGCCTGATTACCTGCACCCTGCTCACACTGCTGGTTTTGCCGACAATTTATCGCTGGTTTGATGAGGAGGAAGTTGAGGCATGAAGGAAATCAAGGCAATCATCCGTCCCAACAAGCTGGCGGTGCTGCGCGACGCGCTGGTGATGCTACCCGGTTTTCCCGGCATGACGGTGAGCAAGGTCGAGGGTTGCAGTGCGCCATCGCGCCATGTCGTGCGGCAGAAGATCAAGGATGAGCTGACCGATTATTCGCCCAAGGTACGGGTTGAGATCATCGCGCCCGACGAGGTGGCCGAGGCGATTTTCCAGCGTATCACCGAGATTGCCCAGACCGGCCATTACGGCGATGGCCTGGTCTGGATCACCGACGTCGAAAAGGCCGCGTTCGTCTTCAAGACCATGCCCGGGCCGGCCTGATTCAGCGCCTTGCCGCCAGTTTGAGCGCGGCGTGGCGCATTTTTCAGCCGCTGTGCGGGCGCTGTTCGGCGTCGCGGGCGATCTCCCGAGCCGGGAGAACGTGGCGTTTTCCGGAGCCGTCCGGACAGCATGAGTGACGGGCGCTGGCGCGCCTTGTCGTCACGCTTGAAATTCGGCATTTTTCGGGCGTCGACCGCAACAGCCGCCGCCCGCTTTGCCAATCAGCCGGCAGCCAGCCTGGCGAAGGCCGAAACGACTTCCGGCGGCGCTTGCACCAGTTCGATCAGCACGCCTTCGCCGCCGATCGGGAATTCCTCGTTGCCCTTGGGATGCAGGAAGGTGATGTCGAAACCGGCGGCGCCCTTGCGGATGCCGCCCGGGGCGAAGCGCACGCCGTTGGCCGAAAGCCATTCGACGGCCTTCGGCAGGTCGTCGATCCACAGCCCGACGTGGTTGAGCGGCGTCGCGTGTACGGCCGGCTTTTTTTCCGGATCGAGCGGCTGCATCAAGTCGACCTCGACCTTGAACGGGCCGCTGCCCATGGCGCAGATGTCTTCGTCGACGTTCTCGCGCTCGGAAACGAAGGTGCTGGTGATTTCCAAGCCGAATTTCTCGACCCACAACGTGCGCAGCTTTTCCTTGGAGGGGCCGCCGATGGCGATTTGCTGGATGCCGAGAACCTTGAACGGACGTGTCATGACTGGATTCCTGTCGTGTGGTGAATAACGTAATCCATAATTATAGAGATTTCTTGCGGTATGCCATCACCAGCATGGCGATGCCGATGGCGACCATGGGCAGCGACAGCCACTGGCCCATGCTGACCGTGTACGACTGCCCGAAGATGCCGTGATCCGGCTCGCGGAAGAATTCGGTGATGAAGCGGAAGGTGCCGTAGCCGATCAGGAAAACACCCGAAATCGCGCTGCGCGGTCGCGGTCGACTGCTGAAAAGCCACAAAATTGCGAACAGCGCCAAGCCTTCCAGTCCGACATGGTAAAGCTGTGACGGATGACGCGGCTGCATGTCGCCGGCCTGGGGAAAGATCATCGCCCACGGCAGACTGGCGTCGGCAACCCGGCCCCACAGCTCGCCGTTGATGAAATTGCCGATCCGCCCGGCGGCCAGCCCGAGCGGCACCAGCGGGGCGATGAAGTCGGTGACGTCGAACCAGGCGATGCGGTGCTTGCGCGACCACAGGCCCATGGCGGCGAGGACGCCGAGAAAGCCACCGTGAAAGCTCATGCCGCCTTTCCAGACGGCGAGGATTTCCAGCGGGTGGGCCAGATAGTAGCCCGGCTCGTAGAACAGCACCTGCCCCAGCCGGCCACCGAGAATTACGCCGAGCATGCCGTAGAACAGCAGGTCGTCCAGTTGTTCGACCGTGAGCAGGCCAGGGCGCGTGCGAATGCGGTAGCGGCCGAGCAAGATAAATTGAACGAAAGCGACCAGATACATCAAACCGTACCAGCGCACCGACAGCGGGCCGAGCGAAAAGGCGACAGGGTCGAACTGGGGGTGGAGAAGCATCGGAGGCGGAGAGTCGGCTAGAATTCGCCAATTATAGTTCGCGCCGCAGGGCGCAAAGTTTTCGACGGAGACTCACATGCCTGATTACCGCTCCCGCACCTCCACCCACGGCCGCAACATGGCCGGCGCGCGCGCCCTGTGGCGCGCGACCGGCATGAAGGATGGCGATTTCGGCAAGCCGATCATCGCCGTCGTCAATTCCTTCACCCAGTTCGTGCCGGGCCATGTGCACCTCAAGGACATGGGGCAACTGGTCGCCCGCGAGATCGAGGCGGCCGGCGGCATCGCCAAGGAATTCAACACCATCGCCATCGACGACGGCATCGCCATGGGTCATGGCGGGATGCTTTACTCGCTGCCGTCGCGCGACCTGATAGCCGATTCCGTCGAGTACATGGTCAATGGCCACTGCGCCGACGCCATGGTCTGCATCTCCAACTGCGACAAGATCACCCCGGGCATGCTGATGGCCGCCATGCGCCTCAACATCCCGGCCGTCTTCGTCTCCGGCGGCCCGATGGAGGCCGGCAAGGTCACGGTGCAAGGTCAGGTCATCCACCTCGATCTCGTCGACGCCATGGTCAAGGCTGTAGACAGTTCCGTTTCCGACGCCGATCTTGCCGAGATCGAACGTTCGGCCTGTCCGACCTGCGGTTCCTGTTCCGGCATGTTTACCGCCAACTCGATGAACTGCCTGACCGAGGCGCTCGGCCTCTCGCTGCCCGGCAACGGTACGGTCGTCGCGACGCATGCCGATCGCAAGGCGCTTTTCCTGGGCGCCGCTCGCCAGGTCGTCGAACTCTGCCGCCGCTACTATGAACAAGATGACGCCTCGGTCCTGCCGCGTTCGATCGCCAGCTTCCAGGCCTTCGAGAACGCCATGACCCTCGATGTGGCGATGGGCGGCTCGACCAACACGGTGCTGCACATCCTCGCTGCGGCGCAGGAGGCCGGCGTCGATTTCAAGATGGCCGACATCGACCGTATTTCGCGTCAGGTGCCCTGTCTGTGCAAAGTGGCGCCGATGACCGACAAGTACCACATCGAGGACGTCCATCGCGCCGGCGGCATCATGGGCATCCTCGGCGAACTCGACCGCGCCGGCCT
>Ga0209202_1001991_pt1 | contig 11659 bp, 10 predicted proteins | sample AD_UKC032_MetaG_FD_184416 | JGI IMG/M metagenome (GOLD analysis project Ga0209202, IMG submission 184416) | Active sludge microbial communities of municipal wastewater-treating anaerobic digesters from USA - AD_UKC032_MetaG (SPAdes) (version 2) | ecosystem: Engineered > Bioreactor > Anaerobic >... | reverse complement strand
ATCACTGGCTGATCGTCGTAGGTAAATCCTATCAGTGTCTTATGAATTTTATCTTTTAACTCTTCATAAGAGCGAGAAAGACAGAGAATCGCCATGATTTCGCTTGACGGCACAATGTCAAACCCGGTTTCCCTCGGAACACCGTTTGTGGAGCCTCCCAGACCGATAACAATATCCCTCAGTGATCGGTCGTTCATGTCCACGACACGACGCCAGGTGATCTTGCGTGGATCAATATTCAGAGGATTGCCGTGAAAGATGGAATTGTCCAGAATAGCGGAAAGCAGGTTATGGGCGCTCTCCACGGCTGGGAAGTCATTGGTGAAATGCAGATTGATATCATCTACCGGATGAACGCGCGACTTTCCACCGCCTGTTGCTCCACCTTTGATGCCGAACACTGGCCCCAATGATGGTTCTCGCAATGCGGCAATAGTGGATTTACCGATTCTTGCCAGCGCCTGAGCCAGTCCGATGGAGACTGTTGTTTTTCCTTCTCCGGCGGGCGTGGGCGTCATGGCCGACACCAGTATCAAGGCACTGTTTTTCCGGCGTTCAAATCGCTTTATTGCTTCCAGTCGAACTTTAGCCTTGTAACGGCCATATAATTCCAGATCATTTTCCGCCAGCCCGATAGACGAGGCAATCTCAAGAATCGGCTTTATGCTAATTTCCCGGGTGTGTTGTTTAAGTTTTCGCATAGCGTTACTTGTTGATGACCGCATCAAACCGGATGTCGATATTGTATTCGTCGCTAATGCGATTAAAATCATTCTTAAGGTCTATGATCTTGATGGCCGGAGGCAGAGAAAAATAGCATACCATCTGAAAGGTGTTGGCGCCGGTAACCGGATTATTATCCACATTCGTGGAGATGTCGTCTATATTGACCTTTCTTGTCTGGAGCGATTTACAGATCTGATGAATTATCCCCGGATGATCAATGGATGTGGCGATGAGTTTGTAAGGAATGGATGGCAGCACATCGCGATGGCCGGGCGCTTTGGTCTTTCGGACATAGATGTCTAATTTTGTTTTTTCGCGAAGGCTGTCAAGGTCTTTGATCAGACGCTCAATGTCGTCTGTCTTTCCCGAGGTCAGAATGACCATACCGAATTCATTACCCAGCACGCAACCACGGGAACGTTCGATGTTGATGCCTCGTGCTGTAAAAAATTCCGCGATATCCTTTGCCAGACCGGGACGGTCCGGTCCCATCGAAGAAATAACAATATAGGATCTCATAGGGCAACTCCATTAATCTTTAATTATGCAAAAGGACCTTAATTGGATTAACTATCTATCGGTAGCCTATTGAAATGTCAAGTAAAAGTAAAACAGCGAATGAGAAAATGTCTGAAATAAAGCCCCCATTTGAGATTGACAAATAGTGTGCAGGGACATAAGAGACCGACTGGGATTCAAGTTATGGAACAAACAGATCAAACGGTGACATACAGTTTCCGTGAAGAATTATTTAACAGTGTCACGCCTTGTGTAATGAAAACAGCCTTGAATTATCATTTTTTAAATGCTAGAAACTGCTATCATTCAGCAATGACATCTAAAACTTGGAGATTTATATGAAAAAAACTATTTCGGTTATTCTCTGCCTGATAACTATCCTGCTTGTTGTGGGAACCACCTGGACTAAGGAAAAATACACGGTAACGGTTCTGCCTTTCTCGCTTCATAGCGCTGAAAATATTGAATATGTCCGTCAAGGAATTGTTGACATGCTCATCAGCCGTATCGCTGTTTCCGATAAAATTGAAGTCTCACGCAAAGATGTTGTTCAAGATGCCCTGAAAAAAACAGGAGCAAAGGAACTGAATCTGACGGATGTTCAAAGCATTGGCCTACAATTGAAATCGGATTATGTGGTGTGGGGAAGCATTACCAAAATCGGCAGCAGAATCAGCATTGACGGAAAACTGATTGATATCGCAGGCGGTAAATCTGATGTCGATATTTTTTTCCAATCACAGACGCTTGACGAAGTGATTCCTAAAATTAACGATTTTTCACAACGACTCGTCCACTATATTCTTGGAGCAACACCACAAGCGACTTTGCCCGCAGCGGCCGTCACACCTGCGGTCGTTCCACCCCCTGTTCCCGGAGCCTCACGTGAAGCACAGATCATCGCGGGCATGAAGACAGGCGGTAAAAAAGGAACCCTAACCGCCATGATCAATCCTGAATTCATCAATGCGGCCGATCCTATCAACCGTAAAGGTTTCTGGATGAGCCAGCAGTTCAAATCGGAATTTAACGGGATGGATGTCGGAGATGTCAACAAGGACGGCTTAAATGAAGTGGTTATGATTGATCAACATAATATCTACATCTGCCAAAAAACGGGTGATACTTTAAAATTGTTAAAACAAATAAAGGGTAAGTCCTATAATCGTTACATGTCCGTAGATGTGGCAGACATCAATAAGGACGGTACTCCGGAAATTATTGTCACATCGTTGAACGACCGACTACTCAATTCCTTTGTCCTGCAATACAAAGACGGTGACTATAAGACTATCGATTCCGACATCCGTTATTTTTTACGTGTGATTTATCCGCCGTCAGGTATTCCATTGCTTCTGGGACAGCCTTATGGGATGGGCTCGTCATATGATGGGACGGATGTCGGAAAAGTATTCAGTACACAGATTTATGAAATCGTCTGGCGGAATGGAAAATATATTTCTGGCGACAAAATGAAAATCCCCAGTGGGTTGTCTATATATGGTTTGACCATTGATACACTGGGTTCGGGCACCAGTGAAAAAATTATCGCCCTTGATGAGTTGGACTACTTATGTATTATTTCACCAACAAACAAACCTTTGAGCCGGATTTTATCTTTTGGCTTTTCACCCGATGAACTGATCTGGAGAAGTGATGAAGTTTACGGTGGCAGCAACAACTATATCGCAAATATTGACAAGCAAAGGCCCAGTGACAGCAACCTGGAAAGCAGTGCTTTTGCCAATTTGCGTATTCTGTCTTTTGATACAAACAAAGACGGCAAAAAGGAGCTTATCATTGTTAAAAACCTGTCCTCTGTCGGTCGTATATTTAAAAACTTGAAACTTTTCTCGTCCAGTGAAATTTATAATCTGGAATGGGACGGCCTCGGAATGGCTGAAAATTGGCGAACAAAAAAAATTAATGGTTATGTCGCTGATTATTGTTTTAAGGACATTGATAACGACGGTAAACCGGAAATCGTTCTGGCATTGGTTCAATCCGTGGGGGCCTCGACCAGTGAACGAAGTGTCATTGTTGTTTATGAGTTGGAGATGCCTCAATAGTTATTGACAAACGCTCCACTCTTAGATATAGCGTCCGGGCGACTTCGTAAGCATACGCCTGTGAATGTCGCACGAAAACCAATTAATGGTTTTGGCAACAAATAATCCCTCAGAGGCGGTGTAGCTCAGTTGGTCAGAGCATACGGCTCATATCCGTAGTGTCCCTGGTTCAAATCCAGGCACCGCCACCATAATTTACTGACCCCGCCTATTTCAGGCGGGGCATTTCACAAAGAATTTCATGATCGTTAGATCCAAAAATAGCAACGCAATTTTTCTGCCGCGGCATTTTCTAAAGAACCGGCACATTCAGTCTATGCTGGCTTCCGCCCGTGTGTTGGTCCCACCTCATCGCCCCCTTCTGGATCATTTGGAAGAATTAATTATTGAAACAACGGAAGGATCAAAATTGCTGGCCTATATTTCACGACATCCCCATTCGAGAGGATTGATGATTATTCTGCATGGATGGGAAGGTTCTTCCTCGTCAGCCTACGTCCTGGCCGCCGCTTCTTATTTTTATGACCGGAAATTCTCGATTTGCCGTCTAAATTTGAGAGATCATGGCAACTCGCATCATCTGAATGAAGGTCTTTTTCACGGTGCTCTGTTGCAAGAGACGTTCGATGCGGTCAATGTCCTTGCCCAATATTCTGAAAATTTACCGGTCTATTTGCTTGGTTTTTCTCTGGGCGCCAACTTTGCTTTGCGTATTGCAATAAAACAATCCCAAACACCGATTAAAAATTTGGAACAGGTGTTTGCCGTCAGTCCCCCCTTGGACCCTTATAAGACGGCTCTGGCTATAGATAACGGTTGGGCTTTCTATCGAAAATACTTCATGAAAAAATGGAGGCGTTCTCTGAGGAAAAAACAACAACTTTTTCCGCAAAAATATAACTTTAATAAAATGCTGCGTGCAAAAACCTGCATAGATTTAACTTCGGACATGATGGCTTATTTCCCGGATTTTTCTTCCTATCGGGATTATTTCAAGTTATATACACTGAATGAAAGATCATTTCAGAATCTGAATTTACCGGTTAATATATTTATAGCAGCGGATGATCCGGTTATTCCGTTGGAGGATTTCCAATCACTTGATGATAACGATTTTTTAAAAATATTTCGGCTGCCTTTCGGCGGTCATTGTGGTTTTGTTGATTTGTTTCCCTATCGTCGCTGGTACAATGAAAAAATATTTGAAACAATAAGGTAAACATTTAAAGGGTTAAGATGGACTTAAAACTGCTTCGACAAAAAGATGATTTTCCGCTTTACGTTTTGAGACAATTAGACAAGGCATCTATAGACTATCAAGAAAAACACCTCTCGATTGCCCACTCTAATGCTAAGGGTGCCAATCATCTGGAAGCCGGCGTTGTGTTGCTGCTTCATTATAATAATTCAGAGTTTTGTTTTCAGCTGATTAAACGCTCAGAGACCGTCGCGCAGGCAGGCGACATCAGCTGTCCTGGAGGCATTCTGGAGGTCTCAACTGATGAAATGTTGAATCACATTCTTCTGAAAACAGGCATTATACGCACCATTGATAACCGGACCCTGAATGATCTTCCGAATAAAGATGAACAGACAGTCAATTTAGTTAGGCTTTTTCTGATGAACGCGCTACGCGAATCCTGGGAAGAAATAGGTTTGAGTCCGCTCAATGTAAGATTTCTGGGCGCTCTCCCCTCTTATTCACTCACATACTTTTCCCGGACCATCTTTCCTCTAGCTTGCCTGGTTAAAGCCCCTTACGCACATCAACTGAATCCTGAAGTTGAAAGAGTTCTGGAAATTCCTCTGAGCTATTTTTTCCAAAGTTCATCTTATGCCATGGTGGAGATTGAATCTGGTCTCGGGAGTTCCGATTCGCGCTACAATATGGAACTGCCCTGTCTGGTCATCCCGGATGGCCATGGCAATGATGATATTCTCTGGGGTGCGACATTTAACATCGTCACCAATTTTTTACAGATTATTTCCGGCGCTGCATTGCCACCCCCCTCCCCTTCGCGCAGGGTCAAAAAAACACTCTCTTCCCATTACGCCTCAGGACACCGCTGATGTTATGAGTATTTTATCCATCAATCATGCAGTCGTCGATACGATCATCTTTGATTTTGACGGTACTCTTGCTAAGTTAAACATTAATTTTGATCAAATGCGTCGTGCCATTATTGAACTTGTTTCCAGTAATGGTATTGATCATCAAAGTCTGCATCACCAGTTTATTTTGGAAATCATCGGTGAGGCAAGCGCGATTTTACATAATCATTCACTTAAAAAAGCGCAATCCTTTACGGAGGAAGCCTACCGGATTATTGAAGGCATTGAAGTAGAGGCTGCCCAAAGGGGAGAATTATTCAATGGAACGAAAGAACTGCTAACGTCTCTTGATAATCATTGTATTCAGGCTGGAATTATTACCAGAAACTGCTCCAAAGCAGTTCAAACAGTGTTTCCGGACATTTCATCCTATTGCCGTATGATCGTCTGTCGTGACGATGTAAATCATGTAAAACCACACCCCGAACAGCTCAATCTCGCACTGACCAGGCTGGGCAGTAAGGCCAACCGATCCATCATGATCGGCGATCATCCCTTGGATATAGAAACTGGTCGAAATGCCGGCACACTGACTGCAGGCGTGCTGACCGGTCATTTTCAAGAAGAAGATTTTCTGGAAGCAGGGGCAAATTTGGTTTTACCGCAAGCGTTGGATATTTTAAAATTCATGGGATCAGCATAAGGTCTCTGATCGTATATGATTGACATATTTTATCAAATTATATACGAACCCACGGTGCTTGGACCCAGCATATCCTACTAAGCATTTTTTTGATTGAAGGGAATAAATGATGAATCCACATGTTTTTCGTGAATATGATGTTCGAGGTGTTGTTGATAAGGATTTAAACGAAGAATTTATTGTCAACCTGGGACGATCTATCGGCACTTATGCGTTGCAGAATAAGGTTAAAACCATGACGGTGGGACGTGATTGCCGTTTGAGCTCAGATGCCTATCACCGATATTTAATCCAAGGCCTGAATGCCACGGGAATTGATACTATTGATATTGGTCTTTGCGCGACACCCATACTTTATTTTTCAATTCGACATTTTCAGGCCCGTGGAGGTGTTATGATCACCGGCAGCCACAATCCGCCGGAATTTAACGGATTCAAAATCTGCATCGGATATGACTCCATTCACGGCCAACAGATCCAGGAATTAAAAAAAATAATGGAAGCAGGGAATTATTTGTCCGGTAAAGGATCTACGAAGCTCGAAGACATAACGGAGGTTTATCAAAACTATCTCTTTGATCACGTTCAAATATCCAGAAAATTGAAAGTTATACTGGATGCCGGAAACGGTGTCGGAGGACAATTTGCGTTGCCCCTCCTGGAGAGAATGGGGTGTGATGTCACCTGTCTTTATTGTAATCCGGACGGCCGTTTTCCCAACCATTTTCCCGATCCCACCGTTGAAGATAATTTAAAAGACCTTATTAACCTGGTTGCCCAAAGGAAAGCTGATTTAGGAATAGCCTTTGACGGAGATGCCGACCGCATCGGTGTCATCAGTAATACCGGTGAAATTATCTGGGGAGACAAACTGCTGCTTTTGTTTGCACGCTATATTTTAAAAGAGCATCCCGGAGCTACCATCATCGGTGAGGTTAAATGTTCACAGGTTTTATACGACGGCATCAGGCAATATTCCGGTCGCCCGATTATGTGGAAGGCCGGCCATTCGCTTATTAAAGCCAAGATGAAAGAAGAAAAGGCTCTTCTCGGCGGAGAAATGAGCGGCCATTTATTTTTTGCTGACCGTTATTTTGGATATGACGACGCCTTATACGCTGCCGTGAGATTGCTGGAAATCCTTTCCCAGACCAACCAAAAAATAAACGAATTGCTTGCCGATGTGCCGCAAACTTTTGCCACGCCCGAAATACGAGTAGATTGCGATGATGATAAAAAGACAGCGGTTGTGGAGAAAATCAAGAACCACTACCGGAATAATCCTGGCGTTATTGATATTGACGGCGTCCGCATTCCGTTTAAGGACGGATGGGCGCTCGTGCGCTGTTCCAACACTCAGCCGGTTATCGTCCTGCGTTTTGAAGCGTCCTCTGCTGACAATTTACAAAAAATTCGCAGCGAAGTGGAAAATCTTCTCATTGAATAACGATGGCCGCTTAAAGATTATGGAAGATCAAAGCGATGTGTCGCATGGCGTCATCGAGTGCACCGGTATTTACAACAGAGGCATTCACAGGGATTATTTTCTTATTGAATATTTTCTAATAGTATGCAAATTTTTTTAAGTATTTAAAATGCAATGCATTATTTTGTTATGTTAAAACTTGAAGATGGAGTGGGTATTATGAAAATTGTGAATAGCTTTTCTTTTTTTCTGCTGATCTGCATGTTCTTATGCGCATGCAGTAATAAAACAGCCGGCATTGAAGGCAAAATTATTGATGGTCAAGAAAAGCCCGTGTCGGGTGTTTCCATTATTTTCAAGCAAGTTCAGCATGTTCAAGGTTATGAACAATTTGAGGCCAAAACCGGTACAGACGGTAAGTTTCAGATAACAGGTATCGCTCCCTCTTCCGACTATATTCTGACTATCCTTTACGATAAATGGAGCACAAATATCGCCAAGAAAATTAAAACACTGGAGTCGGGGAAAAATCTGGTTTTGACCACTCCGATTAAAATTCGTTATAACCAAATGAAAGACGGCACCATTGTTGATACCAAGACTGGTTTGCAGTGGTTGGTTTATCCTGTCGCTGACATAACAGCCACCAATGTTGAAAAAACCGTCCAGGAGATTAGAGAGGCAGGCTTTGCCGACTGGCGTCTTCCGTCTCGTATGGAACTTGCAGGCATTCAGGAAAACCCCGAATCAACTAATAAAACGTGTTGTGTTTGGGTTGCCGATACGAATTTGAAATCTGTTGATTGGATTGAATATTTAGAAGAAAATAATGAAATATGGACGTCCAGAAAAGCATTACCTGAAAATAGAATTGTTGTCGTAAGAGATTTGATACCGGCAAATGCTAAGGTTCCTGTTGCACCGGTCGCAAAGCCATAAAGCGGTATCGATATGGTAACAGGCTGTTTCCAGCACCCGGGAGACGGCATTCTGTTTAACCTTTCCCGCTGGAAAAAGGAATTTACCCAAGCCGAAACCTTTGCATGGTCATTTTCTTACAGAGGGTTACACTTGATGTCAGGTTGAACTGCGTCATTTTTCTCTATAAGTTTATTTTTTTAAAAGCATGAAGGTTGCCGATACACGGCAGATTTTTTTCCCCTTGCCGTTTGTCACGATACAATCACCGATCATCAGATTCCGGCCTTTTTTAAAAACGCTTGCTACGGCAAATAGGTCACCATCCGCAACACCCGAAAGAAAACTACTTTTAAGCTCAATCGTTGTTAAGCCTTCATCCGGGCCAAGTTGTGTCATCATGGAGTGAGCAATGGCCTCATCAGCGAGTGCAACAATCAGTCCGCCTTGCATGGTTTTGGCGCCTTGCAGATATTCAGGGCGCACCGGCATTTTGAAACAGGCGTGTCCGGAAGCTAGATCCGTGAGTACAATGTTAAAATAATCAAGATACGGGTTTAATCCTTTTTCTCCGGCGCGAATTCTTTCAAGATAAAGATTGTAATCGATAATGACCGTCAATCTCCCTTCATTTTTTATAGCCTCTATGGTTCAGTCATACTGATTTATAAATCTATTCTTTTAAATATGCCAATAATTTTATCTGCATATTACCTAATCATTCCATTTGATTGACAATGGTTATAAAGATCATTGAAAATGTTTCCCTATGTATTGATCTAACGATGTATTTTTTCTTTTTATTTTTTTTCAAATCAAGTAGTCTTGATCAAAATCGCTTCTTAATAATATAGGATATATGTCAAAATTGCGTTTTGGTAATCAGTCGAAGATTACAGACTAAAGTCACGGAGGAGTGACATGAAAAAATATATGATTTTATTGATACCGGCTTTCTTTCAGCTTATTTTGATAGGCTGTGCGGAGATGGATCTGTATCAACGACTCGTTATAGAGAAAACCGTTATAGCTCCGAAGAGTGTTCGCATGACCTGGCTGGGCACTGCAGGCATGTTTATAACGGATGGGAAAACGGGCATCCTGATCGATCCCTATGTGAGCAGATTCGGCATGAGCAAGATCGTGTTTGGCTCGTCTCTGGAGCCCAACTGCGCCCTGATCCGAAAATGGGCCGGGAAACTCGGCAGGGAAAATATCACGGCGGTGATCGTAAGCCACAGCCATTTTGACCATGTCGCGGACGCCCCCTATTTCGCAATTGAGGCCAACGCACCACTCATCGGCACAGAAAGCACCCTAAATGTGGGCAGGGGCGCCGGTATGGCGGAAAGCAAATTGATAGCGGTGAAGCCGGACCGGACCATGAGGTTCGGGGATTTTACCGTAAAGTTCATTGAAAGCGCCCACGGCCCCGCCCTCCTGGGCCGCGTACCCTATCCCGGAACCATCGACCAACCCCTTATCCCGCCAGCAGCGGCTGGAGATTATCGCTTGGGTGGCGTGTTTGCCCTGCTGATCACTCACCCTTCCGGGACGATCCTCCACCATGGAAGCGCAGGATTCAAGACGGAAATGTATGAAGGGATTGCTGTGGACGCAATCTTTTTGGGTATCGGCGGCAGAGGGGATACCGATCAATATCTGGAAAATGTCGTATTGAAAACCCGTCCGCGACTTGTGGTTCCGATCCACTTTGACAACTTCTTCAAGCCGCTGGAAGACGGCATGTCATTTCTCCCGATGGTGAAATTCGCTGAATTCTACCGGAAGGCTGACAAACACCGGTCTGCGTTCACGTTACGGACCATGCCCTTCTGCAAAGAAGTTGCAATTCTGCCCATGGATACTGCCATAGAACCTTGTGGTGCTATTCGATAGGAGTGTTGCTGCCCTTGTGCCTCATTTTTCCCGACTCATGACGTGCACGGCAGTGGCTTTGAATGAGACAGCGACCATTGAACCTTCGCAGATGCCTAATTCGTCGCAAGATGAAACCGTGATATAAGCGACCACAGGAAAACCGCAGTCTAAAATTATCTTAAAGAAGAATGCTTGACGGACAATTTTCTGTATTTTTGCTTCAAAAACATTACGTGCACTGGTTTTTTCCGGTATAGCCGGTGACACGGTAATATTTTCCGGTCTTATACAGCAGTACACATTTTGCCCCGGCAAAAAATTACCCACTGCTTCAATTATTTTTCCATCCACGGAAATTTCCATAAGGCCTGCATTGCTTCTTTTGACACTTCCTTCCAATATCGTTTCCGTGCCGACAAAGTTGGCTACAAATTCGGAGTCCGGCTGGTTGAATATCTCAGCTGTAGTTCCCGATTGAATAATTTTGCCTTCGGCCATCACGGTTACATCCTGCGCCAGACGTAAGGTTTCTTCACGATCATGTAAAGCCAACACAGCGGTAATTTTTGTTTTCTCAAGAATATGCCGGAGGTCATCAATGAGCGTTTCCCTCGTCGGAGGATCGAGCGAGTTAAAAGCCTCGTCCATCATTATTACCTCCGGCTTCAAGGCAAACGCACGTGCCAGCGATACTCTTTTAGCTTCCCCACCGGAAAGAGTTTTAGCTGATCTTTTAGCAAGAGAACTAATCCCAAAATAGTCTAATGATTCCTCAACACTCTTTTCAATTTCACTACCCGTTAGACGCCTGAATTTCAGACCCAGAGCTACGTTCTTATAAACTGACGTATTGAGTAGAAGAGGCTCCTGGAAAACAACAGAGATACTTCGACGCATATTAGAACGACTGGCGTTGTTATCGATAGGGACTCCCTGATAATATATCTTTCCCTGGTTTGTCTTTAACAAACCGGCCATCGTTAAAAGAAGTGTTGACTTGCCTGCGCCATTGGGACCGATCAGGGCAAGGATTCTGCCCTTTTCAACAGCCAGCTCGCTGATATCCAAGACAGTGACGCCACTGCGCTTGACGATTAAATTTTGAACGGTAAGTATGTTCATCGTGGATGCTGCCTTTGTTGGACTTGAGTGAGAAGGAGATTAACCAGAAATGCCAAGATCAAAAGGATAATACCCAATGCTATAGCAATGTCAAAATTGCCTTTGCCGGTTTCCATGACGGTTGCCGTGGTGAGCACGCGCGAATATCCCTTGATATTGCCACCGACCATAATGGAAGCGCCGACTTCGGAAATGACGCCCCCAAAACCGGCCATGACAGCAGCCAGAAGTGGCAGTTTGGAT
>Ga0209202_1001988_pt1 | contig 11665 bp, 9 predicted proteins | sample AD_UKC032_MetaG_FD_184416 | JGI IMG/M metagenome (GOLD analysis project Ga0209202, IMG submission 184416) | Active sludge microbial communities of municipal wastewater-treating anaerobic digesters from USA - AD_UKC032_MetaG (SPAdes) (version 2) | ecosystem: Engineered > Bioreactor > Anaerobic >... | reverse complement strand
ATCAACTCCTGATATGCTTTTCTTGGAATATCTGTTATTTTGAAATTCCCTAATGTCAGTATCTGTTTGATAAATAATACAATTGTATTCATAATATTGTTAGACCTCTATTTTGAGTTTTGAACTTCCTCTAATAAAGGTTTAACCTATTTCTTCAACTATTTCAAAAATTCAGCTGAAATAGAATAGGTTTGATTTGTATCGTTTATGGCTTTCTGACTACAATTGAGCAAGACGTAAAAACTTGTATTGGAAAAACCAAAAGAGTTATACAGGATTTAATATACTCAACTCACGATTCTGCCGACCGTTTAGGCAATTTGGTCTTTTGCTAAATTTCTGGTAAATATCGGTAAATAAAAAGGCGATTTTTATAGATATCAGCTTTTTAACAAATTAACGAAAACTTATTTTGATTAGTGTAAATTTACAGTATAATTATTAAATTGTTCAAAGAATAAACAAAGGTAAGGATTGTGGTTAAATATTTACTTGAAATTGGAACGGAAGAACTTCCTTATAAATTTATTACATCTGCGCTTGAGCAGCTTAAAGAATCTTTTTCAGCCTGCCTGAAAGAAAAAAGGCTGGAATTTAAAAACATAAAAACTTATGGAACGCCAAGAAGATTATGCGTGATAATAGAGAATCTGTCAGAACTACAGCCTGATCTTGTTAGAGAAATAAAGGGACCCCCTGCAAAAATAGCCTTTGATGAAAATAATAACCTTACTCCGGCAGGTTTTGGGTTTGCTAAAAAACAGGGCATAAATCCTGAAATTTTAACAAAAAAAACAATAGATAATGTTGAATACCTTTGGGCTAGCGTAAAAGAAACCGGTAAGCCGGCTGAAGAGGTTTTAAAACAGATTGTGCCGGAACTTGTCCTTAAGCTTCAGGGCTCTCATTTTATGAGATGGGGCGATTTGGACATTAAATTTTCACGCCCCATAAGGTGGATGGTTTCTCTTCTTGACAATAAAGAAGTTAAAATAAACATTGAAAATATAGAATCAGGTAAAGAATCTTGGGGACACAGGTTTTCAGATAAAACACGAGTTGAAATTCAAAATTCTGACACTTATCTGGACGATTTGTATACAGTAAAAGTCGTTGCAGATAGCGAAAAAAGAATTAAAGAAATAGAAAAACAAATTCATGAAGCGGCAAATTCCAAAGGTGGAGTTGCTAAAATTAATGACGAATTGCTGCATGAAGTTACCAATCTTGTTGAATGGTCTACTCCTGTAATTGGAAACTTTGATGAGAAGTATCTTGAAGTTACTCAGGATGTTATTGTTTCTGTGCTGGCATATCATCAGAGATATTTTCCTGTTTATAGCCATCAGGGAAAGCTTTTAAACTATTTTATAACAATCGCTAACCATGATGAAACAAACGTTGAAAATATCCGAAAAGGCAATGAAAAAGTCGTAAAAGCCCGACTTGACGACGCAATATTTTTCTATAAAGAAGATACAAAAAAAACTCTTGAATCAAAAGTTGAAGAGCTAAAAGGCGTTACTTTCCAGAAAGGGCTAGGGTCAGTTTATGACAAAATGCACAGAATTCAAAATATATCTGCTTTTATAGCAATTGAACTAAGCTTAAGCGAGGATTTAAAACAAAAAATTCAAAGAACAGCTTATCTATGCAAAGCTGACCTTGTGACTAACCTTGTAAGAGAGTTTACGGAGCTTCAAGGCATAATAGGCATGGATTATGCGGTTTTATCAAATGAAGATAAGCTTGTTGCAACAGGAATAAAAGAACATTATATGCCTATATCCGCTGATGGAACAATTGCTGGCTCCATAATAGGTCAGATTGTCGGAATTGCGGACAAAATAGACACTATATGCGGAGTATTTGCTCTAGGGAAAGCTCCTACCGGCTCTGCTGATCCTCTTGGGCTTAGAAGAGCCGCTCTGGGGATCATTAAAACAATTATAGAGAAAAATTTAAATATTAATCTTTCAAATCTGATTGATAAAGCGGTCTTAACCCAGCCGGTAAAGTCTGAAAACGCTCAAAACCTTGTTAAAAATATTAAAGAGTTTATTTCTCAACGGTTTAGAATTTTGTTGAACGAAAAATATAAATATGATGTCGTTGACGCTGTTCTTGCAGCGAAAGATCCGCTTTTAAATATCCAGGATGCGGTAAAAAGAGCGGAAATAATTTCAGAGCTTATTAAAAAAGATTCTTATAAGGCTTTTCATGAATCAGCAAATAGGATTCAACGTATTATAAAAGGACAAAAAACCCTTGAAATACCTGATGAAGCCCTGTTAAAAGAAGACGCAGAAATTAATTTATGGAAAAAAGCCAAAACTATATCTGAAGAAAACGATTATTCCTGTCTTATTAACAACCTGGAAGAACTTATTCCTTTTATAGAAACCTTTTTCGATAAAGTTCTTGTTATGGATAAAGATGAGGCTGTTAAGCAGAATAGGCTTAATCTATTAGGTTTTCTTAATCGAAAATTCTTGCATATTGCGGATTTTAGCAAAATAGTTTTTTAATTTCATTGGTAATTAAGGCTAACCCGCATATTTTATTTACAAAATTCACTTTTTAAGATATAAATATAACAATATGTAAAGTATTTTAAATAAATAAGGTGATTATGAATAATAAAAAACTTGCAATTGTTTCAGACCAGGTTTGCGGCGGAATAGGCGGCGCAGAGAGTATTTTATTCTGCGCAACCGAATTATTCCCCGAAGCTCCTGTATATACGACGATTTATAACCCTGAAATTATTCCCGAGCAATATAAATACATAAAATTTAAACCTTCTTTAATACAAGATCTTCCTTTTGCGAAAAAACATTATAAGGCTTATTTCCCTTTAATGCCGCTGGCTATGGAGTTATTAAACCTTCAGGAGTATGATCTGATTTTTTCTTCGCATCATTCTGTTGCTAAAGGCATCATTCCAAGACCTGATGCGGCGCATGTTTCCTATTGCCACTCTCCGGCGCGGTATATTTGGGATTTATTCTGGACATATTCTGATTTAAACGGCTTTAACAACTTTAAAAGAGTACTTGTAGCTTTAATTTCTCAATATATAAGAATGTGGGATGTTACAAGCGCCCAAAGAGTAGATTTTTACCTTGCAAATTCACGCTATACAGCCTCAAGAATCAAAAAATTCTATGGAAGAGAGTCATACGTTTTACATCCGCCGGTTGACACCAATAAATTCAGTTATGAAGGCGAGGATGACTATTATTTCATGCTTGGCAGGCTTGTTGCTTATAAAGGATATGAGCTAGCAGTAGACGCCTTTAACGCTTCGGGCAAAAGGTTAATAATCGCTGGTAATGGACCTGAATACATTAAATTAAAAGCAAAAGCACATAAAAACGTTGAATTACTTGGACGAGTAAGCAATGAAGACGTTATTAAGTATATGAATAATTGTAAGGGCTTTATTTTCCCTGGAAAAGAAGACTTTGGAATTGTCATGGCGGAAGCTCAATCAGCCGGAAAGCCTGTAATAGCCTTTAACAAGGGCGGGGCATGCGATATTGTGATAAACAATGAAACAGGCATTTTATTTGAAGAGCAAACCCTTGAATCGCTTAATGAAGCGATTGTTAAAACAGAAAATACAAACTGGAATAAAAATTTCATAATAGAGCATGCCAAAAAATTTGATAAGGATTTATTCAAGTCCAGACTTGATTTTATTCTTTCCAATCTTTTAACATGCCATGAAAATGATCGTGAAGAATTTTTCAGACAATATGCAAAAAGTATATAATCAAGGATTTGTTTAAATATTAAATAAGTATCTAAAACAGATATGCGAATACTCAAAACGCATTCTGTTCGCGGATTTTAATCCTGCTTAAACGCTCTTATTAAATGTATTCAAGTTTATATACAAATTAGATATAAAATTATGCTTGTAAAAAAAAATTTTATTTATATAATCAGTTAAGAACTTAAGTAATAAAGTAATAAAGTATTTTTAGAATTTAATTTAAGAAGAGAAATTTAATACTAGAAGGATCGGAGGCAAAAATGAATTTAAAAACTTTAAAAGCAACATTATTGTCTGCTTTGATTGCGCTTTCAATAGGAAATGGAGCGGCAACAGCGGCAACAGTAATAGAAATTCCTACAATGCAGGATTTCTATTATGAAAGAACATTAGATGTACCGGATGATGACTGGGTTTTAAAAGATACCGGCATTCAAATCGGTCAACAAAGAGAGTATTCAGATGGTGCATCAAGCACACTTGTAAACAAAAAATTACCTTATTTCAAATTTGATGTAAGTTCTTACATTAGTTTGCTTACAAACCCACTGACAACTGTACAGTTAAGATTAGCGACAACAGGAACAGGCGTAACATTACAAGAAGTTCCACAAAACAATGAAAGCGGTTTCAAAGTTTATAACTCTGGAGCTTGGAATTCATTAGCATCAACAATAGCGGTTGATGAAAATTCAAACGCAGATTATCCTACAACTGGTTTAGATCCATTAGGTTCAGCTATCGGTGATTATGGAGTTGGCGCTCCTCCTGCTTCCCCGTCACCTTATACTGCTATTGCGGCTGAACAATTTATGCTCTGGAACTTAAGCAGTGTTAATATTATTGATAACTATGTATATCTGTTAGTTCAGCCTTACACAAATATCGATGACGCGCTTGTATCAAATGAATTTATCAATGGTCAGTTCTATTCATTAGAAACATTAGGCAATAATACACTTGCTTATGCTGCAAACTTAATTATCACAGATAATCAAAATCAACCTCAACCAGTTCCTGAGCCAACAGCTTTACTGTACTGGTTAACAGGCGGACTTGCAACAACAGGAAGATTCAACTTCTTAAAAAGATTTTTTAACGGAGCTAACGCTTAATTAAAAGATCAACAAATTAATTTAACAAAGAAAAAACCTCCTATTATTAATTTAACAGGAGGTTTTTTTTTGGAAAAACGCCCGTAATACCCTTACTCAAACAGCGCTGGCTGTAAATATCAGCGTTTTATTCAATTAACGAAAACTTATTTTTGATTGATATATATGTTAACTTTTTAAACTTTTTTACCAAAATTTCAACAATATTGTAAATTTAGGGTTGTAAAAATTTTTAAATGGTATATAGTATATAGTAAAGTAAGATTTTAATATCTTCTACCCCTGTATAAATTGGAGGTCAGGCTTTGAATAGTTGTAAGATAAAGAACATAATTGAGAATAGTATATCAAACTCTACAGACAAACTTGAAAAACAAATTGAAATAATGTTTGTAACATCTGACAAAACAGATAAAATTCAACTATCAGGACAAGGCGCTGTAAAAGTTACAGTTGCTGTATAATATTTAATTTCTCCGCTTAAGTTAAAAGTTTGCTTGCTTAAAATAACTTGGTCTTAACTAACTCGAATTGCTAATTAACTTGAGTTGCTAAATAAATAATTTTATATTTGGCGTAGCGGCTGGCGAAGCCAGCCGCTACGCCAGTTTAAGGACATGCAGCTCGCAGGCTTTGCCTGCGAGCTGCATAAAAATTAAAATAAAATCTTAAGCTATTTCAGCGTTTCGACTAATTAGCAATTCAAGTTAATTAATTTTTTTAATCGTCATTCTGAGCGCTCTGCCCGAAGAATCTTGTTGTATATAAGCCACAAGATATTTCGCTACGCTCAACATGACATTTTTTTAGCTCTACATGACGACAAAATTAATTTTACAAAACCTAGCTATCTTTATGCAAATGCTTATAAAGTTTATAACCCCTGTATTTGCCTATAATCCTTGCTAGCTCGGATTTATTGGCGTTCATTATTCCCTCTAAGTCCCCAAAATGTTCGAAAAGAAGTTTTTTACGGGAAATTTCCAAGCCGGATATCTCATCAAGCATGGATTTTATAGAAGTTTTTTCTCTTAATTTTCGATGATAATTTATCGCAAATCTGTGCGCCTCATCCCTTATCTGTTGAAAAAGGAAAAGCGCTTTTGAGCCTTCAGGAAAAATTACAGGCGTTGATTTTCCGGGAAGATATATTTCTTCAAATTTTTTCGCCAATGAAACAATTGACAGCTCATTTAAGCCTAATTCGTCAAGAACCTCTATTGCGGCGGAAAGCTGTCCTTTTCCTCCGTCAACTATAATTAAATCCGGAATCTTTTTATCGTTTTCCGCAACCTTTGTTTTTAAAATATATTGATATCTTCTTTTAATTACCTCTTTCATGCTGGCAAAATCGTCTGTGTGTCCTTCTATAACCGTTCTTATTTTGAATTTTCTGTAGTCAGACTTATAAGGCTTGCCGTTGATAAACACAACCATACTTGCGACGGTATTTGTGCCCTGAATATGTGAAATGTCAAAACATTCGATCCTGTTTGGAAATTCCGGCAATTCCAGCTTTTCCTGAATATAAGCGCCGATGTCGTTCCAGTCGTTCTGAAGATTGTTAATTTCAATGAGCTTAAAGTTTTCAAACGATGCCTGGACATTTTTTTTCGCCATTTCAACCAGTTCAAATTTTTTCTGAAGTTTTGGATTAATTACAATTACTTTACTGCCTCTTTTCGCTGAAAGCCATTCAGTTATAATTTCTTCATCATTTTTTTCCATTTCAATATCTACCAGCAACTCTTTAGAGATTTCTGAACCGTCTATAAGCTGGTAATATTCTTGTATAAAAGCAATAAAAGCTTCATAAGGCGAATGGATACGGTTAAGCTTAATATCAAAATCTTCTTTTGCTATCAAACGTCCCTCTCTGATTTTTAAAAGAGCAATAGCCATTAACAAATCGTCATTTTGGTATACGATAATATCCTGATTAAGCGTGGTATTCTCGGAGATCACTTTTTGTCTTGTAACGGCTTTCATAACGTCAAAATAGCTGTCCCTGTATCTTGCGGCTTTTTCATATTCCTGTTTCTCCGCCAAAACCTCCATGCGGGTTTTAAGTTCTTCCATCAGTTTGTTTTGTTTGCCTGAAAGAAATAATTCAACAAGTTTTACTGTTTTATTATAATCTTCGGGCGATACAAACTTCTGGCATGGCGCAAGACATTTGCCGATCTGATAATACATGCATGGGCGGTCTTTAAACCTTGGTGTTTTGCATTGTTTAAGAGGAAAAATGTTTTTAATAAGCTCCAGTGTTGAATACATCGCCCTTGAATCTGTATAAGGTCCGAAATATTTACCTTTTTGAACTTTTTTATCCGCTTTTCTTGTAATGATAATGCGGGAATATTCCTCGTCGGTTATTAAAAACCAGGGGAATCTTTTATCATCTTTTAAAAGCACGTTATATTGCGGTTTATGCTTTTTTATAAGCTGGGATTCAAGTATTAACGCCTCAATTTCTGAATCCGTAATTATAAATTCAAATCTTTGTATTTGGGGAACCATAACCGTTAATTTGGGCGAATCATGACGTTTTGTGAAATAGCTTTTCACACGTTTGTTTAAATATTTAGCTTTTCCTATGTAAATAACTTCATTTTTATTGTTATACATAAGATAAACCCCTGGCGCATCGGGGAGAAGTTTTAAAGATTCATTAATTGAAATATTTTTTTCCATAATTTATAAATATATTATAGCTTAAATGAATTTTTGTTTTTTACTTGAAACGTCAGGCGGCATAGTATAGATTGGCATAGTATAAAATTTATCGAGAAACATCTTTATTTATAATATCCCCACGCTTGGCTGTTTCAAATTTAAATTCAAACTTATACTTATCAATCTTTTTAATATCAAGAATTTCTTCCGGCATGCTATTTAAAAGTTTTCTGCTTAAATTATTAGCCATTTTTTCAACTTTATCAATATCTTCAGGATTTACACCGGTCTTTTCTGCTCCGGCTTTGCGTATTTTATTTTCAAGTTCGGTCAGTTCTTTTGGAAATAACCCATTTTTCAAATGAACGCTATACGATTCACCTGTTGAGATTCTTTGGATTATAAATCCATCGCCGATTTCAGGCTGGATGCTTAATGTTCCAAAGTTGGTTCTCGTTCCTGTTAGCGTTGATATAGCGTCAACCCAGCAGGGACCATTCTTTGAAACAGCTCTTAAATCGGTTCTGTCAACAATTCCATCAGGAAAAAGCTTTTCAAGAACCGCTTTTATCTGAATATAAGAAATCACAAGCCCATCGCATAAATGACCATGAATAAGAGCGAGGTCTTTAAGAGTTATTTCTTTTGTCTTTAAGGCATACCTGCCTAATGCGCTTTCGGTATCCATGACTTTTATTGATTGATTATACCTTGCATTAACCGCCCAATCAGGGTAATACCATTCTGAAATACTATTTCTATTAATATTACAGGAGCTGATTAATACTGAAAGCAAAATTATAAGTAATAATAATCTAATTCGCTTCATTCTCGTTTCTCTATATTTATAAACCAAAGATATGCGTTGCGATATAAAAGATTCCCGCAAGAATAAAGACTCCTCCGGTAATTTTTCTCATCCAGAACTCAAATTTTACAAGCTTATTGTAAGCTTTACTAACTGAATTCATACTGAATGCAATGATAAATGCAAATAAAATTACCGGAAGACCTGTTCCGATTCCGTATAAAAGAGGTAAAGTTATTCTGGAATTATGCTCAAGCGACAGGGAAATAAGGCTTCCAAAGAAAAGAGCCGCTGAAATTGGGCAAAATGAAAGGGCAAAAAGTATTCCAAGCAACATTGACCCTATTATCCCAAACCTTGAAGCTTTATCCTGAAGGTTTCCCCCTGTAATTCCGGCGGAAAAACTTAATTTAATAACTCCAAGCAGGATTATTCCCACTATAATTAAAACAGGACCAAGAATTATGCCCATGTATTCCTGAAGAAAGTTCGCCACGGATGGAACCGATAAAAGCCCCGCCACAATTAGCATTCCGACAAGCGCATAACTTAATGCCCTGCCAAATGTGTATAAAATCCCTGAAAATACTGTTTTATACGGGCAGGAAAAGTTTTTGCCTATATATGAAACAGCGGCTATATTTGTTGCAAGCGGGCATGGGCTGATTGAAGTTAATATGCCCAGCCACAAGGCTGAAAACATTGCCAGTAACATCTTGATTACTCCTTGATTTTGTTGATTTCTTCAGTAATATATTTTTTGAATTCTTTATCAGTTCCTAATTTTGTCCAGATTTTATCCAGATTTTTGGATTTAATTTCTTTTCCGTCTTTAACTTTTGATAAGACAACGGATTTTGTATAAAGCCCGTAATCTTTATAATAATGTTTGTTTTCGGGTTTATTCAGATCAACCATTTTAAATTCTACGTTAGGGTTATTTAACGAGCTTACAGCTTCTTTTGTGTAGCTTTCAATCTTTTCACAACTTGCGCATCTTGGTTTTGCGTAGAAATAGTATACAGTAACCCCATTTTGTTTCTGAACAACAGTTTTTACCGGCGCAATATTTTTTTCTGCTTTTGCCCATGGATAATTAAATTTAAACCCACATAAAAATAATGCGGGAATAAGCAAAATTCCTGCCAGGAATAATTTTTTGTTAAACATTTTAATACCTCTTTCTTAATTTCGTTAACTTTAGCTTTAGGGTACTTCTTAAAAACAAATGAATTTTATTGTTTATATCTACCCCCCCTGCTCCCCTTCAAAGGGGGGAGGAGTCTGTGCGTAGGGGCTTCGCCCCTACGCCAAATCCCAATCAAATTTTATGAAAATTTCAATTTATAAAAGAGCTTTGATTTCTTCAATTGACGGCGCTTTTCCTGAAACTTTCACCTGACCGTCAACAGCAAGGGCAGGCGTCATCATGACGCCAAAGTTCATGATTTCTGTAATATCTTTAATCTTTATAAGTTCATATTCAAGCCCCAACTGTTTAGCCGCTTCTTCTGCCGCCTGGGCTAGTTTTTCGCATTTTGGACAACCTGTCCCTAAAATCTGTATTTTTTTCATTTTATCCTCCTAATTCATTATAATATTAAGTTATAGCGATTTGCATTTAATCAAGCATTATTTATTTGATGCTAAATTGATTGCAGCTTGGTATTACAATCAAAAGAGCGCTTCTTTTTTTAAAAAAATGTTCCATATACATATCCTGTTAATGTTGCCATTAAAATTACCAGAGAAACAAATATAACGGTTTTTTGCGTTCCCATAACGCTTCTTATCACAAGCATATTTGGAAGCGAAAGAGCTGGTCCCGCAAGAAGCAGGGCAAGCGCAGGTCCTTTTGCCATTCCGCTGCCGATTAAACCTTGCAATATCGGCACTTCTGTAAGCGTTGCAAAATACATAAACGCTCCCACAAATGAAGCAACGAAGTTTGATAAAATTGAATTATCTCCCACCAGCATTGTTATCCACGCAGAAGGAATCACACCCTCATTGCCAGGTCTTCCAAGCAGTAAGCCTGAGATTAAGACGCCAAATAACAATAAAGGCATTATCTGCTTGGCAAATCCCCATGTAACGCTTAACCATTGATTGCTTTCTTCTTTATTTTTAACAAAATCAGGAAGCATAAAAGCAAATAATGCCGCAAATACAGAAGTAATAATCCATTTTGATTCAAACACAGCCGCAAATAAACCCTCGCTGGTCTTAGGGTTGCCCCAGTTGGCGAAAACAAGGATCGCAACCATTATAAGAAAAAATGCCGCATTCTGCCACAAAGGTCTTGTTACTTCAGGTTCCGGCAACATCGCCTGAGATATAGCTTTATCGCTTTCCTCTTTTCTGTAAATAAGATGCATCGCAAGTCCTATGACGATACTGAATACAATTGCGCCTAGCGCTCTTGCGATTCCCAATTCAAAGCCCAGAATTCTTGCAGTAAGAATAATTGCAAGAATATTTATTGCAGGTCCCGAGTAAAGAAAAGCGCATGCCGGACCTAATCCTGCTCCCATTTTATAAATTCCCGCAAATAAAGGTAAAATTGTGCACGAGCAAACCGCAAGAATTGTTCCTGAAAATGCGGCTACGCCATAAGCAAGAGCTTTATTCGCTTTAGCTCCAAGATATTTCATAACAGAATTCTGACTGATAAAGACTGCTATTGCGCCTGCTATGAAAAATGCGGGAACAAGACATAATAAAACGTGTTCCTGCGCGTACCATTTAGCTAAATGGAGCGATTCCATTACGGCATTGTCAAATCTTGCGCTCCCTACAGGGAGAAAAAAGAACAGTAAAAATACTGAAATTATTGCGATAAGCGGTTTTAATTCTTTTTTCCAATCCATAAAAACTTCCTCCATATTTAATTTAATTTTATTATACATTATTATATGGCAAAATTGCCATATAAGGTTAAAAAATTCTTATACCAATCAATAAAATAAATCGGTAAATAAAAAAGATGGTTTTTAAAAATCCTTAATTAGCCGGTGTTTTGTTGCGCAAGCGGGAGTTTTAACTCATTCATGCTCCGAAGGCAAAACACCGGCTACACCCTTACTCAGCCCGCGCCGCCCGCAGGGCGGCGCGGGCTATAGATATTAGCTTTTTAGCAAATTAACGAAAACTTATTTGGATTGGTATAACTTGAGTTTTTAAATAAATAATTTTATATTTGGCGTAGCGGCTGGCGAAGCCAGCCGCTACGCCGTTTTAAGGGCATGCGGCTCGCAGGCTTTGCCTGCGAGCCGCATAAAAAAT
>Ga0209202_1001977_pt1 | contig 11734 bp, 10 predicted proteins | sample AD_UKC032_MetaG_FD_184416 | JGI IMG/M metagenome (GOLD analysis project Ga0209202, IMG submission 184416) | Active sludge microbial communities of municipal wastewater-treating anaerobic digesters from USA - AD_UKC032_MetaG (SPAdes) (version 2) | ecosystem: Engineered > Bioreactor > Anaerobic >... | reverse complement strand
CATATAAGCGCTTGAATATCTCTGTTCCAGCCACTTCCTAACCGGAGAGGTTCCTATATACATCCCTTTCCAGGCCCTGGCTTTTCTTTTTATCTTCCTTATAACGAACCGTGCGTAGCCCCTCTCACCTTCCACTGTCACGAACATCAGGCAGCGGCTGCCCTTCCTGAATCCCAGCATCTGCAGCGCCCTGTCTGCAATGGTGCCGTCGAATCCGCTTGTCCGGAATGCAATATCAGTTTCGTCGGGATCGGATATTCGGAACAGGTGGGGTTTACCGCATTCCGCCTGTATGATGGTGCGCATAGCCTCAACCGCTGCTTCAAATGATCTGAAGATGAAAGCGGCAGAGGCTGTGTTCCCGGGGGCATAATTGAAGATGTGGAGTGTGGCCTCGGTGATCACCCCCAGTGTTCCCTCGGCACCGGCGAAGAGCCTGAAGATATCCCAGCCCTGTGCTGTGCGGGGAAAATCTTTCGTCTCTATGATCCCTGCGGGTGTTACTGCCTTCACGGCCACAAGCATATCCTCAATCTTTCCATACCCTGTTGATGCCTGTCCTGCCCCCCGGGCAGATATCCATCCTCCCACGGTTGAATATTCAAATGACTGCGGGAAGTGGCCGCAGCTGTAACCCTGCCTGTTGAGCTCCTCCTCCAGCGCCGGCCCGTACATGCCGGCCTGCACGGTCACAGTCTTGTTGACTTTATTGACTGCGAGCACCTTATTGAGATGTTTAGTGAGATCGAGGGCAATGCCTCCGGCAGGTGCGCGTACTGCACCCGTGACCGAAGAGAGTCCGCCGGCAGGTACAACGGCTATCGCCTCGCTGCTGCAGTACCTTATAATTTTTTCTACTTCTTCATGGGTTCGGGGAGCCACTACAGCATCAGGGGGATCAGGCACGAGACCAAGACGCAGGTCAAGCAGCTCTCCGTAAAACTTTCCGCATGAAAAACGAGCCCGAGACAGGTCATCCGCAAGTACGTTCTCCGCACCCGACACGCTCCTGAAAAAGTCAAACTGCACCGGCTTGAGCATCGGAGGTTTCTCAAGCCTCACAGGCTCTGTTCCCGGCAGGTGCCTTCCCTTAAAATCCTCATCCGACAGCCCGAATTTCTCCCTGATCAGGTCAGCCATATGATGGCTGATGCCCTCCTCCCTCTTGTCTCCCCACTTCAGGATGTGACGGTAACTATTCTCTTTGTGCATGTTGTCAGAATAAATCATAAACTCTCATGAGTGAAGCAATCTCATCCTCTTTCCTTCTTTCGTTCCATCCCATCATGCCGGCAGCCAGCGATGCGATCTTATCAATCACAGCCTTGCCGGGATTTCCCAATGTGCCGATGCCGGTCCTCCGGAGCATTATATCCCTCAGGGTCTTGGCGCTCTCGTACTGTATCGCGTAAACCACCTCAGCCAGTATCTCGCCGTCATGACTTACCTCTTCGGCAAACCTGGGATTACTGCGGGCAATGCGGAAGACAACCTGGCTCTCAGTGCCGTAGTTACGGCTCACATACTCCACAGTATTGCGGCTGAAGTCCTTGTAGTTCAGGTGCTGCCTGATCATAAACTGCTTCATGTCACGGATCTCGCAACCCGAGAGATACAGGTTATCAGAGACGGGGTCCGACAGGGTCCGGCTGAGCTTTACCGAGATCAGCCTCAGCACCTCGCGGGCAAGGCTGCGGCTGGTTGTGTACTTGCCTCCCTCGACGGTGATCATCCCGTCTATTCCGTCAACGGCATTGTCATATACTTCATATTTCCTGGACGTTTCATAGGAGCCCTTCGTCTGGTCATCAACCAGCGGACGAAGGCCGCCATAGGCATGGATTATATCTTCACGCGAAATCTTCCGGCCGTAATTGGTGTTCACATTTTCAATAATCTCATCAATACTTTCCATTGATACCTTGTACTCATCGGGGTCACCCAGGAACTCCTTGTCGGTTGTGCCGATGAGCGAGTGTTCGCGCCAGGGCATTATCATCATATGACCTCCGTCAGCCTTCTGCAGCGAGACCACATGATTGCCGGCGATTTTCTTCGTGATTATATGGATCCCTTCCGACCGTTTGACGCGGTGTTTAGACTCTCCATCGCCGGCGGCGAGGCTCAGTATCTTGTCAGCCCATGTGCCTCCGCAGTTGACTACCAGTCCGGCATGAACCTCCCTGGTCCTGCCGGTGAAGATATCTTTCACCCTTACTCCTGTAATCTTCCTCCCATCACCAAATACGAATCCTTCCACGGGGGTATAATTGGAGACCGAGGCGCCGTATTCAGCAGCCGACTTGATGAAAGCCAGTGTCAGTCGCTCGGGGAAGATACTCTGATAATCAAAGAAATAGAAGGCATTCCGCAGGTTTTCCTTCTTCAGGTTGGGTTCCACCCTGATTGTTTTCCTGTGGTTTATCAATCGGTGGTTCTCCAGTTTCTTGCTTCTGTCCCATGTGTCTTTCTTATCGTAGGAGAGGGCGTCATAGAGGTACATACCCATCAGCATCTTCCAGATATTCCCTCTCCATCGCTTGTACATGGGCAGGATGAAAGGGAGCGGGTAGACGAAATTCGGGGCTATATTGCCAAGTATCCGTCGTTCGCGGAGCGATTCGCGTACCAGTTTCAGTTCGCCATTGGCGAGATAACGGAGTCCGCCGTGGATGAGTTTCGAGGTGGCAGCAGAGGTGGCGCCGCCATAGTCTTTCTTCTCGAAGAGTGCTACCGAGAGGCCACGTGCAGCCGCGATATAAGCAACGGCTGCACCGGTGATGCCTCCGCCGACAATAACCAGGTCAAACTTATCAGGCCCCCCTTCTTCAATATACCTTTTAAGCATAATTGATCAGTCAGTTTAAAACGACGCTGTAAGTTAGTCGAAAAAGCCGAAAATACTCATGAGGCGGATCATTTCCTCCCCCGGAAAAAAGTTTCCCCGCTGCGAGTCGTCGCGCAGCGGGGAAAACCGCAACAAATGGGAGGCGGGAAGAAACTGATCCTCACCATTGCAGAAATACCTCACGGGCAGGTCGCCGCAGGCGCTTCGCCCTGCGAATTCTATGACCTGAACAGCTTGTACCTGGCCGAGACAATCATCAGCGCCGCCAGCAGCACAAACAGCCCGATATTACCGGCAAGGAATGCGTAATCCTTCATTGCAAGCAGGAAGAAGATGAACACATATAGTCCAGTCAACAGGCCGCTTATCAGCAGCGTCATCCAGCCCTTCTCAAGCAACGACCTGAAGAAAAAGGTGAGCAGACCGATTGTGGCCACCGCGGAGATGAGGTAGGCGGGGTTGAACCCGATGTGCTCACTCAGCGCGGTCAGAAGCGAGAAGAACATGATAAGAGCAAGCGCCACAAGCAGATAATAGAATATATGTATTCTCTGTGACGACCGCAGTTCAATGATTATAAGCACCAGAAAGGTGAGGGCTATGAAGAGCAGTCCGTATTTTGCGCTGCGTTCTGCCTTGGTGTAATGGTCCGCTTCCAGGATCAGGTCAACACCAAAGGCATCGTCGGCAGGGGTATAACGCTTACCCTCCCACACCTGCGGAAAACTCCTGTTAAGATGAGTAACAACCCAGCTGGCTGTAAATCCGTTGTCTGTCACGTCACGTTCTGCCGGCAGGAAATTCCCTGTAAATGAGGGCGCATTCCATTTAGATGAAAGGGCAACCTCTGTGTTTCGCCCTACAGGAGAGAATGCCACGCTGCTGCTTCCGCGAAGGCCCAGTTTCAGTCTGAACTCCCCTCCGGCTTCTGCCAGTTTCGAAGGGTCGACTGCATACGGGAAAGAGATTCCCTTGTCAAACAGATCAGTCTGTCCGGCACCGGGGATTGCGCTGATGACCTTTCCTGCTATGGAAAGCTCTGCCCTGTCACTGATACCTTTATTGTCGGAGACGCCAAGGGATATATAAGCCTTGTTCCACTCCCATGTGTAATCGTTGAGATGTTCATATCCGGCAATTGTGAAGGTTCCCGATATCTCCATGTCCGAGTCATAGACCACGGTCTCATAGATGCCCCTGTACCTCATCTCGGGCTCAAGCACACCGTTGACCCTTAGTTCATCGGGCAGGATGTGCATTGTAGTGGTTACGAACGAGCCGTCATTGGCAACGACACGCGTTCCAGGCACATTCAGGACCGGGCCGGTTACAGTCTGAGCCGATGCCCACAGGGCACCTATCTCGTTCCGGGCTGTCTCTGCATTCGCCGAACGCTCCCTGATCACCTCCATAATCAGCGCAAGCGGGATGAGCAGAATAATGCCCATTGCTCCGATGAGGACCATCTTGATGGTCATCGATTCATACCATTTTTCCTGTTTTAAGTTTCCTGTTTCCATGTTTATTGAGTTGATTAAAGTACTTTGCGTTTCAAAGTCTGTATATAAAAAAATTATTGGTTTCTTATCAGTTCCTCGAGGGCTTTCAGGTGACTGCTGAAGCTCTCCATACCCTCTTCCGTAATTGAGTAGCTGGTATTGGGCTTTCGGTTTATGAAGCTCTTTTCCATCCTGACATAACCGGCCTCCTCAAGAGCCCGCAGATGGCTGGCGAGATTCCCGTCAGTCACTGCAAGCGTTTCCTTCAGGCCGGTGAAGTCCATGCCCTGATTGACCGCCAGCACCGACATGATGCCAAGCCTGACGCGGCTCTCAAAGGCCTTGTTGAAGTTTGCAAGTATCTGTTTCATCCCCTGTATCTGAGATGCATGAACAGGCCGTAGCAGATGTGGATCACACCGAAACCTGCGGCCCATATTATTATTGTCCACTGAGGAAGGAGGAGGCATGCCAGCCCTGTGACAACCTCGAGCACTCCGAGCCAGTGTATCTCCCCGAAGGTGAATTTCCCTGCGCTCATCATAGCTACACCATAAAATATAAGGGTTGATGCCGCCGTCACGTTTGCCGGCACGGTTCTGACTGTAAACAACACAAAAAGACCACCTGCGGCAAGAGGTATCAGTAGACTTATAAGCATCCGCCTTGTCACCGGTGTCCAGGCTTTAATCCCGCTCCTCTTCGCCTTGCGCGAAGAGAGGATGACTGCTCCGGAGAAAGCCACCACCAGGACCACTGCCATTGCTGCAAACAGTTTTGCTGCCGGTGCCGTTCCGGCTTCGCCGCCCGCCAGGGGCCTGAGGTACCAGTCGGTATGCGGACTGTTCCCTGTTATTATCAGGTGTGCAATAATGGCCCCGGCAATACCGGCCACTCCTGCAACAATACCTGATAAACCGCTGAGTGAGAGAAACCTGGATGATTCCTCCATGAGCTTGCGGATAACCCTGATATCCTCCAGGGGCTGGTCTGACTGATTATTCATTGTATTTTGTAGTACTTTGCGCTACAAAGTTAAATAACATTTTAAATTGCTGCAAGAAAAAGTGTGAATTTTTTTTTGTGCTCGCTAAAAAAGGGTGATGACAGCCCTGAAGACAATCTTTTCAATAAAGCTGCATCTCATACTGCACCCCCTCAACCGGGTATTCTCCGATAGTAAGTGAATCCTGGGTAAATGAAAGGGCTCCCACTATCCCGAGCCCGTTGGTTACATTTGTATACACCGGTACAGGTTCAGCAAGCGGATTGTCCTGTGTCTGCTCATAAGCCGAGTATGACTGCAGGAAAAGATAGAGATCCCTGGTTATTGAGTTTAACCTGAAGAGTGCGAGGATAAACTCATAATACTCAGTCCTGACATCCATTCCGCTGTAAGTAAGACTGAGAGTATACTCCCTGCCGCGAATAAGCTCATCATTGAAGATAAGGTATTCATTCTGCAGGTACATGCCAAAAAAATCATCCTCCTTCACTGGTGTTATGATCGGATCGTTAAGTGCGCCATAGCTCAGGTCATCTGCCCTGATATAAACCTTTTGTTCAGGATCAAAAGGCTGGCTGTGATCACCGTAATAGATACCAAAACGTGCCGGTGCCGTGAACCTGTAGTAGTTGTCCTCGTCAGCCGGATCGCGGAATCGCAGTTTTACATTCATCTGCCTGAAGCCGTAACCTGTATCTGCGGAACTTGTGTCAGCCAGCTCGATTTCTACCGGGGCGGGAAGGCTCGTCTCTCCATAAGCTGTCCTGAAGCCCGGGATCTGTACCTCGATACGATATTTATGCCCGTACTCAGGTTTGCTGGTCTGTGAGGTGTATATCGAATAGGGGCTCACCGGCGCATCATCATTCCCTGATTCAGAATCCATGTATGCGAGCGTCTCCAGTAGCTCGCCGTCGCGGTACACCCGCACAACGGCATCCCTGATCTGTTCCGGCTCCCACGGCACCTGGAAAACGGAATGGCTTACGGACACTGATACCGATATAAGACTGTCAGGTTGAAGCAGGGCATATATGACCGTCTTAGGCTCCGTCTCCGGACCTTTGTAGTCTATAACAGTCTCGCAGGAGACTATGGCAAGGGCAGTCATCGCTGCAGCCACAAAAGAGTTTACTATCCTGATGATCTTCATGGCCGTCAGAATTTATATGAATATGAGACTGACGGTATGATCGGAAAAACGCTGATCTTCCTCAGTTCCGGCTTGCTGTAGTAACGCATCATTCCGGGGTTGGCAGGATCAGGTTCCTCAATCCACCTGGTACTCCAGTAAACAAAGAACGGATTAAGCCGGTTGTAGGCATTGTATACCGAGAAACTCCATGTACGCAATCCGTGTTTCTTCTGTTTGTGCAGGTTAACACCCAGGTCGAGCCTGTGGTAAGCGGGCAAACGATAGTTATTGCGCCCCGGAAAATCAGTTATATTGTCATACCATGAACCACGGGTGTAGAGATTCCCGGGAGGGTACTCAGATGCACCCAGGGTGGCAGCTGTGCCGGTTCCGTAAACCCAGACAAGGCCAGCATCAACCCTGTCACTGAACTTATGGGTCAGTGCCAGGCTGACATCATGCCTTCTGTCATACTTTGCGGGGAACGTCCTTCCGTAATTAAGGTTTTCGAACTTCCGTTGAGTCCATGAAAGAGTATAGCCTATCCAGCCTGTCAGTTTTCCATAGCTCTTTTCAATCATGAACTCTGCACCGTAAGCCCATCCCCTTCCTTTTTCAACCTTTGACTCCCACCCTGAGCCAGTACCTCCGAAGAAAGCTCCCTCCTTATACTCGATCAGGTTATCCATGGTCTTGTAGAATGCCTCCACCGTCACCTCAAGGTCTCCTGGGATAAGGAACCCTGAACCTATTGCAACCTGGTGCGAGACGGGGGGCTCATATCGCCTTGTAACCGGTAGCCAGAGATCTGTCGGCAGGCTGATGGCGGAGGTGGTAAGCAGGTGAACGAACTGGGCCATCTTGCTGTATGAAAGCTTGAACGACAGATCATCGGTAGCCATGTACCGGAGCGAGAGCCGCGGCTGGAAGACAAAATAATTCGTGTCCTGAACATTGAAGTATGACAGGCGCACCCCGGCATTCATCTTCAGCCTTGACGTAAGGTCTATGTTATCTTCGGCATACATGACGAGCTCATTGGCCCTTACCTTCATGTCTCCCACGATAGTATCCAGCCCCTCGCCGGGCTGCTGCGTACCATACCTGAAGGTTGTAACACCTGGACTGAAGTGGTGGAAAGTATAGCCTGTTCCGAACTTGACCGAGTGCCGTGTCGACAGGAAATAGTCGAAGTCGATCTTCGCCCCTACATCTTCTATCCCGGAGAAATACCTGAAGTAATCCGTTTCCTTTACATGTGAATTGAGTTCCTCGGCAGATGATTCAATTGTCACATCGAAATCATACTTGCTGTAGGTGATTGTTGTATTGCTGAAAAGTTTATTTGTAATCAGATAATTCCATCTCAGGGCAGTAATTATGTTCCCCCACCCCAGGCCGTAGCTGTCTTTAAATTCCATCCTCATGTCAGGCTCGCCCTCGTAATTAGGTCTGTATGTGTTCCTTGAATAAGCCCTGTCACGGCCGAGGTATGAGCTCAGGTAGAGTCTGCTCTTCTCAGAGAACTTATGATTGATCTTTGCATTGAGGTCATAGAAGTAATAACCTCCTGTAGTCTTGTCTTCCTGTCCCTGGTTGTATTTCATGATGAAAGGCCTGGCCAGGACGTCATAATATGTACGCCGGCCAGAGATCACGAATGAGGTTTTGTCTTTTAATATCGGCCCCTCCATTGAAAGTTTGGAAGAGATAAGCCCGACAGCTGCATTTCCGTGGAACTCCTTTTCATTGCCTTCCTTCATGCGTATGTCAACCACTGACGAGAGCCGTTCGCCGAACCGGGCGGGGAATCCTCCCTTGTAAAGCTGGACAGACTTGACCGCGTCCGGGTTGAATACTGACATAAATCCGAAGAGGTGGTTGGCGTTGTAAACAGGTACCCCGTCGAGCAGGAACAGGTTCTGGTCAGGGCCGCCGCCGCGTACGTAGATGCCGGTGGATCCTTCGGTGCCCGACTGTACGCCGGGCAGCAGTTGTATCACCTTCAGCACGTCGGCCTCGCCGAAGATAACAGGCAACCTGAGGAATTTCTCGACGGGTATGTCTATCATGCTCATCTGGGTGCTTTCGATCTTTGTCCTTCGGCCGGAGGCCGTTATGGTTACCGCGTCAATCTCGCTTGATGACATCCTGAGGCTGAAGTTGATTACAGTGTCGCGTGAGAGCTGCAAAGCCACGGTATCAGGGCTGTATCCAAGGTAGGATACGATCAGTTCAGCCCTGCCTTCCGGGAGCGGGAGGCTGAAGAAACCGTAGCTGTTTGTAATTGTGCCGGTGAATGAGGCTCTTTCATAGACCGTGGCGTCTATCATCCTTTCGCCGCTGAGGGCGTCTGTTACGTAGCCGCTGACAATTACCCTCGGGGTTGTTGCCGGGGAGCCGGCTGCACTCCGCTGTGCCTTCAGTGGCAGGGCCAGGACGAATGCTGCTAGTGCGGTACAGAGAAGGATGCGCATATGGATCAGAAGCCGGTTGTCTCTTTCAGGAATTTCCGGACGGCTCTCTTCTCCTCGAATTCGAGCATGCCGGTGGGAAGGCGATGGGTTATTCCGGTCTTCATGACAATCCTTACAGAGTTTTCGTCTGCCAGGATCTCATCGATCTCATGAATCGGAATTGTTATCCTCAGGGGTTTTGTATACCATGAGATTGTCAGTACTCCCTTATCGATTGTCAGCCTGTTGACCATTGTGCCGAAGTTGAGGGTCATGAAACCCAGGCCCAGCAGCAGCAGGGCAACAATCTGGATCCAGAATGCCCACGCTTCTTTGTCTCCCGTAATGATTATGACAATGACCATGACCAGGCATACGATTCCCAGGTAGCGGTAGATCCGTTCATAAAGAGAGTTCCGCAGTACGAGCTGTTTCATTACAGGAGGATTATCATTGTAAAGATATGAAATTCTGCTAACCGGCAGAAGGAGTGATGCGGTGTCAGCCAATTACTGAAGCAAGATTGCTGTATAATTAGCTTTACGTGGGGGGAGGATGCCTTACAGACCTGTATTTTCCTTAAGGAATCTGCGTGCGGCTCTGCGTTTGTCGGCGTCCATGAGTTTGACGGGCAGGCGGATTGTGTGGCCGTCTTTCATTTTAATGCGGATATATCGCTTATCCTCGGTGATCTCTGTGATCTGGTCAATGGGGAGATGTTTTTTAAAGATTTTTGTGTTCCATCTTACTGTGAGTATGCCGTGGTCAGCCGTGAGGCGGTTGATCAGGGCGCCGAAGTTCAGGGTAAAGAAGAGTATTGCAGCCAGGATAAAGAGCACCACCATTATCCAGAAGACGGCTCTTTTGGGGCTGTGCATGAACAGTTGCAGGCCCACGGAGAAGAGCAGCAGTCCTCCGAGGAAGCGGAAAACGTATTCCTGTGCCTTGTCTCGAATCACAAGTTGATTCATCGGGGGATTGGTTTGTTGCAATGCTAAGTTATAAAAATCCGGGGAGGATGGCAAGGATGCAGGTATGTTTAAGTAAATGGAGCTCTCAGCTTTTTGAATCAGGGAAGAATTTTGTAAAGAAGACCAATACGGCAGCGGTGATCACCCCGAAGTAGATTGGTAGATGCTTGTTCGCACGTATTGTCTATTCTTTCGTGCCATATTTATCTTAATATCAATGCCTTTGGTTCTTAAACATACAATCCTAACAAAAAAATTAAAAAATACTTGACTTGTGAAAGAATACTGCTTAAATTTAACTATCAATTGACTTCTAGTTTCGCTGCAGAAGACTGATAATACGCTTTTACTTGTCCTTAAGGCATTAATGATTACATGTAATTAATCACTTTGTGATGAATTTTATATGTTAAACCTTAAACAATTAAAAAATGAAAAAAGTGGAATTTTTCAATGTCTCGCGACTCAAGTTGGTTATCCTAATGAGCCTCGTCGTCTTCTTCATGACTGCATGTTCCAAAACAAATCAAGGATCCTTAGAAGAACTGAGAAGCTTCTACTCCGAACTTGGAAGCAATCATCAGATTGGTTTAGATTGTATTCTGGAGGATCTAAAAGGCCTTAATCTTAATCCTAATGAAAAACTTGATCTAGATCAATTGTCTACAGTAGTAAAGAAAACCAGTATTCGTTTTACGATTGAGAGATTAGGGTTGGATCCAGAAATTGAAAATGATCTCAATAGCATTCAAAAAGCTATGGATCTCTCAATTATGAAGAGCGATGATCCTCAAACAATAATCGATATGATGAATGGCCAGAGACCGCTTACTACTAATGAAGTTCATTATTTGACAAAACTTGATGTGATTCTCACAAATGTTTCAAGTGGTGTAGGTCAATGTGTGAACAGCATTAGAAATCTCGAATATGAAATATTCTCATCATGTTCAGATGAAGAGATCAATTTTCTTTTCACTGCAACAGCCATTGGAGCTAATTCAGTTGAATATTGGTATAATAATTATGATATTTGGGCAGAGGAATTACAGATGCCAGAATTGATTGACAAGAAAGGAATCAACCACAAAGACTGGTTTTGGTCATCATTGACACGGATGGGAAGAATGGATATTTTAGGAGGGATTACAGGTGCGGCATTAGGAGCCATAGCTGGAGGAGTCGGTGCAATCCCAGGCGCTCTTTCAGGGGCCTGTATCGCTTCGGGAAATTGTGGTCTTATGTGTCTATATGAACACTTGATTGAATAAATAAACTTTGCTATGAAAAAGAAGATTGTTCGGTTTTTTCTTGTTTCAGCTCTTTTCACTATTATGCTCTTTCTTGGTTCCTTGTTTTTTGATTTAGTTGATCAAAAAGAAAGCGACCTGGTTAGAGAAATAAAAGAGGCTCTGGTTGTTGGTGTTCTCTCCGGTTTCTTTTTAGTTTTCCTCACGAGTTTTTTCACAAATAGCGATAAGAAGTAGTTATTTTCTTAGTAAACGACTGAGTTTTACAGTAACCAGAAGGCCATTTCAGGACAAGCTTTACCGAAAACAGAACCAAACCTATTACAGGGGTAGGTTCTGTTTTCTTTGACATGATCAGATGTTATCATGAGATTTAATAATTATTGATAAAATTGAAATTTTCTAACAACAAAAAACTAGGTATTGATTCCCCTTAACCGATACAAAGAATGAAAGTGATTGAATCGGTAAGACAGGAACTTTCCTTAGATAGTTGATCCTTATTAACACTTAATAAACTGATTGTTAATAACTTAAGATGATATTGATCTTGATTTTTGTTTAGGTTT
>Ga0209202_1001976_pt1 | contig 11734 bp, 7 predicted proteins | sample AD_UKC032_MetaG_FD_184416 | JGI IMG/M metagenome (GOLD analysis project Ga0209202, IMG submission 184416) | Active sludge microbial communities of municipal wastewater-treating anaerobic digesters from USA - AD_UKC032_MetaG (SPAdes) (version 2) | ecosystem: Engineered > Bioreactor > Anaerobic >... | reverse complement strand
TCTGCTCAACAAGATGTACGGAACTTATGATGAAAAGTTTGCGTCCCTGCGTGTGCTGCTCGGTTTCATGTATGCGCATCCGGGGAAAAAACTGCTGTTTATGGGAAGCGAGTTCGGGCAATTTATCGAATGGGACTATCGGAAACCGCTCGATTGGTTTCTGCTTCAGTACGAGAAGCACAATCAGATGCGGCAATATGTTAAGGCACTTAATGCTTTTTATAGAGCTCATCCCGCCCTTTATTCGATTGAAGACGACTGGGATGGGTTTACCTGGCTTAATGTGGATAACGCTCTGCAGAGCTCGCTCGGTTTTCTGCGTCACGGAAGACAGCGGGCAACACCCTGCGTCTGCGCGTTCAACTTCACGCCGGTGCCAGTTGAGCGTTTTGTTGTCGGTTTACCCCGCGGAGGCAAGTTGCGGGAGGCGTTCAGCAGTGACGACGGACTGTTCGGCGGTGGCGGACGACATTCCACCGGCGACATTTCGGCCCTGCGGGAAGAATTTGCGGGGCATTCTTTCCGGGCCGTTATCGATCTGCCGCCGCTTTCAGCCGTCTATTTTGACTATTTCGAAAAGGAAGAGGGAATGACCCTATGAACGAAGAACTGCAGAAAATCCTGGCGACCTATGACAAAGAAACGCTTCCGCGGATACTCATGACCGGCGCGGAATGCACGCCGTTTGCCAAGACCGGAGGTTTGGCGGACGTGATCGGAACGCTGGCCAGGGAGCTTAAAAATCTGGGGTTTGATATCCGCCTCGCGCTGCCGTTCCACCGGGTTATCAAGGAACGGTACCATGAGCAGATTCGGCACATTGTCAGCTTCAGCGTCGATATCGGCTGGCATTCCCGTTACGTGGGTGTGGAACTCTACAACTGGGAAGGTATTCCGGTTTACTTTATTGACAATGAACATTATTTCGGCCATGCCATTTACTGCGGCGCCAATTTCGAAGGCGAACAGTACGCCTTCTTCTCCCGCGCGGTGATTGACGCGTTGCCGGTCATCGGCTTCGAGCCGGAGATCATCCACGTCAACGATTGGCACACGGCGATGATTCCCATGCTGCTCCAGACCCAATACGACCAACATCCGCAAGGGAAGTCCAGGACCGTCCTCACCATCCATAACCTCGGTTATCAGGGCCGGTTCGATTTCGGTTACGCGGCGCACCTCCTGGGTCTGGACGATAAATATTTCCATCAGGACTATATCGAGTTTCATGGCGACGCCAATTTCCTGAAAGCCGGCATTGTTTTTTCCGACAAGCTGGTCACTGTCAGCCCGACATATGCACAGGAGATCAGGATGCCATACTACGGAGAAGGTCTGGACGGTATTCTGCAGACGCGTGCCGATGACCTGATCGGCATCCTCAACGGCATTGATACCAAAGCCTTTAATCCGGCGGACGACTCCTTGATTCCCTATCCGTATGACGTTGCTTCTCTGCAGAAAAAAAAGAAAAACAAGAAATCCCTGATTGAAGAACTCGGGCTGGAGATTAGTCCGGCGGCGCCTGTAATCGGGATGGTGACGCGGCTGGCCAAGCAGAAAGGTATAGATTTGGTCCTTCACGTATTCGACGAAATTATGCATTCCGGCGCGGGCTTTATCCTGATCGGGACAGGTGAGAAAGAGTATGAGGATTTTTTCCGCGGCATTGCACACCGCACGGGAAACCGGGCGAAAGGCCTGACCCTGTTTGATGACCGGCTGGCTCGTCGGATCTACGCCGGAAGCGATTTTTTCCTGATGCCGTCCTTGTTTGAGCCGTGCGGCCTTGCACAGATGATCGCGCTACGTTATGGAACGCCGCCCATTGTCCGCGCTACGGGCGGCCTGAGAGATACCGTCTGCCCGTACAATGAACACACCAACGTGGGCAACGGTTTTTCTTTTGACAACTATAACGCGCACGACATGCTTCATACGATACGCTATGCACTGAGCATTTACCAGCAAAAATCTCGGATGGCATCGCTTCGGAAACGGGCCATGAATCAGGACTGGAGCTTTCAAAAAAGCGCCCTAGCGTATGCGAAACTGTATGTCCTGACCTGCGCATAGCAAGCCGTCTGATTTTTGTTGACAGGCTATGAATCGTCAAATAAAAAGTAGCATATTGCACCGGTATTCAAATTGCGACGTGCAAAGGTAGTTCAGTGGATAAGAGAATTTCTGAAATCAAGGCAACGATCGAAACAAAATTAAAAAGACATTACGGACGCACGTTCGAAGACGCTTCGGATGAGGAAATGTTTCAGACGGTGGCGCTGAGCATTCGGGACATGATCCTCGAACAGTGGGCGCATGCCAGCAAGGACGTTAAGACCCGCGGGTGTAGGAAGCTCTGTTATCTGTCCGTTGAATTCCTGATCGGCCGGGCACTAGTCAACAACATGATCAACCTCGGTGTTCTGGATGACTACCGGGCAGTCATGGCCGAAATAGGCTATCCTTTTGAGAAGCTTGAGGAACAGGAGAACGAAGCAGCTCTCGGCAGCGGTGGGCTCGGACGCTTGGCTGCCTGCTTCCTGGATTCTCTGTCCACACTGAACCTACCCGTGACAGGCTACGGCATCCGGTATGAATACGGCATGTTTTCCCAGCGGATTGTGGACGGTGAACAGACGGAGGTGCCGGACAATTGGATGTGCAAAGGCGATATTTGGGAAGTCGAACGGCGCGAAGAACAGATTGAAGTGCGCTTTGAGGGCATGGCGGAGGAAATTTGGACGGACGAAGGCCTGACAGTTGTGCATAAAAACTTTCAGAAGGTGACCGCGGTGCCTTACGACATGGTTGTAATCGGCTATGACAGCCGCTTGCCGGCGAAGCTACGTCTATGGCGTGCGGAATATCCAGCCGGTTTTGATTTTCATGCGTTTAACAAGGGTGACTTTGTCTATATGCTGCAGCAAAAGGAGATTGCCGAATCGATATCCAAAGTGCTGTATCCCAAGGATGACCATATGGCCGGGAGATTGCTGCGTCTGAGGCAATATTACTTTCTCGCCTCTGCGACCATGCAGGACATCGTGCGCGAACACAAGAAGCTCTATGGCGACGTGCGTACGCTACCGGACAGAATCGTCGTCCAGATCAATGATATTCATCCGGCCTTGGCAATCCCGGAACTGATGCGCATCCTTCTGGATGAAGAGAATCTGGGATGGGACGACGCTTACATCATCACCAGCCGGGTATTTAATTACACCAACCATACCGTCATGCATGAGGCACTGGAGTCCTGGCCCGAGCAACTGTTCAAATCGATGTTGCCGCGCATTTACGCGATTATCTCCGAGATGAACGAGCGCTTCAGCCAGCAGCTCAGAAAAAAATTCCCGGATGATCGGGACAAAGTGTCGCACATGGCCATCATCGCCTACGGGGAAATCCGGATGGCCAACCTGTGCATCGCGGTGTCCAACGCCGTCAACGGTGTATCTCAGCTGCACGGCCGGATATTGAAAACCCGCACCTTCCGGGATTTTTATGTAATGTTTCCCAAAAAATTCTTTGCCATTACCAACGGGATCACCCCGCGGCGCTGGCTGGCAGCGGCCAATCCGGGTCTGTTCGACCTGATCTGCGATCATATCGGGGACGCGTTCATCCGCGACTACCGCGAACTGGAAAGATTGAAACCCCTGGCCGATGATCCATGTTTTCTGGCCGATTTTGCGCACGTCAAGGCGCAAAACAAGAAACGCCTGGCCAATCATATATGGCAAAAACAAAAACTGCCTATTGATGGTGCATCCGTCTTCGATGTACAGGCCAAGCGTCTCCACGAATATAAGCGCCAGCTGCTCAAAGTGCTCCACATATTGCATCTGTATAATCGCTTAACCTGCGATGAAGCTTATTCTCTGCCCCGGCCGGTCACTTTTTTGTTTGCAGCCAAGGCGTCCCCCGTTTACCGCAGAGCCAAGGATATTATCCGTCTCATTTCCGCCGCTGCCGCCCTGGTGGAATCGAATCCGCGCACGAGGGACAAGATGCGGGTTGTTTTCCTGGAGGACTATAATGTGTCCCTGGCCGAGCTGCTGATTCCGGCCGCGGACATCAGCGAGCAGATCTCGACGGCGGGATGCGAGGCGTCGGGAACCGGCAACATGAAATTCATGCTCAACGGCGCCGTCACGCTGGGCACTCTGGACGGCGCCAATGTGGAAATATTCGAACAAGTGGGGCCGGACAACATTTTCATTTTCGGCGCCCGGGCTGAGGAGATTGCCCGGATGGAAAATGAAAACACTTACAATCCGAAAGATCTCTTCGACCGGAATCCGGACATCCGCGGCGCGGTTTCGCGCCTGGTGGATGGAACGCTTCCCGGAGTTTCCCCCGAGCGGTTCCAGGACCTCTACCACTCCCTTCTTTTCGGTCATTACGACCGCGCGGACAAGTACTTTCTGCTGCATGACTTTGCCACCTATGGCGCGGCTTTTGAGGCCGTGCTGACTGCCTACACGGATAGCCCCGACTGGACAAGAAAGGCTGCGCTCAACACCGCTAGCGCAGGCTATTTCAGCGTTGACCGGACCATAGAAGATTACAACCGCCTCATTTGGGGGCTGAATCCCATCTGAGACCCGAAAAGGACGTCATCGATGCTGATCAACTATCGTCACGAACTACTGCACGATTCATCGCTCGATGAATTCCGCAATCCGGTCGGCGCCCTTCCGGACGGATCACCGGTCACGATACGCTTCCGTGCACGGCTGGAAAACGTGGGCGCTATTTACCTGTGCCTGTTTCGCAAAGAGCATCGTGAAGAGCGTGCCATGCGTCAGTCGGGCGACCACTGGGAAATCGACATCACGGCGCCCGCGGTTCCCGACGTTTACTGGTATTATTTTACCATCAACATCGGCGGTCGGATTTGCTATTACGGTACCCGGGGCAGCCGCACCGGGGGTGTCGGCTGCGTGTACAGCAGCCTTCCGCCCTCCTATCAGATGACGGTCTATGACGCCGGTTTTGCCGTGCCCCGATGGTTCCAAAAAAGCGTGATGTACCAGATCTTTCCCGATCGCTTCCGACGCAGTGACGATGAAACGGCTCGCCAGGGGATCGCGTATCATCGTGGGAAAGGGCGGAAAGTCTATTACCACGAAACGTGGGAGGAAAAACCTTTCTATTCGCCACTGCCGGGGGAAAAGCACTACAATCCCAACGACTACTTCGGTGGCACGCTCAAGGGAATCGAGACGTCTCTCGACTATCTGAAGAGACTGGGTGTGAGCGTGGTGTATCTCAATCCAGTGTTTGAAGCGGCCTCCAACCACCGTTACAACACCGCCGATTACCTAAGCATCGACCCGGTGCTCGGCTCCGAGGCTGATTTTCGGTCATTGTGCCGGAAGGCTGACGCAATGGGCGTCCACATCATCCTCGACGGCGTATTTTCGCATACCGGCTCCGACAGCATTTATTTCAACCGGGAGGGAACCTATGATGTTTTGGGGGCAGCCAACAGCCGCAAATCGAAATACTTTCCCTGGTACATGTTTGAACATTACCCCGACAAGTACCGCTGCTGGTGGGGATTTACCTCCCTGCCCGAAGTTAATGAGTTCGAACCCGCTTGGCAGCAGTTCGTCATCACCGGTCCCGACAGCGTCATTCGGCACTGGCTTGCAGCTGGCGCCCGGGGCTACCGGCTGGATGTGGCCGACGAACTGCCGGACGAGGTGCTAGCGATGATTTATTATGCCGCCCGGCAGACGGATCCGGAAGCCGTGATGCTCGGCGAAGTCTGGGAAGACGCGACCACAAAATACAGTTACGGCGAGCAGCGCCGTTATGCGCTGGGAGGCATGCTTGATTCGGTCACCAACTACCCGTTGCGTCAGGCCCTGATCGGATTCTTAAACGGCCGGGCCGATGCAGAGGATCTGAAATGCCTGCTGGTGGATCAGGCCGCCAATTATCCTCGGCCCATGTACTATGCGCTGACCAACCTGCTATCATCCCATGACGTGGAGCGTGTGCGCACCGCCTTAAGCGCGCGTATCGATCCACACGAGCTTTCCCGCGAGCAGCAGGCCTCGTTTGTCATCAGCGACCTGCAGAATCGGAGAGGATCTCGGCGGCAAAGGCTGGCGGCGATTCTGCAGTTCAGTCTTCCCGGTGTGCCCTGCATCTATTACGGGGATGAAAGAGGCATGCTCGGATTCCTCGATCCCTTCAATCGCGAGACGTTCCGGCAAGTCGCCTACGACCTGACGGATCTCTATGCGACACTGGGGCATTGGCGCAACGGGGCAGATGCACTACAGACGGGTTATGCCGTATTCTTCGCCCCCGATCCCGACTGCCTCGGTGTGCTGCGCTACGTGACAGGAGGGCATGATGCATTAGGAGAGGAGGCGCAGGACGGTGTCTATTTTATCGCAGTCAACCGGTCGGATGATGTCAAGCTCGTCGTGTTCGATTTCCTGAGCCGGAATTCGCTTTTTGCCGGAGAATACCAGAGACGTCTGCGACCATTGTTGAGCGGTACGGCCACCTGCCTGCTGACCGGCAGTCAATATTCGCTGATTGACGGTCTGCTCGAAATGACGCTGAAGGGTCTGGACGCCGTTTGGCTCAAGATAGCCTAAGCCGGAAAGTTGGCGGACGGGCAAAAAAATCTGCTGGGGGAGACTCATGGGATATCAAGAAACCTATATGCTCTGGAAGGGCGCTGTCCGGGAAAAATATCTTCTGGATGAACTGGAAGCCATCCGGGATGACGACGAGCAAATCAAGGAACGTTTTATCGGCGACCTACCGTTCGGGACGGCTGGACTGCGTGGTATCCTGGGAGCGGGCACGGCTCGCATGAACCGTTACGTCATCGGACGGGCGACCCAGGGGCTGGCCGAGGACTTGCTTGCCCGCAGAGGGCAGGATGTGTGTATGGTTGTCGCATACGATTCCAGACGGTTTTCCCGGGAGTTTGCCGAGGAAACGGCCTGCGTATTGGCGGCCAACGGCATCCAGACTTTCATCTTCAAACAGCTGACAAGTGTGCCCGAACTGTCCTTTGCCGTAAGGCATTTGAGGACGGACGGCGGCGTCGTGATCACGGCCAGTCACAACCCCGCAGAGTATAACGGCTACAAGGTCTATGCAGCCTATGGCGGACAGCTCGGTCCGGAGGCGAGCCTTGCCGTAACGGCCCGCATCCGGAAGCTCGATCCCTTCAAGGATGTCCGGAGGATCGATTTTAAGGAAGGTCTTGCCTCCGGCCGGATTTGCGAAATCGGCGAAGAAATCGATCAGCTTTATTACCAGCACATGCTTGACCTGTGCGGAACGGAGCCGGCTAATGACCTGAAGGTTGTTTATACCCCCCTGCACGGCGCTGGGCTGCGGACGGCGGAAAATGTGTTTGCAGCCGCCGGGATCAGGGGTTTCAATGTTGTTGAAGAACAGAAAAATCCGGATGGCTCGTTTCCAACGGTAAGCTCGCCGAACCCAGAAGATCCGGGCGCCATGAAGCTGGCCGTTGAACTGGCCGGACGTCTGGGCGCGGATATCGCTATCGGCACGGATCCGGACGCCGACCGGATGGGCGCAGCCCTGCGTCGGCCTGACGGCACATACATCATGTTGACCGGAAACCAAGTTGGCTGCCTGCTGATACACTTTCTGCTGGAGAAGCGCCAGTCCGAGGGTTGGCTCCGTCCATCCGGTTACATCGTCAAGTCTTTTGTCTCCACGGACATGGCCGACGCCATCGCGCAGCATTACGGTGTTACGTGTTATACTGTCATGACAGGTTTTCGCTTCATTTCCGAACTCATCATAAAAAACGAACAGACGGATGCCGAGTTCATTTTCGGCTTCGAGGAAAGCTACGGCTTTCTGGCGGGCACTTTTGCTCTGGATAAGGATGGTGTGCTTGCGGCACTGCTTCTGTGCAAGGCAGCGCAGTTCTTTAAAAACAAGGGCCAGGGCCTGCTGGACGTGCTGGAAAATCTCTATCGAAGGCACGGCTACTACCTGGAGGACGTTAAGAATGTGGCCTTTCAAGGTCTCGACGGCATTCACAGGATGCAGGAGATCATGGAGGGTTTCCGTAAAAGGCCGGTTGCGGACGTCGGCGGTCTAGCGGTAAAATGTATCGAGGATTATCTGGTACGAAAGCGTACTGCGGCTGACGGAACGGTGTCGGACATCGAGATTGCCTCCGGCGATGCCGTTAAGCTGATTCTGGAAGGGAATTCGTGGATCTGCATCCGTCCATCGGGGACGGAACCGAAAATCAAGATCTACTATGCGGTGCGTGCGGAGACGCTGAAAATGGCACAGAACCTTCTGGAGAACATTGCTGTAGCTTTTGAAAAAATGATCTTGACCTGCTGCTCGTAAGTTTTTAAAGCGAAGGACAAAACAAAAGCCCCGCGCTTTATCAGTAAATCGGCACCGCGCCGAAAATGAGATCCTGCCCCATCATTTCCGGTGTGACGAGAACGACGCCTTCTTCGCTGATATGGAAACGCTTCGCGTCCTCGACCGGGTCTTCGCCGATCACGGTGTCGTCGCGAATATGCGTTCCCTTGTCGATAATCGCGCCGACGATGCGGCAGTTTTTTCCGATGTACACCATGGGCAGAACAACGCTGTCCTTGACCAGGCTTCCGGTTTCAATGCGGGTGGCGTAAAAGATGACCGAACGCTTGACCCGCGCCCCGGCAATGATGCATCCGCCGCTAACCAGTGAATTGATCGCTTCGCCTCTTCGGCCTTCCTCGTCAAAAATAAATTTTGCCGGTGGATGCTGCGTCTGGTACGTCCAGACGGGCCATTTGGGATTGTAGAGGTTCAGCTCCGGCTCGATGGCGCACAGTTCGATATTAGCCTTCCAGTAAGCGTCCAGGGTTCCCACGTCCCGCCAGTAGGCCATTTTACCCTGCTCATTGCGGTAGGGGTAGGCCATCGCCATGCTGTTTTGAATAGCGCGCGGGATGATGTTTTTACCGAAGTCGTGGGCGGACGTTTCATCCTGGGCGTCTTCGATCAGCGAATCGTAGAGGAAACGCGTCGAAAAGACATAAATCCCCATGGAGGCCAGGGCCGTATCCGGCTTGCCGGGCATCGCTTCGGGATCACCCGGTTTTTCGGTAAAGCGTGTGATACGCATGTTTTCATCAACTGACATGACGCCAAAGTCCCGCGCGTTCATACGGGGCACCTCCACGCAGGCCACCGTGATGTCCGCATTCGTATCGACATGCTGCATCAGCATCTTCGTATAATCCATGGTGTAGATGTGATCACCGCCCAGTACCAGAACGTACTGGGGTGCATGCCGGTGAATGATGTCGATGTTCTGGTAGAGCGCATCGGCCGTTCCGCGGTACCATTCTTTGCCCATTCGCTGCTGGGCCGGAATAATTTCCACGAATTCGCCGATTTCGGCGCGCATGAAATTCCAGGCGTGCTGCAGGTGGCGGATCAGTGAATGCGATTTGTACTGCGTCAGCACGCCGATCTGTCGTAACCCGGAGTTCACGCAGTTCGACAGCGTGAAATCGATCATGCGGTATTTGCCGCCGAAAGGGACCGCCGGTTTGGCGCGCCATTTGGTCAGTTCTCCCAAGCGGGAACCTTCGCCACCGGCCAGTACTAGCACCAGCGTTTGTCTCGTAACCTCGGTTGCCATCTTGGTTTTTACATAACCATAGTAATTCTGTAAATTCGTCTCTTCTTCTTTTAAATTGTCCATGATCTTTCAATCCTGGCTAAAGTTATTCTGATTAAGGAAAAAGTAAAAAACTATGATTTATATTTCTCTAAGGTCTTTCGTAGGTCATTGATAACATTTTTATAAGCAAGACGTCAATGTGTTACTTCTTTAATTTGAACTGAAAAGCGAGACTACTCAGGAGGAAATTTTGACCTTGCCTTTCTCTTTGCATAAAATCCTTCAAAAAGCTTACCTTTCCTTTATTATTCGGTGGTCAAGATTTGCTTGACACACAATATCATGTTTCTTATATTGCCACCCACAAAAATGAAGTTCGTCTCGTCAGCACATGGCCGTTGAAGGAGGAAATGGTTTGGGAATTTCCTTGCTGATTGTCACAGGCTCATACCGGCGCATGGGGAATTGCGAGCTGTTCGCGAAAGATATAGCCCTCCGTACCCATGCCCACGCCGATCATATCGCTAACCTGCGCCTTACGGATTTTACTTTAAAGCCCTGTATGGGATGTTATAAGTGCCTCAACCCGGAATATCGCTGCCGGGTTAATGATGATTTGTATTTCATACTTAAAAAGATGCAAGCATTCAGCGGCATCATATTTTCTATACCGACTTATGTCTTAGGTCCGGTCGGTCAATTCAAACTGTTTGCCGACCGGCTGGCTTGCATGGCTGCGTTCAACCCTGCCTTCCAGAAAATCCATGCAGTATCTGCGGTTTTCGGGGGCATAGAGGGTTGGCGTGGGGTTACGCAATCTCTGGTGCATGCCGTCATCAGGATGATGGGTTTCAACCTAAAAGGTAGCGCTTTTATCGAAGCCGCACTGCCCGGTGAATGTTTGGATTCGAAATACCAACCTGTGGCTCAAGGACTAGCCAATGTTTTAAGCAGCAGCGCCGAAACCTACTTTCCCTGTAAAACACAGCAGTGTCCCGCGTGTGGTAGCGATCTTTTTTTCATCCAAGGCGAGCGTTTGGTCTGCGCCATGTGCGAAAGTTCAGGCGAATACCGGGATGGTGTATGGCTTGCCTATCAGAACTCGGGTCGGTTCACGACCAAAGGTTTTGTCGAACACTTTGAGGGCTGGCTCAAACCCAAGGTTCTGGAATACAGTACCCAAAGGGAACACCATCGTTTGTTGCGTGAGACCTATAAAAACATTGGTGTATGGATTAAGAACGATGAATAGTGCGTGTTGAACATAAAAAATCGCACTCCACAATTTAACCGTTACTCTCTTCCCATCTGAGAGCTGATGAGGGGACAAAACATAGATATTAAAAAGCTACTGGAACAGGCGAAAGTCGTAACGACGGACCTATGCATCGAGGCAGGCTTGGAAATACTGCATCTGACAGCCGACGTCATCAACAAAATTGATCAGATTTTGCCTCCTTTCTTCTGGAGCAAGGAGAATCTTGTTGATCTCCTGGGTGAGATGGGCGCAGAAATACCCGTGAAGGTTTTGGAAATCCTTGCCCAATGGGATCAATGCGATGCCATCGTTCATTTGGGCGTCGTGGGAAGACTTCGACTGATCGATACGATGGTTAAGGCAGCCCGCGATACCGGACAGGCAATCCAACAAGAATACTACGATATGGGCATTAAGATGTATAAGGAATCGGAGGCTGAGGTATTCCAGCGCAGTGCAGAGCTGATGGTAAAATATAGGAAACCCATCTTGGGTGCGTTCCTCGATGATGTTCATAGCCGGAACATTACCGAGATCCCCGGAAGCCCATACAGCGGAATCGCTTTTATGACCCCCGAGAGGGCCGTCAAGGTTCTGTCCCGCGGATGGTTTCCTACCACAACTGGTTGCAACGGGAAGGTATTTAGCGGTTTTCCTATCCACTAGGAAGACCATTCCGCCAATAAGCCTTCGGCCAAGGAGGGAAAAAGCAGAAAAGATATCTTGATGCATGTTTCATTACATTTCCCTTCATTTAGAGGGGAAAATGATATTTCAAGGAGGATGCTATGGAGATTAGGAATCGTACCGCTTTGATT